>JACCEC013242673.1_pt1 | contig 10387 bp, 13 predicted proteins | sample 7450121 | NCBI WGS metagenome assembly JACCEC01 (sample SAMN15323455, study PRJNA562643) | freshwater metagenome | isolation source: river surface water | place: USA:Blue River Watershed | collected 2017-08-18 | reverse complement strand
CAGTGCTGGAGGACTTGCCGGACGTTGGGGGAGGGGCGTAAATGATCTAGCCGGTGGTCCAGGCATCGTCGCCCGAGGCGGCATCGGCCAGGGACTGCCCGGCGGTGGACGAACTGCAAATGGTGACAGAATGCCCCTGCCTGATCGCCTCTGAGCGGGCCAGCGCGAAGTCGCTCTCGAACGTGGCGATGGCCGCGGCCACCGCTCGCCGGGCCTGCATGGCCTGAAAAGAAGGAACGGCCAGTGACAACAGCAGGCCGGCCACCGCCACCGCGATGACGACTTCCAACAGGCTCAGGCCAGACTGATTACGCATAGTTTTTTATTAAAGCCGATGCCCTCCGGATCTCGCACCTACCCGACAGACAACTGCCAGTACTGGCTCCTCTGGCTGCTGAGCAAAGCTGGACGCTGCGCGGCCTGGAAGTGACGCCGCCGACCTCCATGTACGACGCGACCGTTTCATTGCCCGCCCCCATGACGCGCGCCCTCGCGCTGGCGCACGAGTCGCTCTTCCTCTCCAGCCCCAACCCGCACGTCGGCTGCGTGATCACCTCAGCGGATGGCCGCATCCTGGGCGAAGGGTTTACTCAGCAGGCCGGCGGCCCGCATGCTGAGGTGATGGCCCTTCGCGATGCGCAGACACGCGGGCACGACGTGCGCGGCGCCACCGCTTGGGTGACGCTGGAGCCTTGCGCCCACACCGGTCGCACAGGGCCCTGCTGCGACGCGCTGGCCGCAGCCGGCATCGGCAAGGTGGTGGCCGCACTGGAGGACCCCAACCCGAAAGTCGCAGGCCAGGGCCTGACGCGGCTGGCCGCCGCTGGCATTGCAGTGGAGGTTGGCCCTGGGGCCGAGGCCTCGCGCGAGCTCAACATCGGCTTCTTCCAGCGCATGACGAAGGGCCTGCCCTGGGTACGCCTCAAGATCGCGGCCTCTCTGGACGGCACCACCGCCCTGGCCAACGGCGCAAGCCAATGGATCACCGGCGAGGCCGCCCGCGCCGATGGCCATGCCTGGCGGGCCCGAGCCTGCGCCATCCTCACCGGCTCGGGCACTGTGCGAGACGACGACCCGCGCCTGGACGTGCGCGGTATCGATACGCCGCGGCAGCCCACGCTGGTGGTGGCCGACAGCCGCCTGGTGCTCTCGCCTGGCGCCCGTCTGTTCGAGCCCCCGCGGCCGGTTTGGGTCTACACCGCAGTGACCGACACCGCCCGCCACGCCGAACTGGCCGCACGCGGCGCCAGCATCACCGCCCTGGCTGATGCCCAGGCCAAGGTCGACCTCGAAGCCATGCTGCGCGACCTGGCGCGGCGCGAGGTGAACGAGTTGCACGTCGAAGCCGGCCACCGCCTGCACGGCGCCTTGCTGCGCGCGGGCCTGGCCGATGAGCTGTTGGTCTACCTGGCCCCCCGGCTGCTCGGCCCGGGGCGCGGCATGGCCGCGCTCGGACCTTTGCAGGCGTTGGCCGAGGGCACAGAATTGGTGTTCGGCCCAGTGACACCCGTGGGCGCAGACTTGCGCCTGCTGGCAAGGGTCCGCCGGCCGGCCTGAGAGCTGCGCCGGAGCCGGTTCGTCGCTCGATCTGTCCCTGCCGGGACCGCTTTCAATGCCCGTAGCGGAGGCCGGGCCCCGAATCCCTGCGAAAATACCGGAATGTTCACCGGAATCATTACCGGCGTGGGGCGCATCGCCGCCGTCCACGACCTCGGAAGTTCTTCGCAGCACGGCAAGCGCCTCACCCTGGAGGCCCCAGCCGGCTACCTCGGGGACGTGGGCCTGGGAGACAGCATCGCCATCAACGGCGCCTGCATGACCGTCACCTCCCTGGACCTGCCCGGCTCCTGCTTCACCATCGACATTTCAGCCGAGTCCCTCGCACGCACCGCCGGCCTGGCCGCTGCGGGCCCACCGGTCAATCTCGAGAAGGCACTGCGCGCGCACGACCGCCTGGGCGGCCACATCGTCTCCGGCCATGTGGACGGCATTGGCCATGTCGCCAGCTTTGAATCGGTGGGCGAAAGCCGAGAGCTGCGCATCCTCGCGCCGTCTGGTCTGGCCAAGTATCTGGCCTACAAAGGCTCCATCACCGTCAACGGGGTGAGCCTGACCGTCAACACCGTCACCGACCGCGCCGAGGGCTGCGAGGTGTCGATCAACCTCATTCCCCATACGGTGGAGAACACTGCGCTGCGCGTGCTCAGCGCCGGAAGCCCGGTCAACCTCGAGATCGACCTGATCGCACGCTATGTCGAGCGCATGCTGGCCGGCACCTCGGCGGCCAACGCTGCCTGAAAAAGAAAAACATGAACGCACCCCATTCCCAGCTCACCCCGCCGCAGCCGGTGGCGATCTCGCCGGTCGAGGACATCGTTGCCGAACTGCGGGCCGGGCGCATGGTCATTCTGGTCGACGAGGAAGACCGCGAAAACGAGGGCGACCTCGTCATCGCCGCCGACCATGTCAATGCAGACGCGATCAACTTCATGGCCAAGTACGGCCGCGGCCTGATCTGCCTGACCCTCACCCGACCCCTGTGCGAGCGGCTCCAATTGCCGCCCATGGCGACTCGCAACGGCACCAAGATGGGCACCGCCTTCACGGTCTCCATTGAGGCGGCCGAGGGCGTGACGACCGGCATCTCCGCCGCCGACCGTGCCCGCACGGTGCAGGCCGCCGTCGCACCGGGCGCAAAGGCCGACGATCTGGTACAGCCTGGCCACATCTTCCCGCTGCAGGCGGTCGACGGCGGCGTTCTCATGCGCGCCGGCCATACCGAGGCCGGCTGCGACCTGGCCGCAATGGCGGGTCTCACCCCCGCGTCGGTGATCTGCGAGATCATGAAAGACGACGGCACCATGGCCCGCCTGCCGGACCTGCAACTGTTCGCCGCCGAGCACGGGCTCAAGATCGGCACCATCGTCGACCTGATCGAATACCGCAGCCGCCACGACAGCTTGGTGGAAAAGGTGGGCGAGCGTCCGCTGCACACCGCCTGGGGCGAGTTCACCGCCATCGCCTTCCGCGACAAACCCAGCCAGGGCCTGCACCTGGCCCTGGTGCGTGGCAGTTGGCAAGCGCAGGACACCGTGCCGGTGCGGGTGCACGAGCCGCTGTCGGTGCTGGACGCGCTGGAAACCGGGCGCTCCATGCACTCCTGGGCACTGGACCAGGCACTGGCCCATATCGCCCGCGAGGGCAGGGGCGTCGCGGTGCTGCTCAACGCCGGTGAGTCGTCGCAGCAACTGCTCGAGCAATTCGAGGGCCGGGCCCGGGCGTCACAGGCGCCCGAACGCGGACGCATGGACCTGCGCACCTACGGTGTCGGCGCCCAAATCCTGCGCGCCTGCGGCGTCCAACGCATGACCATCATGGGCTCGCCCCGCCCCATGCCCAGCATGGCCGGCTGGGGCCTCGAGGTGGCCAGCTACCTGCCGCCCTCGAAGGCGGCTTGAGTAAGACGCCAGACCACCCAGCCCCCACCTATCCGACACCGAATAAAGGAACAACGACATGCAAGGCGCAGACAAGGGCCAGACCGCTCACGAGGGGGGCCAAGGCCTGCGCGTCGCCATCGTGCAGGCACGCTTCAACCAGGGCATCACCGACACCCTGGCGCAATCGTGCAAAGAAGAACTTCTTCGACTGGGTGTGGCTGAGGCGGATATCGACCATCACTTCGTGCCCGGCGCACTCGAAATCCCTCTGGCGCTCAAGGCGCTGGCCGCGCGCGGCAGACATGACGCGCTCGTCGCCCTGGGCTGCGTGATCCGCGGAGAGACCTATCACTTCGAGCTGGTGGCCAACGAGTCTGCCGCGGGTGTAACCCGGGTCGGGCTGGACCACCAGATCCCGATCGCCAATGTCATCCTGACCACCGACAGCTTGGCACAGGCACTGGCCCGGCAGGTTGAAAAAGGGGTCGATGCGGCCCAGGTCGTGGTCGAAATGGCGCAACTGCTGCGGGACCTGAAGCGATGAATGAGATTCCCGACACCGACATCGACGCCGTCGACGCGCCCGAGGGCGCTGGCGCCGTCGCTGCGAGCCACAAGAAGGCCACCAACAAATCAGCTCGCACGCGGGCCCGCGAGTTCGCGCTGCAGGCGCTCTACCAGGTGATGGTGGGGCGCAATGGGGCCGAGGAGGCCGACGTCTTCACCCGCGGCTTGGTGGGCTTTCACAAGGCAGACTCGGTGCACTTCGACGCCTTGGTCCACGGCTGCACCCGCGAGGCGGGCGAGCTCGACGCCCTGATCATCCCGCGGCTGGACCGGCCCATGGCCGAGATTTCGCCGATCGAGCACGGCATTTTGTGGATCGGCACCTACGAGTTCCGCCACGCGCTCGACGTGCCCTGGCGCGTCGTGATCAACGAGTGCGTCGAGTTGGCCAAGTCCTTTGGCGGCACCGACGGCCACAAGTACATCAATGCCGTCCTCAACGGGCTGGCGCCCCAGCTTCGACCACTGGAAGTTGAAGCCGACCGAGGCGCGGGCAAGGGCCGAGGCTGAGGCCCTGCCTCCCCGGTCAAGGCCGACGCGCCCCGCCACCCATCTTGCCCGGAGCCACCGCCATGCGCATCACCGAACGCGCCCGACGTATCGAGCCCTTTTACGTGATGGAGGTGGCCAAGGCCGCCAGTGCGCTGGCGCCCGAGATGGCCCGGGCGGGCCGGCCCATGGTCTTTCTGAACATTGGCGAGCCCGACTTCGGCGCGACGCCGCTGGTGCAGGCCGCCGCCGAGCGCGCCATCCGCGAAGGCCGCACCCAGTACACCCAGGCCACCGGCCTGCCCGCGCTGCGTGAGTGCATCAGCCGCTGGTATGGCCAGCGCTTCGGGCTGGATGTGCCCGCGCGGCGCATCGTGGTGACGGCCGGCGCCTCGGCCGCCCTGCAGCTGGCTTGCCTGGCGCTGGTGGAAGCGGGCGACGAGGTGCTGATGCCCGATCCCAGCTACCCCTGCAACCAGCAGTTCGTGAATGCCGCCGAGGGCCGGGCCGTCCTGCTGCCCACCACCGCCGAGAGCCGCTTCCAGCTCTCACCCGAGCAGGTGCGCGCGCACTGGCGGCCACAGACGCGGGGCGTCCTGCTGGCATCGCCGTCCAACCCGACTGGCACCTCGATTGCACCGCAGGCCTTGGCCGAGATCCACGCTGAAGTGCGCGAGCGCGGCGGCATCACGCTGCTAGACGAGATCTACCTGGGCCTGTCCCATGACGAGGCCTTCGGCCAGTCGGGCCTGGCACTGGGCGAGGACGTGGTCAGCATCAACAGCTTTTCCAAGTACTTTTGCATGACGGGCTGGCGCCTGGGCTGGCTGGTGCTGCCCGAGCCCCTGGTGCCGGTGTTCGAGCGGCTGGCGCAACACCTGTTCATTTGTCCCAGCACCATCGCCCAGCATGCGGCGCTGGCCTGCTTTGAGCCCGAGAGCATCGCCGAGTACGAGCGCCGGCGCGCCGAGTTCAAGGCCCGCCGCGACTGGTTCATTCCGCAGCTGGCGGCCGTCGGCCTGCCGGTACCGGTGATGCCCGACGGCGCCTTCTACGCCTGGGCCGACTGCAGCGCCTGGTGCGAGCGCTTGGGCCTGCCCGCCGCGACCGGCAGTTGGGACCTGGCCTTCGACCTGATGCGCCGCTGCGGCCTGGCGGTGACGCCGGGACGCGACTTTGGCAGCGCGGACACCGCGCGCTTCATCCGCTTTTCCACCGCGAGCAGCATGGGACAGTTGCAGGAGGCCATTGCCCGCCTGCGCCAGGCTGCGGCGGAGCTGGGCTTGCTGGCCGATGGGGCCTTGAGCGGACCGGCCCCGGCCACCGAAGGCACGGCATGAGCTTCGAGTTTCCGGTGCGCGTTTACTGGGAGGACACCGACGCCGGCGGCATCGTGTTCTACGCCAACTACCTGAAGTTCTTCGAGCGTGCCCGCACCGAATGGTTGCGGGCCTTGGGGCTGGCGCAGTCGGCACTTCGTGAACAAACTGGCGGCATGTTCGTGGTGAGCGAGACGCAGGTTCGCTACCTGCGACCGGCCCGACTGGACGACCAGTTGCGGGTCACCGCCCGCCTCGAGGAAGCCGGTCGCGCCTCGCTGGTGATCGTGCAACAGGCTCTGGACCTCAAGGGCCAAGCCCTGGCAGAAGGCCGCATTCGAATCGGCTGGGTGGACGCCGCCAGTCTGGCCCCAACCCGGATCCCTCCCGAGGTGCTTCAGTCTCTGCAACAATAGGGTTATGAACCAAGACATGTCCATCGTCCGGCTCGTACTGGACGCCAGTTGGGTGGTGCAGGCGGTGATGGCGCTGCTGGCCTGCGTTTCGGTGGCCAGTTGGGCGGCTATCTTCCGCAAGATTTTTGCCTTGCGGCGGGTGAAGGCGCTCAACGAGGCTTTCGAGCGCGAATTCTGGTCTGGCACCACACTCAACGACCTGTACGCCTCGGCGGCGCAAAACGCGCGCGCTGCCGGCCCGATGGAGCGCATTTTTGCCTCGGGCATGCGCGAGTTCCAAAAACTGCGTGAGCGCCGCATCCAGGATGGCGGCGTTTTGCTCGACGGCGCACGCCGCGCCATGCGCGCCAGCTATCAGCGCGAGATGGACGCAGTGGAAAGCCAACTCTCCCTGCTGGCGACCACCGGCTCGGTCTCCCCCTATGTGGGCCTGTTTGGGACGGTGTGGGGCATCATGCATGCCTTCACCGGCCTGGCCAGCCTGCAGCAGGTCACCCTGGCCACAGTGGCACCGGGCATCGCCGAGGCTCTGGTAGCCACCGCGATCGGCCTGTTTGCCGCCATCCCTGCGGTGACCGCATACAACCGCTTCGCGCGCGATATCGACCGGGTATCCATCCAGTTGGAGACCTTCATCGAAGAGTTCACCAAGTTTCTTCAGCGGAGCGTGGGCGCGCCCTGGTCGACCCCATCCGCCGCGGGGCGCTGAGACCGTGCCCGCCGTCTCGTCACGCGGCCGCGGCCGCCGCACGATCAACGAGATCAACATGGTGCCCTTCATCGATGTGATGCTGGTGCTCTTGATCATCTTCATGGTCACCGCGCCGCTGATCACCCCCAGCATGATCGACCTGCCTAGCGTGGGCAAGGCCAACCGTCCGCCAGACGTGAAGCTGGAGGTGGTGATTCACAAGGACGGATCATTGGAACTGCGCGCCGGGTCGCCCAAGGCTGGCTCTGCAAGCCCTGCCAACACGGGGAGCGCCACCAGCAATCAGCGGCTCGCCCTCGCTGACCTGTCCGCCCGCGTACTACAGGCCCAGAACGGGCAAGCTGCTGGCAGCGTGGCCGTGGTCATCAGCGCCGACCGCAGCGTGAAGTACGAGTCGGTGGTCAAGGTCATGGACACCCTGCAACGCGCCGGTGTGCAGCGGGTGGGCCTGTCGGTGCAAATGGCGCCCTGAGGGGCAGATCCTTCGCCAACACCAGACACCCGTTTAACCCTCACGAACTGAAGCACCCTTCCAGCCCCCTCCTGCAACCACCCCACTCCCAGGCCCGAACCCAAGACCCCACCCAAGCACAAGAGGACCTACGCCCCATGTCCCTGCTGGCCACCGCTGACCGCCTGGAGTTCACGCCTCCTCCCGAGCCGCGTCCGCTGGCGGCCATGGGCCTGGCCCTGCTGGCCCACCTGTTGCTCTGCATCGCTCTGGCATGGGGCATCACCTGGAACCGCGACAGCCAGGAGGTCACCGCGGAAGCCGAGCTCTGGTCGACCACCGCCCAGCTGGCCGCACCTGCCCCTGTGGAACCGCCTCCCCCACCGACCCCTCCTGCGCCGAAATCGGCACCGGTGCCGCCGCCCCAGCCTCCACGCGCCCCCAAGCCAGTTCCCGTAGCCGCACCGACAGCACCTCAGATCAAGGATGCGGCGATCGCGCTCGAACGCGAAAAGGAACAGAGGCGGGCGCGGGAGGAGAAAGCGCGCGAGGCACTAGCACTGCAGAAAAAAGAAAAAGCGCTGCGCGAAGCCGCGGCGCGCGAGGCAGCTGAAAAGAAGGCCGCGGAAATCAAAGCTGCGGAACTCAAAGCCGCAGAGACCAAAGCCGCGGAGCTTAGAGCCGCAGAGATCAAGGCGGCAGAGATCAAAGCCGCAGCGATCAAACAGGCGGAGCAGAAAGCAGCGGAGAAACTGGCCGCCGAGAAAGCCGCCGAAGCGGCTGAGCGGGCGAAGCGAGCCCTCGAGGCTGAAGAAGCCCGGCGCGCGGACCAAATGCGCGAGGACCAGATCAAGCGCATCCAGGGCATGGTCGGTGCCACCGGCAGACCCGCCGCCACTGGCAACGCGGCCAGGTCGGCCGGGCCCAGCGACAGCTACGGCGGGCGGATCCGGGAAAGGGTCAGACCCAACATCGTCTTCAACGAAGATGTAGCGGGCAATCCGGTCGCCGAGGTCGAAGTGGTGATGTCACCCGATGGCACCATCCAAAGCCGAAAGATCACAAAATCCAGCGGAGTCAGGAGCTGGGACGAGGCGGTGCTGCGCGCACTTGACCGGACCGGAACGCTCCCGCGCGATGTCGACGGCCGGGTGCATAGCCCGGTCCTGTTGGTGTGGAGGCCCAAGGATTGATCACCGCTCGCTTCCAAGCGGTCAATCAGCGGAACGTGCGCCGAGGCGGCGGCTTGTAACCTGGCGCACGCGGCTCGAGGTGGCGGAAGGTGATCCGGCCCTTGTTGAGGTCGTAGGGCGAAAGCTCGAGCGACACTTTGTCCCCCGCCAGAATGCGGATGCGGTTCTTCTTGAGCTTGCCACCGCCGTAGGCGATGAGGCCGTGGCCGTTTTCCAGCTTGACGCGGTAGCGACCGTCGGGGAGCACCTCCTCCACCAAGCCGTTCATTTCAATCAGTTCTTCCTTGGCCATGAGGTTCCTTGGGTCAATGTGTGGGTATCAGGCCGTGGCAGCGGCCACCTGGGCCTGCCCTTGGCGAATCGCGTAGTCGATGGCGCTGCGGTGGCTGTGAAAGCGCCGCGTGAAGCGAAACACCTTGTCGAGGGTGGCAGCCCCTTGTCCGCGGCGAATTGAAACCGAGGGGGCGAAGTCGCCCGTGTCAGTGACGCGGGCACCGGGAGTCACGCGGAACTTGCCGATGGAAAACGACAGTTCTTGGGAAAAAGACATACAACTGGCCCCGAGGTTGTCACCGGGGCATCCGTGAGAAAGAGCCTGCGCGCTGCGGGATTTGCCCGAGACCTGGTGGCCGCGGGTACCGCGAGGCGATAGAGGGTCCCCTGCCGACGACAGAGGGGTCGAAAAGATGAAGGAACTCGCCGTCAGGGCAGTGTGACGACCGGGCGCGGCACGCAAGGTGGCGGGGCGGTCTGGAGGGGCCCCCAAGGGGGCTCAAGTCCTGTCAAACAGGACGTTGGCGCTGGAGAGCAATGCGCGAACGTGAGAGGAGTGTAACCGGTTTAACCTAGGTCTCAGGCCTCATAGACGATCTGGGCCTGCCCCCCTTCGGCCTGAGCCATCCAGCTGGCCAGGGCCGCGTCGCTGGGGAAAAAGCGCGCAGCCTCTCCCAGCTGTAGCTCAGCGGTCGCCGCCTCACGCAGCAGGGCAAGCCGGACGGGCAAGCCGCGCACCAGTTCCCCCACCTCGCTCTCCTCGCGCTGCGGCGGGAAGTCGCGCAGCAGACGCTGAATATCCGGCGCCTTGCCATTGACCGCCACCCGCAGGTACTTGCCAAAACGGCAACGGGCTGAGGCCAGGTCCCAGACCTGTTGAACGGACAGGCGCAGCCCGCCAGAAAAGCGGTCGTTCTGGCACTTGGCCATGACGATGATCAGTTCGTCGTCCTTGATCAGGTGCCGGTTTGCGTTGATCAGGGCCTCGTCTGCAGTGGCCTCGATCACGGCGGACTTGTCGTCGAGCTTGAAGATGGCGAGCTTGCCCCGCTGCGCGTTGATCACACGCAGGTCGCCCACGATGCCTGCCAGCAGCACCGTCTCCCGGGAGTCCTTGAGCTCCTCGATAGGGCGCTTGCAAAAGCGACGAACCTCGGCAGCCACCTCGTCGAACAGGTGGCCCGAAAGGTAAAAACCCACCGCTGTTTTTTCTTGCGTCAGACGCTCCTTCACGCCCCAGGGCAGCAGGTCGACCAGCGGCGGTTCCTCGTCGCTGGCGCCATGGCCGCCATCCATGTCGAACAGGCCGCCTTGGTTGGCATTGGCCTCAGCGGCGTTGGCAAAGTCGAAGGCGCGGTCAATCGAGGCCACCAGGGCGGCGCGATTGAGGTGCAGGGCGTCGAAGGCGCCGGCCTTGATCAGGGCCTCGACCGTGCGCTTGTTGATACGGGTGCGGTCTACGCGCTTACAAAAGTCGAACAGGCTGGTGAAGGGGCCGCTCACAGAGCCGTTAGGGCCTTCCGCCTT
>JACCEC012217071.1_pt1 | contig 10387 bp, 10 predicted proteins | sample 7450121 | NCBI WGS metagenome assembly JACCEC01 (sample SAMN15323455, study PRJNA562643) | freshwater metagenome | isolation source: river surface water | place: USA:Blue River Watershed | collected 2017-08-18 | reverse complement strand
TGTGAAATTATGGCAACATATATCGTAAGTGAATGGTAGCCTTCAATGTCTGAAGAACCATAGTCAATTTAGGAGAAACACCATGAACGCAGTCAACGAAATGAGCACCCCTGTTACCCGCACCCTGGGTGCTAGTGACTCCGAGATCTTCGAGATTCTTGAAGCTGTCAAGGACAGCTACGTCTCCAGTGAGGAGTTGGGTCTGGTGACGGTGTGGGACGCCATGGCGTTCCACACAGAGGCCCGGCGCGAGGAAGAGATCCTCGGCCAGAACCCCCAGTCCCCTACGACCAAGACCTACGTGGCTCTGGCCGGTTACGGCCTCTACGTAGCCAATGTCGTAAGGGATAGTAGTCGCCTCAACGGCTACTACCTCACACACCTGCAGAAGGTGGAGAGCCGCGAGGGCTTCTTCAAGCAGATCAATCGTGAGATTGACCGCACGGAAGAAGGGAAGCGTATGCTTTCCTTCTATCCCGCCATTCCGTCGTAAAGGAATGTAAAGAAGCCACCCCTCGCGGGTGGTTTTCTTTTTTTTTTGCTAGAAAGAGGCTAAGATCCTCTGAACAAGGAGTCGATATGCCTTCCCAAATAGTTGAACTCGTAGATGTAGAACAAACCGTCACCAGACCAGTGGTGATGGCAATCATGGAGCAGATCTTTGAGATCACCTCCCTCTCCAAAGATACCAACATTTATTACAGCCGTTTGAACGGCCCGCATCAGACACCTGGGTCCAACATCGACAATGTCGGTGAGAAGGAAGCTCGCTTCACACAAGACAGAGCCACCTACATCGAAGTCACAGAGACAGACGATGTAAACTCCATCCAGGAGATGATCACCATGGAGTACGATCAAGTGCCTGTCTTTGAAGACAGGTCCTTGAAGTGCTCTCTCCGCCCCATCTACTCGACCGTGGATGTCTCTATCGCTATCCGGTATCGCTCCACCAGTGAGACAGAGGTCCTTCGCTGGATGGCTGCTATGAAGACCAAGACGTCCAGGGGTCGTGATCTGAACCTCCATAGCGTGGAATACACCTACGCTATCCCTTATGAGTTCTTGGAGATCCTCAAGGAGATCCATCAGCTCCGAGAGACCGTAGAGCCTTACGGAGAGAGCTTTGAAGGCTATCTCTCTAACTACGGGACAGACCGCTTTACCATTCTCGCTAACCGGGCTGGTGAAAAAGGTATCGTAGCTGTCAAGGAAAAGCAGTCCCGTATCCAGGGTCTTTTCGACTTTGCTGGACTTCCCTCAAGACCTACACATGAGCAGGCTACAGGGATGTGGGAGATCGCGTTTGCCTACAAGTTCAGCTTTCAGAAACCGGAGTCGATGTTTATCGACTATCCGACCATGGTGCACAACCAGCTTCTGCCTGAACGCTATCTGAGTTACATCCACGACCAGGAAGACCCTCTCTACCGTCTTCCCTACAACAACCGCACGTACCGTGCGTTACAGATGTTTGAAGCCGATACACAGAGCCTGAAGATCCGGAGAGAAGAACCCTTTATCCGCATCCCTGACTTTGACGACTTCAAACCAGAAGAACTGATACCGAACACTGCGACTGTCTTCCAAGCACTCTGTTGTGTCGAAGAGGACAAGCACACGTTGTTGGATCTGAAGGACCTGGGCGACTTTATCATCGATCCCGATATCCTGGAGCATCTCTACAAAGAGACAGCCTACATGACACGCGTCATGAAGTCTATGTTCCACATCTCCCTTTACCGCAACGGGAAGCTGGCTCCGGACGGGATCTTGGAAGTCACAGATGACCTCCTCGTGAAGTCCGTACTTCCTCTGAACCTCCGGCAGACCCACCATGTCCGCTTCGCCATCTACGCCGATATCGGAACTGTCATGAAGGAAGGCATCGATCGACTGATAGATTCATCAAGAGCTTTCGTGAAAGTTCTCGGAGCTATCAACGAAGGCTTTCGACAGAGCCCAGACTTCAATAACTTGAGTGGAAGATCAGAGATCCAGCCCTATGAAGTCTCTGAGCTTTACTACTACCTTACAGGCAGTCACTATGGCAACCAGTATGCGCCCAGCCATCCTTCGGCACCCGCCGGCTGGTACGGAGCTCCAATGTGGCCTGATGTTGAAGGTCAGTCCTTTCTTGACTGTGTGGATGTGAACATGATCCGGAACCATTATCGCACCAAAGCCCCTGTCTACTATCGCCATGTCACCAACAACCTTCCACCAGACGACAGAACGGACGAGATCTTTATCGACCGCTTCTACAAAGACAAACGGCGCCGACGTCCACAGAAGAACTGCTCCAACGTACCTTACGTCACCACCATCGACAGGGCACGCATGGACAAGTTTCTGGGAGAGAAACGCCGTATGCATGTCACAGTCATGACCACTGGGATAGTGGCGCACCGCAAGACACCCTCTCAGAGCCATTTAAAGCCCGTTTAACAGCCGTCACAGCACCAGGTAGGGCTACGCCCTACCTGGTGTGTGTTGTGCCGTCTATGGCTTACCCTGGACTTTGCCGATCTCTGCGTCTAGAGCCTTCGTTTTCTTCTTCAGGATCTCATCCGCGATCTTTTCCATCATCCGGGTCTTCCATTGAGGAAGCTGGAGATATTCCTCGATGCTCAGACCCCAGATCTCACGGTAGTTCCCTTGAGCATACTTCTGGAGTATGTCGTAGGTCTTTCCATTCGATGTGAAGTCCTCCGATGGAAACATCGCCACACTGGAGAGAGGTCTCTCAGCCCCATTTGTGACGTGGTCGAAGATACCAGTGCGAATCTCGTACTGGTCCTGCATGAAGATCCGTGTCTCCAGAGAACTCAAGGTCCTCGGGATCTTGGTCACGTCCTCCAGAAACGATCGGAAGTCCACTTGTCTTCCGAAGTCTCCGGAAGCGATCAACGGCTTTATCGATTCTCGATCCTGCTTAACCGCTGAATAAGCAGGGCGAAAAAAACCTGGAGGATGTCCAGCGGGATCACCGTAGTGCGGCGCGGATACTTGGTCTCACCGACTTGGTCCTTTTGACAGACCGGGCAAGTGTAAGCTGGTACACCGATGATGGAGACCGTGCTCTCTTCGATGTAGTCTTTGACCGCATCGATGATCTTGTTGCGAATCGAATCGATGGAGCTGAGAGACTTCAGCGATTCCAGCAGGGTTTCCTGGTTGCGGATCACCGCCACTGCGTTGTCGTCAGGGTTGTTCGGGTTCGCTGTGATCTCACCGTACTCCAGGCTTTCGATCCAGTGTGCATATTGACAGATCGTCGCCGCCTTAGACTGGCGGGTGATCTGGTCGTTGCGTTCACGGTCTGTAGCGTTGCTACCCAGAGCACGATTGACAGCTTCCACGATGCTGGATACCCACTGATGACCTTGGGTGATGTACTCGGTCATGGTGGGCGTCTTCAAGACGAACGCCACTTCGTGCTTGGTGCCTTCATTCAACACCACCCGACGAGACTTCGTTGCCTTCATCTCTTCCTGGTACTTCTTCACCGACTCCAAGGATTTGGAGTTGCCAGAGAAGCCGCACATATGAGCCTTCTGACTCTCGGTCAGCATGGAGCTGTCAGCCCACTGCAACTTGGTGACGTTCAGGTTCTCTTCGAAGACATGGGTGCATTTCGAAGGATCGTTGATGCACGGAGTCTCGTAGTGGAAACCGGAAGGATAGTTGGCGCAGAGGAAGCCCCAGATGAAGGACATGGCGTCCTGTGGCAGGATGTAGTCCCGCAGTTTCTCCAAAGGCAGCTCTTCCGTACGCACACTGGTCTGATAGACCTTGGAAAGACAGAAGTCAAAAACACGATCCAGAGTGTAGACCGTGCTGTTACCCAGAGCCAGACCATAGCTCCAACGACCCAACTGGACCTTGTCGCTGTAGATGATGCGGTTCAATTCATCCAACTCGTCTTCCGACGCAGGCTTGAACATCACCCAGATCCCACTGTTCCACAGTGGAGCTCGGAAGAAACCACCAACCCCCATGTGGGTCATCAGTTTGATGAGAGCCATCTCTCCTTCTTCTTCCCGGCGACCAGGCTTGGGATTCAGGCTGGGAGCCACACCACGCAGGATCTGACCGCCGTACTCCACCTGCTGTGCAAATGCGGCTTTGGTGTCAGCCAATCGCTTGGTATACATGCCTGACATCGGTGTCATGGTGACAGCTTCTTTCACCGTCTCCAGCCACCGCATCTGACCACCGCTCTTCAGGATGTCCAGATTGGGCGTGTTGGCCAGACTCTCCCGAATCACTTCCGTGTTCTCGGGAGGGATCACGACGACGTCGGGAGCACCGGCTGTGCGGGGCGTGGAGGTGATGAAGGTTTGATCCGCGTTCTCAGCGGTTCGCTTCAGTACGTATTCCGTGTTCTCGGGAGCTTGTTGCTCAGCTTCCGATGTATCCTTCGGTTCAGTTTGAGCAATAGCCGGTTCCGGGGAGGAAGACATCTGGACCTTGCCGCTGGTCTCATCAGCCTTCAGAATGTCGTCGACAGCGTTCTGTTTGTTTTCTTGGTTCTCGTTACTCATCTCAACTCCGATTGAATGGGTGGGTGATTACTGAATAGCTTTGGGCTCTTCCACCAAGGCGGCTTTCTGCTCAGCGACATCCTTGGCTTCCTTGATCATCGCGTCCTCCATGGCGTCTTTGGCTTGCAGGGAGAACTCCGTGAAAAGGATGGCAGTGTGATGGAAAACGCCGTTGAACAACGCTTTGAACTGCATGTACTTCTCGTAGATCTCGAGGCAGTCCGCCAGTTCGTTTTCGTCTTTCACCGTACCTGTTCGACCCTTGTGGCTGTCAGCAATCTTCAGGAAGTCCGTCGTGAAGTCCTGCAAGTCTTTGTTTGTCTTCTTGACAGCAACGTCGAACTCATTCACGTTCACGCCACCGGCCACCCTCACCAGCTCCACCGACTCGTGGAGATTCTCAGCCATTTCCTGGATCTCGTTCCGGATGGCCATACTGATGGCTTCCAAAGCGTCCCAGGTCTGACGCTGGGCGTCGTCAGTAGGCAGCTGCAGACTGCCCTTCGAAGGACGTGACATGGTGCGGACAGCGCCGGCGACGGGACTGACACGAGGCTTCATTCCGGTGGAATGCTTAATGACTTTGGACTTTGCCATCGACGGGCTCCTTTGGTGATTGAAAGAAATGTAGTTGCGTGCTGCACCTAGAGCATTTGGCCGAAGAGGAGAATTTACCTTCTACCGAAGATCCCGTGACGAGCCGCAGTGCTCGACCACCCAACAGTTTCTAAGGACCGCTATGTTCAACAACACCATGGAAGTGATACAGTCATTCACGTCCAGCAACTACAGTCTTGAAATGCAGCAGGTCTATCAAGACTCCTTGGCTCTTATGGATGTGTTTGAATACAACGTCATCTATGAACAGCTGAACGACGTTTTCTTTGACCCTGAGTCCGAAGACCCTGAGCTTGCCAGTCTGCGGTTCCATGAGACCATGGTGCAGGGCATTCGCAAGGTTCTGGAGGAGCACTCCATCGTTCTGTTCGAAGAAGTCAGACTCGATCAGGCAAACAAAGTACTCTCCTCTCTGTTCCTCATCCAGTCAGTGGAAGACTATGTCCCTATTCTCCGCATCCTTGAAAGCAACCAGATGCCCGAAGAGACGTTTGGCATGGTTGTAGAGCAGCTCACAGACATCGACATGGGAACTGTGATGGCAATGCTGGATAGCGAGAACTCCAACCTACCACAAGCTCTTGACGGAATCAAAAGGTTCCTTCAAGACAAGGAAGCTGCTACCTCGCCCCCTTCAGTGGATGTTAGCGAATCCCGTAAAAGGATGGAGGAGTATTTCCAAGCCTGCGGGACAGACAACATTGCGTATCTTCTGCTCTCTAGCGGGATGATGCTCGAACAGCCAGCCGCAGTCTACTACCCGTATGTGGATGAAGGACTTGTCACGGACAACGATGAAGATACAGCCAAAAACCTGCTGTCTTTCTTTTTGATGTCGTCTGACACCTTTGCAGCACCCCTGGAGAGTTATCGCCGTTACAGTGAATCACTGCTTCACGACAACGCACGCATCCCCCGTGTAGAGGAGTTCTTCATGAAGGAGTTGGCCAAGTACGAGCAGTACAAATCAGCCCAGCGAGAAGCTCGCAGTATCCAAAACAAAACCTCCGCGGTAGGGAGTAAGTCATGACACCACACCAGTACCTGTTTTATGCGATTCAGAAGAAGCTCCATCTTGACACTGTCTGGTACCGCTACTGCTTTACGGTGGTGCGAGAAACCGATGCTTCCAAAGCCAAACTCTACCCAGGGAAGTTGGTTCAAGAACCCTTTGGCTTCTTCTACATCGACGATGAGAATAAGCCGGTTAAGATACAGACAAACCAGAAGACGTCTGAGCCTCTCTTTGGGAAGAACGACCCAGTAACCATCACCAAGGACTGGTTCCCTTCCCTCCAGGAGACTAGCCTGGAAACCACCATCGGTCGACTTCTCGTGAATCTGTTCATCGTGGAAGCCTTTGGATCCAAGCTACCTTACATGAACGATAAGTTCAGTCCCTCGGATGTCGAAGGAAAGATCGCTCCTTTGGTGAAGAGCACTCCACCCGAAGGAAGTGAAAGAGACCCCAAGGTTTTCTACGTGGATGAGTATGTCAAGTTCTGTGAAGGGGTGAGTTTTCTGGAGAACCTCTCCGCGATCTTCTCTCATTCCGTCTCACGCGTGGGTGTTCTTCCGGCACCTGGTCGAAGGGAGTTCAAGCAAGAGCTTCTCAAGAAATACGAAGGCAAGCTAACAGACCCCGTGGAGATGTCCAAGTTCGAAGAGGAGCTGAGTCAGTACGACAACAACTACCTGAAGCAGGATCCAGCCTACGGGACCTTTATGAAGGGCAAGACAGCCAAATCTCGTTCCAAGCTCTTCATGAGTCAAGGTGGCGAGGCTAATAACTTCACAGGTTCCATGGAAGTGACTCCCATCATCCCGGCTCTGGAGGACGGCATTGCTTTAGATGACAAGGGATTCACTGCTTCATCAAACGTGATCCGTTTCGGATCCTTTGCCCGGGGCGCGGAGACTGTCAACGGGGGTGTGGTGTCTAAGGGTCTCAACAACGCAGCCGACAACTGGGTCGTGATCGATGGGGACTGTGGATCAAAACTCGGCATCACGCGTGTCTACACTGGTTCTGAAACCTATCGCTTGATCGGTCGGACGGCGATTATTGATGGAAAACTGGTAGAGATTCCTGACCAAGAGACCGCGAGTAAATTTGACGGCAAGTCAGTGATCTTACGAAGTCCCCTCTATTGCAAGATGGAGAGTACCCGCACCTGTAGCAAGTGTGCAGGTCCTGAGTTGTCTGTCTTCAAGAAGGGTGTGACGATTCCTCTGGGTGAAGTGAGTTCCGGTATCTTGTTAGACAGCCTGAAAATCATGCACGACTCTAGTCTCACCACCACTGTCATGGATCTCAAGTCCGTGCTGAGTTAACAACACAAGAGTTATTGGAAGGACGATCTATGAACGGTACGACATTCCCGCCGCATGAGTTTGGAGATAGCGAGTTCTCCAACTCTGGTGGAAACAATGAACAGCGCTCCTATCAAGGTGGTCAGGGCGGCTACCAAGGCGGGCAGAATAGCCAAGGTGGCCAGGGCGGTGGTTCCTGGAAGGAACGTAACCAAGCTGGTGGTCAGCAGAACAACCAGGGTGGTCAAGGTGGTGGTAATCGCTCCTGGGGGTCTGGTGGTGGTCAGAGTGGCTATCAGAAGAAACCTTGGAACGGTGGACAGGGTGGCGGCGGTGGCGGTGGAGGTTTCCAGAAACGTCCCGAAGACACCGACATGACGCTCTACAAGCCCTACGCATGTACTGCCAACGAAGATGCTCCTCCGGAGATCAAGAACAAGTTCATCGAGATCGTTAAGATGCTCGAGAACAACGGCTATACCCTTCGTACCGGTGGTATGGAAGGTGTCGAAGAGATCGTCGAGAATTCCGTCACCAAGAAGGAAGTCCATCTTCCTTGGCGCGAGTTCGCAGGTAAGCAGTCTCGCTTCACCTTCAACAGCGATCGCGCTTACGCCATTGCCAAGAAGTACCACCCGACCTTTGACGGTCTGTCCAAGGGAGTCAAGTGCTTCCTGGCCAAGAACGCACGTCTGGTGCTGGGGAATAATATGACCTCACCGGCCCTGTTCCTCCTCACTTGGACGGAGGACGGAGCGACCTCTTCCAGAGACCGCACAGCCCGCACGGGTTTCGCTGGACATCCCATCGCCATCGCTGCTGGCATTGGGATCCCTGTGATCAACCTCGCTCGGGGTGATGCAGAGCAGAAACTGAACATGCTCATCACGAACGAGATGTAGAACGAACCTCCTCAAGGAGTATTTAGTGTGAAACCCAAGAGCTTTAACCAGAAACAAAGGACTGCCCCCATGACACAATCCGCCGAGAACCCGAAGCCTGCCGAAGTTCAGACCATCGATCCGGTCGTCGCGCCGGCAGAGACCGCCAAACAAGAACAGAGTCAGAACGACCCTCAGCAAGCCGTGGAACAAGCTACTGACGCCGTGACGGAATCTAAAGCTCCTGCACAGGACGTCGCTGCGTCGGAACAGAAATCCGAAGTCGCCGAAGGCACTGTTCCAGCTCCTGTCCCCGACGCCCCGGCACCTGTCGATGGTGTCAAAGATGAAAGCGTGAAAGAAGATCCTGCCGCGGAAGAGGCCGCTGCTGAAACAGTGACCGAACCTGACCCTGCACTCGATGACGCGACCAATGTCGAAGAAGACATGACTGAAGAAGCAGCGTATCTGGCCAAGATCCGTGTCTCCGGCACGGAAGGTCAGAAGAAGATCCTGGCTGCGATCGAGCTCTATTGTGAGCGTTTCCGTCCCCGAGCACCTGTCAACGGCAATGAGGGTGTGAAGTGGCAATACGAGTTCCTGCTCCACGCCCTCAAACTGATCAACTCTGAGTACGATGTGTTCAAGGCGGGCTGGAACGTGCTGCTGGTGTTCTTCAAGGAAAACCATGGCCGTTCCTCCGTGTCCAATACCTCCCCGATCTCTGATGGTCCTGCTTCGCGCTTTGGTCCATACTGGGAACGTGGCGAGGAGACTTGGGCAGCTTACAAGAACATCTTCGAGCTCCTCCGTTCGACCCGAGACCCTGCTACCCGCAAGATGAACGTCAAGAACATCGTGCTGGAACGCCTCGGTCCTGGTCTGATCACTGAAGACGGTCTCCGCAACCTGCGTCGCTTCTACCAGTAAGAAGATACAGTGAATCATTCACTGAAAGGTCGTTCATGCCGCTCCCTATCGCTATCTGGTTGTTCTGGTCAACGGTCCTTGGATGGCCTGACGTGACTCCCACGGAATCGAAGTCCTGAGAAAGGCATGAGCGACGTTACATACGTTCCCAGGTGGCATTAAGCCACCTGGGAGCTATGCTGTTTGTTTACAATTTGAACGACATAGATCTCACTTGAGCAATCACTTCAATTAACCACTCCACCACTTCAGCCTATGTTTGACAAAAACACTCCTGTTTTCATTGTATCGTACGGTAGCCACCATCCGACATGTATCGGTACGAGCTACCGGTCCATGGCCAGTTCTCGGTTGGCCAGGTTTGAGATCATCCGTCTCAAGATCAAAGAGCACAAGAAGGTCTATGGTAAGTACCACAAAGTCGAGAACGTCGATGAGTCTCAAGCGCGTCACGGATACATCTTGGAAGATGAACACGGTCATGACTGGCATATCCAGCTCCCGTATGTAGAGTTGTCGGACCTGGGTCGCTCCGACTATGTGGCGAAACGCGTCACAGGTCTCCAGGATGTTGACCACAGTCACGCGGGTATAGAGTTACGCTACCATCTGAATGAGCTCTCCGTAGCCCGTTCCGGGGTGAATACCGATGGCTACGAACTGACCATCAATCAGAAGCTCGTGATCAAAGAGTTCGAGACCCAGTTCCCAGGTTGGCGCATAGACATTGGTCACGCCAAGGAAGTAGTCAACGAGAGATTGGTTCTGAACCATCTCAACTACCATAGTTTCACCCTCACCCAACGCGATCTTTTCGCATAACCCCGGAGATACCTAGAATGCCGACACCCACCAAACTCCCGAAGCCTTCAGACTTCGTCGTGATCCTGAATCATGATTTCGAATCTCTGCCTCTTGAACCTGTCCCCTTGCAGGTATATGGAATCACTGCCTCCAGACTTCAGCTGAATCGGGTAGAGTTGAAATCGGATCTGAAAACCTACTTCAAAGATTCGATCCCTGATCTCTCCGACGCTGTGTATGTGGGGCGGGTCAAAGGGGATCCCTACCGCGTAGTCATGGACATGTCAGAATACA
>JACCEC010864324.1_pt1 | contig 10392 bp, 9 predicted proteins | sample 7450121 | NCBI WGS metagenome assembly JACCEC01 (sample SAMN15323455, study PRJNA562643) | freshwater metagenome | isolation source: river surface water | place: USA:Blue River Watershed | collected 2017-08-18 | reverse complement strand
TTGGTTTGTCACTCATGGTTATAAAAATATATTAGGAAATAATCTTATTTTAAAGGTGGAAATATAATTGATTCGGATGAACTCATAATTATTAAACAAATGTAATAAATTCTTATTCTAAATTTTCAATTTATTATTTTTGAGAATAAATTTTATGGTTTATTCATTTATGTATGGTTTTCAACACTTATCTCAAAAAACTATGGTATTCCGGCTACTATTCTGTAAAGTTATTTTTTCATCGATGCTTATTTTGTCTGTAATTTCAACAAGTGTTGGACAATTTGCTATAAGTAATAACCAAAGATACCTCGAAAAAAATGGGGCATCTTTCTTTTGGTTGGGTGATACCGCTTGGGAATTATTTCATCGTTTGAATAAAGAGCAAGCAGATTTTTATTTGAAGCGTCGTGCTGAACAAGGGTTTACGGTTATTCAAGCAGTCGTTTTGGCTGAATTTGATGGTTTGCATACGCCTAATGCTTATGGCGATTTGCCATTAATTGGTGATAAGCTCGATAAACCAAACGAAAAATATTTCAGACATGTTGATGATGTTTTGGATTTGGCACACAAATACGGACTTACGATAGCTTTATTACCAACTTGGGGAGATAAAGTTTGGAAAGCGTCGTGGGGGGCTGGCCCTGAAATTTTTAATCCTATTAACGCTGAAAGTTACGGATTCTGGTTGGCAGAGAGATATAAGAATCGCCCGAATATTGTGTGGGTATTAGGTGGCGACCGTAATCCTCAAAATGCTAACCACTTGGAAATTTGGCATAAAATGGCAAACGGAATCAAGAAAGCTTATGGAGCAAATAAGCAATTGGTGATGAGTTTCCACCCACAACCAAATGAAAAAGGAGCTGCGGAGTGGTTCAACAATGCAGATTGGTTATCATTTAATATGTTTCAAAATGGGCATTGCCGAGACACTCAAAATTATGATAAAATCTTCGCTTCTTACCAATCTGTTCCTACTCGCCCAGTGATTGATGCAGAGCCAATTTACGAAGATCATCCTGTTTGTTTTAATCCTACGGATTTGGGTACATCTAATGCCTATGATGTGCGAAAATATGCCTATTTAGATTTGTTTGCTGGTGCTTTCGGTCATACTTATGGTTGTCATGATATTTGGCAATTTTATTCTCCAAACTATGAATCCGTCAATCATCCGCATGTTTATTGGCAAGAAGCAATGGAGTTGCCGGGTGCTAATCAAATGAAATTTGTGAGAAATTTGATGGAATCTCGACCGATGCAAGATAGGATACCCAATCAGGGTATTTTGGTAGAAAAAAACAATGTGTCTGCAGAACGTATTCAAGCAACTTCTGGAAATGATTATATTTTTGTATATTCAGCAGCAGGTAAGAGTTTTACTATTAATTTTGAAAAATTTGCAATAAAAAAATGGACGACCTTTTGGTACAATCCTCGCACAGGCAAAGGAACAGAGCCTTCCGACTTTTCGACGGTGTATGAATGGTCTAAAAAGTTTACTCCACCCACTTCAGGTTATGGGCAAGATTGGGTATTGGTAATTGATGAGTATGGAAAAAATTATTTACAATTCAGATAAAATGCAGTCAGAGGATACTTATTTTACCATTGCATCGCCTTCGGAAGGTTTATTTAAAGACCGAGGAAGTAAATTTTTTGCTTTTGCTTATCCTTTTCAGCAAGAAGAAGAATTAAAGCCTATTATCGAAAAGCTCAAAAAAGAACATTTTAAGGCTGTACATCATTGTTTTGCTTATCGTTTGGGGATTGATTCAAATCAATTTCGGGTGAATGATGATGGTGAGCCTTCAGGTTCTGCTGGAAAACCTATTCTTAATGTCTTACTTTCACAGCAGTTGCATCATGTTTTGGTGGTGGTAGTGAGGTATTTTGGAGGGACTTTGCTTGGAGTGCCAGGACTAATCAATGCCTATAAATCAGCTACTATTGAAGCTCTTGCCCAAGCAGAAATTATAGAAAAAACGCTGAATGATATCTACGAAATTAACTTTGAATTTACATTAATGAACGAAGTGATGAAAGTAGTGAAAGAGTTTAATCTCAAAATAAACAATCAAGTTTATGATAATCAGTGTAGATTTACGTTAGAATTTAGAAAAAGTATTGCTCCCATGGTATTAGGGAAATTGGGGAAAATTGATGAAATTGTAGTTGAATATCAATATAGTAAATAATTTTTTGAAAATCTGAGAACAAAATCAAAAAATTAAAGAATATTAATGTTTTATTATTTAAAATTTTTTAAATAATCGGTAACTTGCCAACCTTCAATATATTTAACCCTAACATTCAATTAATTAAAGATGAAATTAAAATTTACATTGCCAAATCTTTTATTGGCATCAGTTTGTTCGGTAAGCCTTTCTTTTGCTCAAGATTGGGAAGTGCTTAATCCTTCTAATTCTTGTACCAATCGCCACGAAAATTCAATGACAGCCGTCGGAGATAAATTAGTACTTTTGGGTGGAAGGGGTGTTAAACCAACCGAAATTTATGACATTCGTTCAAATTCTTGGACAAAGTCAGTAAATACTCCTCTTGAAATGAGCCATTTACAGGCGGTTACATACCATGGGGAAGTTTATGTAATGGGAGCGATGACAGGAAATTACCCACATGAAAAGCCAATTCCAAACATTTATATTTATAATTTAGAAAAAGGTGAATGGAGAGTTGGCCCTGAAATTCCGAAGGAGAGATTACGTGGCTCTGCCGGATGTGTCGTTTATAAAGATAAAATTTATTTAGTTTGTGGAATTATTGATGGGCATTGGGATGGACATGTGGCTTGGTTGGATGAGTATGACCCAAAAAACAATACTTGGAAAAAACTTGCAGATGCCCCTCATACTCGAGATCATGTCAGTGTTGCCATCATCAAAGATAAACTTTATGTTGTGGGCGGTCGTAGGTCGTATGCTAAAATCAATCAAGTTTTGAATTTGACAGAAGGAGCCGTGGATATTTATGATTTAAAGAAAAATACATGGACAACTTTACCTGAAAATTTAAACCTTCCAACACAAAGAGCGGGTAATTCTACTTTGGCTTATGGGGATAAAATTGTGGTAATAGGAGGGGAAAGTGCTTCACAAGTGCCTGCTCATAGCGAAGTAGAGGCGTTTGATACTAAAAAACAGGAATGGTTAAAATTGCCTTCACTCAAACAAGGTCGCCATGGTACAGGAATGGCGGTAGTTGATGGGAAAATTTATGTTGTAGCGGGGTCAGCCAACCGAGGTGGAGGCCCAGAATTGAATGAAATAGAAGTTTTTAAACAAAAATAGAATGTTATTAGCCAAAGACATTAAAAAAAGGTACGGTAATCTTGAAGTTCTGAAGGGAATAAATCTTCAAATTAATCAGGGAGAGGTGATTTCGATTGTGGGAGCTTCGGGAGCTGGAAAAACAACTTTGTTGCAAATATTGGGGACTTTAGACAAAGCTGATTCTGGTGAGATAGCTTTAGATGGAATTGCTTATCAATCCTTACAATCGGATGAATTGGCTAAATTTAGAAATGAAAAAATTAGTTTTGTCTTTCAATTTCACAATTTGTTGCCTGAATTTACTGCTTTGGAAAATATTTGTCTTCCTGCTTGGATTGCTGGTAAATCTAAGCAGGATGCTCAAGAAATGGCATTGGAATTATTACAACTACTCGGATTGAGTGAGCGTGCTGGGCATTTCCCGTCTGAATTGTCGGGAGGCGAACAGCAGAGAGTGGCGGTTGCTCGGGCTTTGATTAATAAACCTTTGGTTGTGTTTGCCGATGAACCTAGCGGGAATTTAGATTCGAAAAATGCTGAAGAATTACACCGTATTTTTTTCAAATTAAGAGAACAATTTAAACAAACTTTTGTTATAATTACGCACAACGAGCAACTTGCCAATATGGCTGACAGAAAACTCGTCATGCAAGATGGTTTGATTGTTTAATAAATAATTTTGATGGCAAATTCAATTCAATCTAAAAAGCAGACTTTATACCTTATTCTTTGCGGTATATTTCTGACAAATGCCGTGGTGGCAGAGGTTATTGGGGCTAAAATTTTTTCGGTCGAAGCAACATTAGGGATAGCTCCTTTACAATTACCTTTTATGGGGAAAAAGTTCGACTTTAATATGTCTGCGGGGGTATTGAATTGGCCTTTTGTGTTTATTACTTCTGATATTATTAATGAATATTTTGGCAAAAGTGGTGTTAAGAAAATATCCTATTTAACAGCTATTTTGATTGCATATTCGTTTATTATTATCTATATTTCTACGATAGTTGCTCCAGCAGATTTTTGGATGAAACACAATGCTAGTGATAAATCGGGCAATTTCTTAAATATTGATGATGCTTATTCGATTATTTTTCGGCAAGGTCTGGGAATTATTTTAGGGTCAATTACGGCTTTTTTAGTTGGACAAATTTTAGATGCCACTGTTTTTCATTGGCTAAGAAGATATACACAAAACAAAATGATTTGGCTGAGAGCTACTGGTTCTACCTTGATTTCTCAGTTGGTTGATAGCTATGTAGTAGTTTTTATCGCTTTTTATGTGTTTAACAATTGGACACTTTCAGAGGTGTTATCGACAGGGACTAATAATTATTTGTATAAATTTGTAGTAGCTGTGCTTCTAACTCCTTTGGTGTATTTGGCTCACTTCTTGATTGACAGATACTTAGGGAAAGAACATGCTCATAAAATCATTGACGAAGCAACTTTTACACCTATGTAGGGGAGAGATTTTATCTCCCCCTTTTTTACCAATTTTGATAGCTGGGTACAAATTTGTTTTTAGGCTCAAAATTATTCCATAATATAGCCGCAATTTTCCGAATAATCTCAAAACCTTCGTTGTCTCTTTCCCAAGATTCATCATGCTGGTTTTTTGTAATAATTGAGTAAACATAATCTCCGTGCGGGGCGTGGATGATGGCTGTTTCAGAGCGAGAGCGATTGACAGCTCCATTTTTGCTAACAGCTTTAACATTGGATGGAATTTGGGAAAGACCCTCTGCATCCCAATAATTTCTGCCTAAATTACGATACATTCTGTCGGAGGCATCTTTCGTGAAAATTTCTCCATTCTTCAACTTGATAAAGATATTTGCCATTTCTCGTGGGGTTGTTTGTCCCCAACCAAAGACAGAACGGTTGTTTTCTCTTCCGGGAGTTCGAGAATTAACTCTTGTTTGGGAAAATCCTAAAGAATCTAACAAAAAATTAATTCTTTTGCCACCTCCTGCCAATGCTTGCAACCATAAACTTCCTGTATTGTCGCTTACAGTACACATCAACATCATTATTTCACTAAGTGGGATGTTCGTTCCGTTTTTGAGTGAACCTACAATTCCATCATCGTATTTAATCGAATCAGAATAGACTAAAACTTGCTCATAGACCAATTCTTTTTTGAGAATTTTATCAAAAGTCCCTATCATAATCGGTACTTTTATCATACTTGCGGTCGGAAAAATGGAATCAGCTTGAATACAAACCGTCCGATTACTTGATAAATGTTTGACATATACGCCAATATCTCCTTTAAAACCTTGAACAACTCGAAGGATTTCTTGTGTAAGTCGTTTGTCTTGTTTTTCCTGTGCAACTATCAAGTTACATCGACCTAGAAATAATATTAAACCGAGCAGAATAGATAATTTATTTTTCATGTTTTTTATGCTAAAATACAAAAAAATCAGGAATCACTCGATTTTGAATCATCATTATTAACTTTTTTTCTATTTTTTGAATTTTTTTCATCTGTAAAATTCATCTTCCCAAAATTATAATTGAAAATAAATCTCAATCCTCGATTATATACATTTCTGGTATAATTTGAGGTGAAACTTGGGTCAGATGTTTGATTGACAATTGTCAAGGTTTTTGAGAATGGGTTATCTATACCAACATTAATGGTCGCTTTTTTCTTAGCAAATTCTTTTTTTAGTCCTAAATTATAGTATCTATAAGCTCCTGCATATCCTTGTAACTGTATTTGAGGGCTTCCCATATAGCCAAATCCTTGGACTGCCCAGCCTTTATCGAAAGTAAAAGAAGTATTAAAATTAAAATTTTTATTCCAACCGCTATTACGCAATGTCACGATAGTATTGAGGTATTGATTTTCTTGAAGAATTGGAAGAATGATATTACCCGTGAGAAGACTATTAACCAAATTTACTCCCCCGCCGATACGGAATTTTTGGGTCGGTTGTAAATGAATATAGAAAGAGGTACCATAAAAATTCGACTGACCGATGTTTTCAAAAGATGAAGTTATCACCCCCGATTCACCAATATTTCGAACTGTTGAAATGCCATTATTCGTAAATCGTCTAAAAAGTGAAAAGTTAAACGAATTCGACTTGAAATAGGTATTATAGTTCATCTCGAAGCTATGGCTAAGTTCTGGAACTAATAATGGATTACCCTTAGAAATATTGAGTGGGTCTAAATAATTCACAAATGGGTTGAGATATTCTAAAGAGGGTCTTTGTATTCTCTGGTTATAGTTGAATCGTACTTTATGATTTTTGGTAATTTCTTTAGAAACAGTAATTGCAGGAATCAGATTTTGGTATGGAGCAATGATAAGTGGAGTTTTATCATTTTGGAAATTTGCCCGAATTTGTGTATTTTCATACCTAAGCCCCAATTTAAGCCCCCATTTATGACTAAAATTGAATAAAGCAGAGACATAATTGGCAAAGATGATTTGTCTATAATTAAAATCATTAGTTCTGGATTCATCCTGAATGAGTGATTCGGACGTGGCATTATACCTATAAAAGTCAAAGGTACTTCCAACTTCTCTGATAATCATTTTACTGCCTAATTCGAGGGTATTTTTCTCAAAAGGATAACTAAAATCACTCTGGAGAGTCGTTTCTTGGTTCAACCCATGGTTATTACTCGCATTGAAAGGTAGATTTTCTCGATTTGTATTGAAATTATTATCTTGTATATTTCTGCCATGTTGTATTAAAATCGAAAATTCTTTCCCTTCTTTGGTAAAAGTTCGGGTATAATTGGCATCAAGGTCTATGCTTCTATTGATTCGGTCATTTTTGATAATTTGTTTAAAAGCATTCAGTGTACTGTCCAAACTATTGCTCAATCGGCTTTCTTGATTTCTGGAAGCATAGCTATCCCCAATTCCAAATCGGATATTCGTGCTAAGAGAGTTTTTTGCATTGAAGTCATAATCAAAGTTTAAATTTGAGTTTCCATTGATTCGATTGTTAATGCCAGTTTCATCCTGAATCAAGGTTGTTGACTGCCCTCTATAATTATTATTTCTCAATAAATAACTATTATATGGCGAATTATAGGAGCTATTTCCTCCCATATTCCATGAAATATTATATTTTTTTTGTTTGAAACTAATTCTTGAGTGTGTACCCGAACCACGTACACCTATTCCTAGATTAACACCACCTGTAATGCCTTGAAGTGTATTCTTTTTTGTAATAATATTGATGATACCGGCTGTTCCTTCGGCATCATATTTGGCAGAAGGGGCTGTAATAACTTCTACTTGCTTAATCATTTCAGCAGGAATTTGCTTCAGTGCATCTGCAATATTTCCTGCAAGAATACTTGAGGGTTTGTTATTAATCAATACTTTGATATTGCCACTGCCACGCATTTGTATATTTCCATCGATATCCAAGGTTAGTAAAGGTACTTTTTTAAGAATATCCTCTGCTGTTCCACCTTTATTCGAAATATCTTTATCGGCATTATAAACCAATCGATCTGGTTTATCCTCAATAAGAGCTGCTTGTGCTGTCACTTTTACTTCTTCCAGTATTTTTGTCTCAGGTTGAAGTAAAATTATCCCTAAAGACAAATTTGAATCAGCATTTTTGAGAACTTTTCGTGAAATGGATTTATTTCTATATCCTACAAAGCTAAAGACGAATGTTAAAGATTCATTTTCTTTGATACTTATTCGGAAATTTCCTTCGGAGTCGGTCATTGCCCCTCCAATCATTTGTTTTTGGGTATTCAATATACTTACGGATGCAAATTCGATAGGTTGCTGATTCAATGAGTCTGCTACTTTGCCAGAAACAATAATATCGTTTGGTAGTGTATTATTGTTTGGGAAGAAAGCAAAGGTTGTGTGAAAATAAATTAAGCAGGAAAAAGCGTATAAATACTTCATTGATGTTTATAATCCTTTAGTTTGAATATTTTTGATGAAAATTTCATAGTATTGTCTGGGATTTCTTTAATTGAAAATCTATATTTTTGATAAAGTTTTATTTACATTATCTCAATTATTTTGAGATGAATATGTACCGAATTTTGTCAAAAATCGCAAACAATAAATAAATATGGCAAAATTCTCTTCAAATCTAAAATATTTTTAGATCTGGCAGTATCAAGTATTGAAAAGTGTCGATGAATATTAGATAAGAATCGACTTAGATTTACTTGTATTGTCGGTGATATTTTCGGCGGATGCTATTTATCGAAAATTTTTTTTGTGCGACAAAGCTCTCGGGATGAATTTTTTCAAATAAGCTTTCCCATTCATTATATAATAATAAATCTAAATGTTTGAATTTAACCTCGTCGATGTTTTTGCTCACTAAAAATTCTTGAAAATTCATACGAAATTATTTTTTGAGTGTAATTGTGGTGTATTTATCTGATAGGAATCCGAACTAATTGAATCGAGTGTAAAGATAAGTAATAAATCACAATAAAATTTTCTGCTCAAGCAAAAACAAAATAGATAATTGTATCGGATTATCAATCAATTTTTGGAATCTTTTGAACCTAAATTTTGAAAACATTGTATGTGAGATACAAAATAGATATGTTTTATTTGAAATCAGACCTAAAAAATGAATAAAGATTTATTTATAGTCGCTAGCGAAGCTCTCAAAAAGGCAGCTCTGAATGAAGATGCAAAAAAGTTTGTGCTTGAGAATGAAAAGTTATTCAATGTGCTAAAAAGGGCAGCCAACCGCTACATAGGAGGTGAAACATTAGAAGAAACGGTTCAATCTATCAAAAAACTGAATAGTAAGGGATATGTTGTTACAACAGACTTTATGGGTGAAAGTATCCGTAACGAAAAGGATGCCAACGAAGCAACGCAAGAATTTATTAAATTTGCACAGACAGTCACACAAGAAAGTCTTAATTCTTCAATTTCTCTAGATTTATCGCACATAGGTTCATTGGTATCAAAGGAATTGGCAATGCAAAATTTGCAGGCGATTTGTACGGAGGCGGAGAAATCTAATCAGGAAGTAATTATCAGTATGGAAGGTACGGATAGAACTGACCAAATACTTGATATTTATAGAGAAGTACTTAAAAGTCATAAAAATTTGGGTATTACAATTCAGGCATATTTGCACAGAACAAAAGATGATTTCAAAGACGTTTTGGGATTATCAGGAAGCATACGTTTGGTAAAAGGAGCTTATGATACACCTAAAGGACTCTCTATACCAAGGGGGGAAGCATTAGATGAAGTATATTTGGACTACGCAGAGCAACTTTTATCACACAATCATACATGTGCGATTGCATCTCATGACGAAAAAATTCATGGAGAAACATTGAAATTAGTGAATAAATATGGTGCTACTAATTATTATTTAGAAAGACTTTTAGGTATTTGTAATGAAGAGTTTGAATTGTATAAAGAAAAGGGATATAATTGTAGAATTTACGTAGTTTATGGCAAAGAGTGGTATCTCTACTTGTGTAATCGCTGGGCTGAATATCCACTAAATTTATTTAGAGGTCTAGCGGATATTGTTGGGTGAAAAATAGATAGATTTGGAGATTTTTAAATTTGTTGTAAATATTTTTTGGTTTTCAATTAATTGATTATAAGTACATTACTTATATATTTTCCTGAATTTTAGCAAAATATTTTAAAATACAGAAATGGTAAGCACCTTGCTATTTAATAAAACAAGGTGCTTACTTTTGTCAATTTGGTGACTTTCCTACTTAATTTTTTGTAAGTGTGCAAAACTCAATATTGTTTGGCTTTTAATTGAATTGAAGCATTTCTTAAAAAGATTTGATTCTGCCTAATTAGAAATTATATTTTCTTTTTTATAGATAATAAAAAAACAGTTTTCTATTTTTGTCCTATAATTATTTCAGTCAAACTATTTTTTACTCAAAACTTTATTAAAACAATGAAAAACTTCCTTTTGAAAAAATGGATTATTACGGCACTGATGGTGTCAATGAGTGTATCAGTTTTTGCCCAAAAAAAATGGGGAGGAATGACTCTCTACACGGTTCGTACCGAAATGGGAAAAGACCCTAAACAAACCCTAAAACAAGTATCAGATTTAGGATACAAATATATCGAAGC
>JACCEC010501895.1_pt1 | contig 10392 bp, 9 predicted proteins | sample 7450121 | NCBI WGS metagenome assembly JACCEC01 (sample SAMN15323455, study PRJNA562643) | freshwater metagenome | isolation source: river surface water | place: USA:Blue River Watershed | collected 2017-08-18 | reverse complement strand
GGTCTTAACTATCGAATCAAGAAACATGACTTTAACTTAACTATCGTAAACCCTAAATTGGGGGGTCTCTTGTTCAACCCCCACCTTTGGAAGCGCCAACATGCAATTTCCTGCCACTGAACTCCCCGCCCAATCCACTGCAATGGCCAATGCCATCCGTGCTCTTTCCATGGATGCCGTGCAGAAGGCCAACTCGGGACATCCCGGAATGCCGATGGGGATGGCGGAGATGGCAGTGGCGCTCTGGTCGTGCCATCTGAAGCACAACCCTACGAACCCCAACTGGGCGGACCGTGATCGCTTCGTCGTGTCCAACGGCCATGGTTCGATGCTGCTCTACAGTCTTTTGCACCTGGCAGGCTATGACCTGCCGATTGAAGAGCTGAAAAACTTTCGTCAACTGCATTCCAAGACACCGGGCCACCCGGAATACGGCATGACGCCGGGCGTGGAGACGACCACAGGCCCCTTAGGCCAGGGCATCACCAATGCGGTGGGCCTGGCATTGGCGGAGCGTTTGCTCGCGGCTGAATTTAACAAGCCTGGCTATGACATCGTGGACCACAACACCTATGTGTTTTTGGGTGATGGCTGTCTGATGGAAGGCATCTCGCACGAGGCATGCTCGCTGGCGGGGGTCTGGGGTTTGTCCAAACTCATCGCCCTGTACGACGACAACGGCATCTCGATCGACGGTCAAGTCGATTCCTGGTTTCGTGATGACACCCGCAAGCGGTTCGAGGCCTACGGCTGGAACGTGATCGGCCCAGTCGATGGTCACGATGCCAAAGCCGTAAGCAGAGCTCTGGATCAGGCCCGCACCTGGGCAGCCAAAGGCAACGCAGGCCGCTTTGCGCCAACGATGATCATTTGCAAGACACAGATCGGGAAGGGCTCGCCCAATCGTGTGGGCACGGCTAAAGCCCACGGTGAGGCGCTAGGCGACGAGGAAATCAAACTCACGCGGGCGGCCATCGACTGGCCCCATGCGCCGTTTGAGGTGCCCTCCGATGTGCGGTCAGCCTGGAGCGCGAAAGCCAGCGGCGCAGAGCGAGAGGCCAAGTGGAATGCACTGTTTGCCGACTACGCCAAGTCGTATCCCGCCGAAGCTGCCGAGTTCACGCGCCGCATGAAGGGCGACTTGCCGAAGGATTTCGATAAAAAAACCCAGAGCATGATTGAGCGTTTCGTGTCGGAAAACCTGACCGTGGCCTCGCGAAAGGCGTCACAGCTGGTGCTCGACGACATGGGCCCACGCACCCCCGGAATGCTTGGAGGCTCGGCCGATCTCACCGGATCAAACCTCACCAACTGGAAGGGTGTAGCCTCATTACGTGTCAATGCAAAAGGTGAACTGACACCGGGCGACCACATCAATTATGGTGTGCGCGAGTTTGGTATGGCCGCCATCATGAATGGTATTGCCTTGCATGGCGGGTTTATTCCTTACGGTGGCACGTTCTTAACGTTTTCGGACTACAGCCGCAATGCCATTCGTATGGCTGCGCTCATGAAGATTCGGGTGATCCATGTCTTCACCCACGATTCGATCGGCTTGGGAGAAGATGGTCCCACACACCAGCCGGTGGAGCATCCGTCGTCGTTGCGTCTCATCCCCAACCTGCATGTCTGGCGTCCAGCTGATGCGGTGGAAACTGCCGTGGCCTGGACATCGGCCATGACGCGTCGTGATGGACCTTCGGCGTTATTGCTGTCGCGCCAGAATCTGGCTCCCCAGGTCTGCGATGCCAAGATGGCTACAGACATCGCGAAAGGCGGGTATGTGTTGGCTGGCGATGCGCGGCCGCAGGTGGTGTTGATGGCGACCGGGTCCGAAGTCGGTATTGCCATGCAGGCCGCCGGCAAACTGCGCGAACAAAAGATTCGTGTACGGGTTGTATCGATACCCTCGACCACCGTGTTTGATCAGCAGACACCGCAGTACAAAGCATCGGTCTTGCCCGACGGTGTGCCCCGCGTAGCGGTGGAGGCCGGTGTGACCGACTTCTGGTGGAAGTATCAGCCCGAGGCGGTGTTGGGCCTTGACCGCTACGGTGAGTCGGCTCCTGCCGGTGAGTTGTTTAAGTACTTCGGTATCACGGTGGATGAATTGGTGGCCACTGCCAACGCGGTGCTGTAATTTTTTTACGTGTATTTCATCAGGAGAGTATTGCAATGACGATCAAGGTCGCGATTAACGGATATGGCCGTATTGGCCGCAATGTGCTGCGCGCACACTACGAAAATGGCAAGAAACACGGTATTCAGATCGTGGCCATCAACGATCTTGGCGATCCCCAAACCAATGCCCACCTAACCCGTTACGACACTGCCCACGGCAAGTTCCCCGGAACGGTAGCTGTTGACGGTGACACCATGGTGGTCAACGGCGACCGTATCCGCGTGTTGGCCAACCGCAATCCCGCTGAGTTGCCTTGGGGCGAGCTCGGTGTCGATGTGGTGCTCGAGTGCACGGGGTTCTTCACCAGCAAAGAAAAGGCATCGGCACACCTAAAGGGTGGCGCCAAGAAGGTGATCATCTCGGCACCCGGTGGTAAAGATGTTGATGCCACCGTAGTGTTCGGCGTAAATCAGGGCGTGTTGAAGTCAAGCCACACCGTGATCTCCAACGCATCATGCACGACCAACTGCTTGGCGCCGGTCGCGAAAGTGCTTCACAACAACCTCGGCATTGAGAGTGGGCTCATGACTACGATCCATGCCTACACCAATGACCAGGTACTGACCGATGTTTATCACGAAGACCTGCGGCGCGCCCGCTCGGCCACCATGTCGATGATCCCCACGAAGACGGGTGCCGCCGCAGCAGTAGGGTTGGTATTGCCCGATTTGAACGGCAAGCTTGATGGCTTTGCCATGCGCGTACCGACCATCAATGTGTCTGTGGTCGACCTGACCTTTGCTTCGAAAAAAGCCACCAGCGTCGATGAAGTGAACGCCATGATGAAGGCTGCCGCAGACGGTGAACTTAAAGGCGTGCTGGGGTACAACACGGACCCGTTGGTGTCGATTGATTTTAATCACGACCCGCGATCATCGATTTTCGACTCGACCCAGACACGGGTCTCGCCCGACGGCAAATTGGTGAAGATTCTGTCGTGGTACGACAACGAGTGGGGCTTCTCGAACCGCATGTTGGACACCACGATTGCATTGATGTCGGCCAAGTAAGCCTGCCCCACTACCCACTACGCCTCTGTGCTGAAAGCCACGCCATCGTGAACACACCCCGCGCCACCAAGATCGTGGCTACCCTCGGCCCGGCCACGTCGTCGGCCGAGATGATCGAACGACTGATTGCTGCGGGGGTCAATGTGGTGCGCATGAATTTCTCGCACGGCACCGCCGAAGACCACAAAGAGCGCGCCGCCTTTGTGCGTGCAGCGGCTGAGAAACTCGGCAAAGACGTGGGCATCCTGGTGGACCTTCAGGGGCCGAAGATTCGGGTCGGAAAGTTTGCCAATGGGAAGGTTCAGCTGCCTGTGGGCGCGACATTCATCTTTGATATTGGCTGCGAGCTAGGAGATGAGAAGCGTGTGGGCCTGGATTACAAAGAGTTGGTGAACGATGTCTCCCCAGGGGACACGTTACTGCTCAACGATGGCCAGATGTCGATGAAGGTTGACCGCGTCACGGCATCGACCATCGAGTGCACGGTTCTGGAGGGCGGCGTGCTGTCTGACCGCAAAGGTATCAATCGCCAAGGCGGTGGCCTCTCGGCCCCGGCGCTCACCGATAAAGACATTGCCGATATTCACACTGCGGCGGAGATGGATGCCGATTTTCTTGCGGTCTCGTTTCCCAAAGATGGCAGCGACATGCACCTGGCCAAGCGCCTGATGCAGGCCGCCGGTGGCCGTGCGGCCACGGTGGCCAAGATCGAGCGTGTCGAGGCGATTGAAAACCTGCAAGACATCATTGACGCGTCGGATGCCATCATGGTGGCCCGTGGCGATCTTGCTGTGGAGGTTGGGGATGCAGCGGTTCCCGCATTGCAAAAGCGCATGATCCGCATGGCCCGCGCATCGAACAAAGTGACCATCACGGCCACCCAGATGATGGAGTCGATGATCAACTCTCCGGTGCCCACCCGCGCCGAGGTCTCCGACGTGGCCAATGCGGTCTTGGATGGCTCGGATGCCGTGATGCTGTCGGCCGAGACGGCAGCGGGAAGCTTTCCCATTCAGACGGTGCAGGCGATGTCACGCATCTGCATCGAGGCCGAGAAATCGGATCCGATCGTGCTGGAGTCTGCTCTACTGGATCGGCAATTCAATCGGGTGGACCAATCGATCGCCATGGCATCACTGTTCACCGCCCGTCACCTTCAGGTGAAGGCGATCGTGGCCCTGACAGAGTCAGGTTCGACGGCGTTGTGGATGTCGCGTCTGAATTCTGGTGTGCCCATTTACGCGCTGACGCCTGTGAAGGCCAGCCGCGGCAAAATGGCGCTTTACCGCGATGTCACCCCTGTGTTTTTTGATTACAACTCGCGCGAGCGTGAAGAAGTCTTGCGCGAGGCCGAGCAGCGTCTGGTCGATGAGGGCATTGTGTCGTCGGGCGATCTGATGGTTATCACCATTGGCGAACCGGTGGGCCAGTCGGGCGGCACCAACACCATGAAGATTGTGCGCGTTTCGGCGGCCCCCCGTTCAGGATCCAAAGCCCTGTCAAATCTGAGCCTAGACCTTCGACGCTAATTTTTAAAGTACATCCCGTTACAAGAAAAAAGGAGACCACTATGCCTTTGGTATCGATGAGACAACTGCTGGACCACGCCGCCGAGAACGGCTACGGCATCCCTGCATTCAACGTGAACAATCTGGAGCAGGTCCAGGCCATCATGGAAGCTGCCGCGGAAGTCGATGCGCCGGTGATCATGCAGGGCTCAGCCGGCGCACGGAAGTATGCAGGCGAGCCGTTTTTGAAGCATCTGATTCAGGCTGCGGTCGAGGCCTATCCGCACATTCCCATCGTGATGCACCAAGACCATGGGCAGAGCCCCGATGTCTGCAAGGGTGCGATTGCACTTGGTTTTTCAAGTGTGATGATGGACGGATCGCTTGAAGCGGACGGCAAAACTATTGCAAGCTACGACTACAACGTGGATGTGACCAAAAAGGTCGTGGAGATGGCCCATGCCACCGGCGTGACGGTTGAAGGAGAGCTGGGCTGCCTTGGTTCGCTGGAGACCATGAAGGGCGATAAAGAAGACGGCCATGGCACTGACTCCACCATGACCCGCGAACAGCTGTTGACCGATCCCGAGCAGGCGGCTGATTTTGTGAAGCGTACGCAGCTCGATGCATTGGCCATTGCAATTGGTACCAGTCATGGTGCTTATAAATTCACGCGCAAGCCCACGGGCGATATTCTGGCCATTGATCGCATCAAAGAGATCAATAAACGCATTCCGAATACGCACCTCGTGATGCACGGTTCATCGTCGGTGCCGCAAGACATTCTGGAAGAAATTCGCAAGTACGGTGGTCAGATCAAAGAGACGTATGGCGTCCCCGTAGAGGAGATTCAAGAGGCCATTAAGTTCGGCGTGCGAAAGGTGAACATTGATACCGATATTCGGTTGGCTATGACTGCCGCGATCCGCAAGGCCATGGCGGAGGATCCTTCCAAGTTTGATCCCCGCGATTTTTTAAAGCCTGCCCGTGCCGCAGCCAAAAAGATCTGTATGGACCGTTATGTCCAATTTGGTGCGGCAGGACAAGCCAGTAAAATCAAAGCAGTCCCGCTTTCCGAGATCGCGGCCCGTTACAAATCAGGTGCCTTGGCGCAGATGGTCAATTAATGTCCGCTTTATTGCAGTCTTCTCTTCGCACCTTGCCGTTGATATCGCGCGGCAAGGTGCGCGACATTTATGCAGTCGGTGATGACAAGTTGCTCATGATCACCACCGATCGTTTGTCCGCATTCGATGTGATCATGAGCCGGCCGATTCCCGAAAAGGGCGTGGTCTTAAATCGGCTCACCGATTTCTGGTTTTCCCGTCTGGGCCACATCGTGCCCAACCACCTCACCGGTATTGATCCGGAATCGGTGGTTGACGAATCTGAAGTCGATCAGGTTCGTGGCCGGGCAGTGGTGGCCAAACGGCTAACACCCGTGCCCGTTGAGGCGGTCGTGCGCGGCTATCTGATTGGTTCCGGCTGGAAGGACTATCAGGCCACCGGCAGCGTCTGCGGAATCGCATTGCCCAAGGGCCTGGCTCAGGCCGCAAAGTTGCCTGAACCTATCTTCACGCCTGCCCACAAGGCAGAGATGGGTGCCCATGATGAAAACATTTCGTTTGATCAGATGTGTACCCAGGTGGGCCGAGAGCTTGCCGAGAAGATCCGTACGGTGAGCCTTCAGCTCTACCAAGAGGCCAGCAGTTATGCGGCCGAGCGGGGCATCATCATCGCCGACACGAAATTTGAGTTTGGCCTTGATGCATCCGGCACCCTTCACCTGATGGATGAAGTTCTGACTGCGGACTCATCACGATTCTGGCCTGCCGATGAATACCGTGAGGGCATCAGTCCGCCAAGTTTTGATAAGCAGTTTGTGCGCGATTACCTGGAAACTCTGGACTGGGATAAGGCGCCTCCGCCGCCCATGCTGCCCGATCACGTGGTCGAGCGCACCGCGGCCAAATACCGCGAGGCGTTGTTTCGGATTGCAGGCGTGCGGCTACCTGTCGTGGGCGTGGTCATGGGCTCTCAATCCGACTGGGAGGTGATGAAACACGCGGTCGCCATTCTTGATCAGTTCGGCATTCCGCATGAGGCCCGAGTAGTCTCGGCCCACCGTATGCCGGATACGCTGTATGCCTACGCCGAAGCGGCTCAGGCACGGGGCCTGCGCGGGATCATTGCGGGTGCGGGCGGCGCGGCGCATCTGCCGGGCATGTTGGCGGCCAAGACCACGGTACCGGTGTTTGGCGTGCCGGTGCCATCGAAATACCTTCGGGGTGAAGACTCTCTCTATTCGATTGTGCAGATGCCCAAAGGGGTTCCGGTCGCCACATTTGCTATCGGCGAGGCGGGTGCTGCAAACGCCGCGTTGCATCTGATCGCGACCTTGGCCTGTGAAGATGAACAGCTGCGTGATCGACTTGCTGCGTTTCGTGTACAGCAGACACAGGCAGCACACTCGATGAATGCCGCCTTAGGCGCTGGATCGCCTACGTAAGCGCCTCTGTCATGATTGGGTTGTTAGGGGGCGGGCAGCTCGGCCGCATGATGATTCAGGCGGCCCATCGCCTCGGCGAGCGCGTGTCAATGATTGACCCGGATCCTCATGGTCCGGCTGCGCAGCTCGCCGACCGGGTGATCGTGGCGCCCTATGACGATTTTGATGCCTTGAATCAGCTTGCCGATCGCGCCAAAGTCTTTACCACCGAGTTTGAAAATGTACCGGCCGAGTCACTGCGGTTTCTGTCCAAGTTCGGCCCCACCATGCCCGATGCATCAAGCGTGGCGATTGCCCAGGATCGGATTGACGAAAAGCGATTCATTGCATCGACCGGAGTCGAGGTTGCGCCGCACGCCGTGATTACGCGGGCTGAGGATTTCGAGGACCTCTCTTCGGGTCTTTTCCCGGGGCTTTTGAAATCTGCCCGCCTGGGGTACGACGGAAAAGGTCAGCACAAGGTCCACGATATTGCCCAGGCTCGGAGGGCCTGGACAGCGATGGGTTCGGTGCCATGCGTATTGGAAAAACTGTTGCCGCTTGAGCGCGAGATTTCTGTCATTTGCGCGCGTGACAGTGCCGGCATGATTTCCGTGTTTCCGGTGGGTGAGAACACGCACCGCAACGGTATCCTCGCCGTGACCCAGGTACCCGCCCGAATTTCGGACCCACTGGCGGAGCGTGCCCGAGAGGCCGCCCACACTATTGTGCAGGCCATGAACTATGTGGGTGTGCTGTGTGTGGAATTTTTTGTATTGGGCGGTGAGAAGCTGGTCGCCAATGAAATGGCCCCGCGGCCGCACAACAGCGGCCACTATTCGATTGAGGCCTGCACGGCCAGTCAATTCGATCAGCAGGTGTTGATCTGTGCGCAACGGCCTCTGGCCGAGGTGGCATTGACGTCTCCTGCAGTGATGTTGAACGTGCTGGGCGACAGCTGGTTTAAACACTCGGAGTCACCGGTCGAGCCGGATTGGGACGCAGTACGTGCGTTGCGCGGTGTACACCTTCATCTGTACGGAAAATCTGAACCGCGCGTGGGACGCAAGATGGCCCACGTGACCTGCCTTGGCGAGACGCTCGCAGAGGCCCGCCGTCGCGCCGAAGTGGTGGCCGACATTTTGGGCCTGGATGTTGGCAACGCCTTGGCCTGATTGCGCTTGCGCGTCTGCGACGTCCGACTCACGATGCCTGCATGTTTAGATTCCGCAACACCCGAGGCGATTGATCGTGCGGCGGATAGGTTGCATGCAGGCAGCCTGGTGGCTTTTCCGACCGAAACGGTCTATGGCCTGGGCGCAGATGGATTAAATCCCCAAGCGGTTCAGAAGATATTTGCAGCCAAAGGCCGTCCTGCTGATCATCCTTTGATTTTGCATGTCGCCGCGCGTGCGCGCGCGAAAACGTTGGCGGCCGAGTGGCCGACGGAGGCCGATCGCTTGGCGCAAGCGTTTTGGCCTGGACCGCTGACCTTGATTTTGAAGCGTGCCGCACACGTGCCTGATGCTGTGACCGGAGGCCAAGATACCGTTGGTGTACGCATGCCCGCGCATCCTGTAGCCATCGCCTTGCTTTCGGCGTTTGAGCGCATCGGAAGTGGTGTGGTTGCAGCGCCGTCGGCCAATCGTTTTGGTGGTGTTAGTCCAACCCGGGCCAGTGATGTGGCGCAAAGCTTAGGCGATCGATTGGACGATGCTGACATTATTCTGGACGGTGGCGATTGCGCGGTCGGCGTGGAGTCCACGATCGTGGATCTTTCCGGCGAACAACCCCGCATTCTTCGGCCGGGCGGTGTGTCACGCACAGAGATTGAGCGCGTACTCGATGCACCGTTGGCCACGGGCCCATCGGTGCGAGATGCGACGGTACCAAGGGTGTCGGGCTCACTCGAGAGTCATTACGCACCGAGTGCAAACACACTTCTTGTCAACCGCTCAGAGTTCTTGAGTGCCGTAGCGCGTTGCCGTGAGGCAGGCGTGCACGCGCCCCCAACGACCGTGTGTCTGGTGATGGATCCATCACTTATCGTGGCGTTAAGCGCCTTGCCCGGTATGACCTGTATGCGTATGCCCGGAGATCCTGCAGGCTATGCCCACGATCTTTATGCGCGATTACATGATGCGGATCGCCTGGCGCCGGAGTGGATTGTGATTGAAAGGCCGCCGAGCGATGCAGCCTGGGAGGCTGTAGTGGACCGGCTTACCAGGGCGTCTGCCTGATCGCTTAGTACACGGTCTTCGCGCAGAGGCTCGGCATCTTGCCAAAAAAGGTTTTGGCCAAAGCGGCGCGTGCACTGAGCTCGGGTGAGCTTGTTGTGTTTCGGGGTGCCGCCCAGATGCTGTCCGGGAAATAGGGGTCGTCGCGCCAGCGAGGGATCAGGTGCCAATGCATGTGTGCCACCTGATTGCCTAGGCTGGCGTGATTGATTTTGTCGGGATGCAGCGTATCGCGCATCTCGTTCTCAATCGCGATCAGCAATTTAAAGAGCTGTTCACGCTCGGGCTTGGCCAAAGCAGTGAGTTCTACGCAATGCCGATTCAGAATGAGCCGCACGTAGCCTGGCAGGTTGATATCGTCTACGGCGACCAACCGCCAGAAGGCGCCTCGCCACAGAGGCCGGCCACCATCACCCGTACACAGTGGGCAGTTGTCGTGCGGGGCGGAAGAGGGCTCCTCGCGCCGCTCGCCAAGAAAGAGTGATAGCGAACTCATGGTTATTTCCCTGAGCAGTGGCCGCCGGTTGAGGCCTCGCCACTGCCAAGTGCGAACGGTGCAGGTTCGATGCGTGGATGGCCCAGTAACCGGTAGTCTACGCTGATCAGACCGAGGAACAGACACCAAAAAAGAATAACGCCGCGTGTCATGCGATGCCCGCCTTCTGGCGTGCCTTCACACCAACGATTGAACCTAGAAATGCAAATACAAACCAGAGCCATCCGTGCACACTGGCCGACGCAACACCCCCTAGGTAGGCGCCCACGTTGCATCCATAGGCCAGGCGCGAGCTGTACCCCATGAGTAATCCCGCGAAGATGCTGATGGCCAGCGCTGAGGCACGGGGCCAGGCTTTGAGGTGAAAGTCTTTTTTGGACCAGCGGCTCGCGACCAAGGCACCCCACAGTAAACCGATGTTGGTGACGGAGGTGACATCCCACAGAATCGGCTCAAGAAGTCGTTCTGCGT
>JACCEC010237102.1_pt1 | contig 10392 bp, 11 predicted proteins | sample 7450121 | NCBI WGS metagenome assembly JACCEC01 (sample SAMN15323455, study PRJNA562643) | freshwater metagenome | isolation source: river surface water | place: USA:Blue River Watershed | collected 2017-08-18 | reverse complement strand
GGGCCAGGTAGTCGACGCGGCGCAGGGCGCGGCGGAGCACGGCGTCGAGGGCCGGGCCGAGGCCCGTAGCCCCCTCGGCGATGACGACGGTGCGGAGGTCGCGGGGCGTCGCCCGGTGCTCCACCTGTCCGACTCGCACCGTCAGCCGCGCGAGGGTGAGCGTCACGCCGGGGACGATGTCGAGGGTGTCGCCTGCGAGCACGTAGCGCCCCGCGGCGGGGTACTCCTCCACCACGTCGACCGCGCCCGCGGGGGTGTAGGCGGTCCACGCATCGGAACCGAGCCACACGCGGCCGTCCGCGCGCACGCGCCAGGCGTAGCCCGCGGCCCGCGCCACGTCGCCGACGGCGGTGGAGGCGGCGCCCGCAACACGGTGCCACAGGGGCGCAACGGCGGTGAGGGCGTCGGCGTCGGTGGCGATCGTCTCGCCCGCCTCGCGCAAAACGTCGGCGAGGACGGTGCCGAGCGTCGACCCCCGCTGCGCGACCGCGCCAAGGGCCGCGGAGAGCCCGCCAGCGCCGCCGACGATACGCCCGCGCCACGAGCCGTTGACGAGCCCGCCGCGGGCCACTGCGCCCGACCACGAGGCGTCATCGATCGCGAGCGTGACGGCGCCCGTGATGACGTCGGCGCTGTCCACGTCCACGTCGGCGACCCACGCACCGAAGCTCGGGAGGGTGATCGCGCAGAGCGTGGCGCGGAGTCCGTTGACGGTGATTTCGGCCATGGTTCAGGGTCTCGTGGGGGGCGCGGGGACGGGGGCGGCTGCGCCAGAGGCGGAGGGCCGCGGGATGGGGTTGTTGCGGAACGCCGCGGCGATCTGCGGGTCGAGGTCGCTGCGGTCGCTCACCTGCGCCGCGGGCGCCGCGCGCCGCGTGCGGTTGGTCGCCGCGGGCCCGGGGTCGCGGTACTCCGTCGCGCGGATCGTCCACGTCACCTTGCCGTCGTCGGCCACCGGGAGCGTCGCGCCGGTCACGTACACCTGCGTGATGCCTGCGGCGGCGAGGGAGGCGTAGGACACGTCGAGCGCACGCCCGCGCCCGCGAGCGCCGCCGCGAGGAGCGACGAGCGCGAGCAGGCTTTCGATCTGCGTCGCGTGCTCAGGGAGCCACCCGACGAGCGTTATGGTGAGCTCGACAAGGTCGAAGCCCTTGTCCACGATGCGCGCGCCGTCGGAGCCCGCGGCCTTGCGCTTGTCGATCTTCTTCTTGAAGGCGTCGCCCGTGACCGTGGCGATGCCCGTGAACACCTGCCCGCCGAGCGTCAGCCGATCCCACGCCTCAGCGCCGCCCACCTCGTGGGGCATGGTGAGGATCGCCACTAGAGCACCTCCCCGCCGGAGAGCGCGAGGCGGTCGAAGCTGACGCCCATGCGGGATTCGATCTCGTCGACGATCGCGTCCGCCTCACGCCCCGCGCCGTCAATGAACACCTGGAACACGCCGCGGCCCGCCATCGGCCCGCCAGCGCCCGCGGCGCCCGGAGGGGCGACCATGGACGCGGCCGCGTCCTGCGCGCCCGCCGTGCCCCCGCGGATGCCGCGCTCGTACCCCTCCGCGGTGTACCCGCCGAGCTCGGCGAACACGCGCGAGGGGGAGGCGATGCCGAGCGTTTCGCGCGCGGTGGCGATGGCGCCCGACGCGAGCCCGCGCACGGCGTCGCCGACGCGCGTCACGCCCGCCCCGATGCCGTTGACGATGCCGTCAACCATCTGCGTCCCGAGGATCGTCCACCCCTGCGTGGCAAGGGTGCCGAACTGCGCAGGGAGGCTCATGAGCCACTGAATCCACCGCAGCGCCTCCGCCCCGACGATCGTCAGGACAGACCCGAGCGCGGCGATGCCCGCCACCACCTGCACCGACACGCCCACGAGGTAGCCGAAGGCGTCGGCGAGCGACATAGCGAACGCGAGCATCTGCTGTGAGTCGTCCGACGTGAACGACGACATGCGCTCGATCAGCGGCCCGAGCGCGCGGCCGAGGCCCTGGACGAAGGCGCCGCCGACGAGCTTGAACGCCTCGAACATCGGAGGGAGCACGTTCGCCAGCGTCGTGACGAAACCCTCGATGCGCGCGGGGGTGAAGACCCCCGCGAACATCCCCGCCGCGGCATCGATGATCAGCGCGACGGAGCGTTGCAGCCGTTGCCCTGCCTCGGAGGAGCCGTTGAGCGCGTTGCCGATCGCACTGATGCTCTGCGCGAACGCCCGCACGCCGGGGAGGTTCTCAAGTTGGTTGATGCCCGTGACGAGGCCGAAGATGCTCTCTTCGAGGTTGGACAGCGACCCGGAGAGCGTGCCGCCCTGGAGCCGCGCGAAGCCGCCGAGGCGCTCCCCGGTCATGCCCTGCACCGCCGAGAGGGCGGCGTTCGTACCTTCCTCCCCGGTGATCTGGCCGCGCTGCATCATGCCTTCGATGCGGCGTTGATTCTCCGTCGCGGTGCCGGTCATGCCGCGCTGTCGCGCGATGGCCGCGAACACGTCGCCGCGCCCGACGCCGAGCTCCCCGAGCTGGTTGAGCTCCTCCGCCTGGAGTTTCCCACGCCCGCGGATCTGCGAGAGCGCGCGGACGAAGCGCCCCTGTGCCGTCGAGTCGTTGGGGTTGAGCGCGCCCACGTCGAGCGAGCCCGCGAGCACCCGCTCCTCGTCGGCGCCACGGAAGCCGCCCGCCGCAAGCTGTTGCCGCGCGGTGATGACGTCGCGCTCGTTGCCCGGAGTCAGCCGCGCGAGTACCTGCGTTTGCCGGTACGCGGCACCGCCGACGCGGCCGATGGCGCCGCGCCCCTCGCCCGGGGCGCGCATGAGCGTCCCGAGCGTGACCACAGCCGACTCGCGGAACCGGATCATCTCGACGACGCTGCGCCCGATGGTCGCGGCGACGCCCGCGAAGGCGACGCCGAGGGAGCCCGCGACGGCGAGCACGCCCGCGGCGGCGCCGCCGAGCGCGCCCATCGCGCGGACGCCCGTCCCGAGCGCCTCCGTGAGCCCCGACGCAGCGCGGTTGAGCCCGTTGACGCCGCCCGATGCACCGCCGAGCGCGCGGCGCAGGTCGTCAGCCGCCGCCGACCCGCGACGTGCGGGGCCGGAGAGGAGGTCGACGCCCTTGAAGACCCACGTCAGCGTTTCAGACACGGCGGCTCAGGTCTTCTTCGTGTTGGCGACGCGGTGGATGTGCAGCGCTTCGGCGACCATGAGGGCGCCCGCGCGGCGATGAGAATCGAGGTCGTCGGGGTCGTGCCCTGCGAGGGCGAGGAGACACGACGACGCAACCCAGAGGTCGCGCCGCGTCTCGTCCCGCAGGGCTACGATTCCCCCACGCTGGCCTTGAACTTCTGCCCGACGCGCCCGCAGAGAGCGCGGCCCGCCTGCTCCGCGAGCCACGGGGCCTCGTCGCGCATCGCGTCGAAGGTGGTGCGGTCGGGGTGCACGAGGAGCTCGCGCGCGATGAGCTCGGGGACCATGCCCGCGGCGTCGTCGCCCGCCATCACGCGCTTGTCGGCAGCGTTGAGGCGGCGCCAGTGCGCGGCGCCCGCCGCCTTGAAGGCGAGCGTCTCGTCGGCGCCGTCGGTGATGTGGATCACCAGGAGCGCGCCGTGCTTCGCTTCGAGCGCCTTGACCTCGTCGTCGGAGAGGCGCGGCATCAGGACACCTGCGCCGTGACGGAGGTGTCGTCGATGGGCGACACGCCGTTGATCAGGATGGACGTGAACATGAAGGGGACCTCCACGCTCAGGGGGTCGGTACCGTTCTCGCCGCCGCCCTTGCCGCCGCCGAAGCGGACGCCTTTGAGCGTCTCCGTCTTCGTGCCGAGGATGGAGTCGGTGTACTGCACCACGATCGTGCGCTCGGTGTCGCACCAGCCCGCGACGCTCGCGACCTCGTCGTACGCGCTGCGGAAGAAGGTGATGGAGCCCGACCCGGGCTTGAAGCGCCCGCGGGTCATGCCAAGGGGCTTGCGGCCCGCACCCTCGACGAGCGCCCGCTCGACGGTCCAGTCGTAGGAGATGGCCGTGAACGCCACGAGGGGCGCCCCGCCGTCGGTGCGGACCTCGATGGAGCTCCAGTCGTATTCCCGATCGTTGATCGTTGCCATGTCAGGTCACTCCGCGGTCGAGAGGGCGAGGTCGATGTCGATCAGCGTCGCGTACCCGAGCGGGCGCACGCGCACCTTGAAGTTGAGCTGCGAGGTCGCGACGACGTTGTTCGTGCGGTCCACCTGCACCGTCACCGCCGACGCGAGGCCGCTCTCGACGAGGTCGAGGCGCAGCCGGTCGCCGACGTAGGCGTCGGCCGCGTCCGCGTCGCGCGGGTCGATGAGCCCGCCCGTGATCGTGCGGACGTTGTCGTTGATGAACTCCTGCATCACCGACACGGAGAGGCGCGCGGCCTCCTTCACGAGCCGGACGTGCATGATGCTCGTGAAGTCGCTCCCGGCCGTCGCGCGGGTCATCGCCGTCGCGTAGTACCCGCCGCGCCCGGGGAGGCTCTGCGCGCCCATGAAGCGCCCGGTGTCGAGCGCGGTCAGGGTGCGGAAGTCGTGCACGAGGTCGCCGTCATCGATGCCCGAGAGCGCGCCGGAGCGCACGCGCCCCGGATGCTCCGCGAGCCCGGCGCCGCCGCTCACCTCGCGCACGAGGCCGAGGCGCGGGCCGATGATCCACGAGACGTTGCGGCGCATGGAGCAGCCCCACGTCGCGTCGTCGTGCTCAGCGAACGCCGCGCAGATCGCGCCGTGCCGCGACGTGAACGCGGAGAAGCCCGGCGACGTGCCGAGGAGCACGCCCTGCCACGTCGAGACGCTCTCCCCGCTCGACTGGTCCCGCGTCCCCGCGAGCCACCACCGGAAGGTGTTGGCCGCCTCGAGGTCGGAGATGCTGGTGTTGAGCGTCCCCACCGTGGCGCCCGTGACGTGCTCGGCGACGTGGACGAATTCGTGATCGTAGGTGGTGGCCTCGAGCGCGTCGAGGGCGGCGCCGAGCGCCGTGGTGTCCCAGATGGGCGCCGTCGCGGTGAACGCGAAGGTGTCGTTGACCACGAAGGTGCCGTCCGCCCACGTCACCGCGAGGCCGGTGTTGGTGAGCGACAGCACGCCCGAAAGCGGGACCGCGATCTCCTCGCCGTAGGTGGTGCCGTTGTCGAGGCTCACCTTGACCGCGGCCGTCACGGCGGCGAGGTCGGCGCCCGCGCGGACCACCTTGATCTTCACGCGGAAGTCGTCCACGGCAGTCGCCGTCGACACGGTCATCACGGCGGTGGACGTGCCGACGGCGGTCACGCTGCCGGAACTCCCGGCGGTGCTCGATGTGGCCTTGACCATGATCAGCGGGCCGCCGACGCTGCCGAAGTACTCGGCCGCGAGCGCGGTCAGCTTGCCGTAGCCGAAGGTGGAGATGGCGTCCTCGTAGGACGCGGCGAGGTAGACGGTTGCGGCGGTGCCCGACGAGGAGCACCCGACGAGCGCGGGCGGGCGCGCGAGCTGGCGCGAGACGCCGAGGCCCCCGTCGCCGATCGAAAGCGTGGTGGATGCGATTCCCATGTTGCCCTTGTGTGGAGGAGGTCAGGAGCCGTCGGAGGGGACGAGGATCACGCCGTCGCCGACGGTCGCGCCGGTCGTGTCGAACTCGACGGCGGTCACGGTGGCGACGGTTGGCGCGGTCTCGGGGACGTAGGCGCGCAGCGTCACGCGGAGGGTGACGGCCTCGCCGAGCGTCAGCGCGTCGCCGCGCGCCCAGGGGCCGCCAGCGAGCGCGAACGCCTGCGGGCCGACGGCGGAGTGGAGCGCGCGGACGAGGGAGTCGCGGAGCGCCACCGCAGCCTCGAAGTCCTCGCCCCAGCACTCCACGTCGAAGGTCGTAGACAGCCCGACGAGCGCCCGCTGAAGGCCCGACGCGAGCGGCGAGAACTTCGGCGTCACGCCCGGCTCGTCGCCCGTCGGAATCCATCGGACGCGCGGGGGCGCACCGTGGTCGTCGGCGACGCGGCTTCCGACGCTCGACGTGGCTGCGGCGACCTCCGTCACGATGGCGGCGTTCACCGCGGCGATGGTCGTCGTGAGGGTCACGCGGAGATGAGCGACGCCATGGCCTCGCGGGCGGCGTCTGCGAGACGCTCAGCCCACGCGGGCGGGAGGTTCGGGAGCGGGAGGAAGGGGCGCGCGGGGATCGCCCCGCGGCCGTACTGGTGCGTCGCGGCGTAGACCGGGTCCGCGGTGATCACGAAGCCGTCCTCGCTCACCCGCGGGCGCGTCGTGACGCTGGCGCGCAGGCGCCCGGTGTCGACGAGCGGCTTCCCCCGGTCGCCCTTGCGGCGGTTGCGGGCGCGAGCCCGCGCGAGTGGCTTCCACGGCTCGCCGGAGGGCGCGGAGGAAGCGCGGAAGCCCTCGGCCACGAGGTCGGTAGCCTCCGACGCCATGGCCTTCACCGCGACGCGGCGGCCCTTGGCGGCGACGGCCGCGAGCTGCTTCTGAAGCGCCGCGAGGCCCGCGAAGTCTCCGGTCACGCCCGCCACGTCACCACCCCCGCTCGCTCGTTGAGCGCGTGGCGGGCGCCGTCGCGGCGCGTGCCTGCGGCGACGGGCCCGGCGTGGTGATCCCGCCCGAGACCGCAGCGCGCCCCGCCGACACGTCGCGGAGCCACGACCGGGCGTTGTCGGCGCGCGTGATGATCACGTCGCCGTTCGCCCGCGATGGGTCGAGCCCGCGCGAGGTCAGGAGCGTCTCCGCGGCGAGGGCGCACACGCATTGCGTGAGGTCGTCGCCGTAGGCGGTCAGGGGCAGTTCGTAGCGGGAGCGGAGGTAGGAGTCGGCGAGCGCCGACGCGGCGGAGATGGCCTCCTCTTGCGTCGTCGACGACACGCCGGTCAGCGCCGTCGAGGGGAGCCCGAAGCGCGTCAGGTCGGTGGTGGTGGCGTAGGCCATGGGCGGTCACTCCGTCGGAACGGTGAGGCGCGAGAGCAGGGAGGGAGCGGCGTGGCGCGGGCGCGCGGAGGGCGCCGGGTCGGGAGGGCGCGCCACGTCGAGGCGGGAGCGTGCGGATGGGCGTCGGATCAGGCGGTGCACTTGGCCGCGAGCCAGAACGGCCCGTAGCCCGCGGCGCCGCGCGCCTTGACGCCGTACAGGTACTTGTCGCGGAGGATGACGTGCTCGTCGTTGGGCGACGTGAGCGACACCATCTCCGGCGCCATGCGCTGCTGGAAGATGAAGGGCCGGATCGGGCGCGACGTGTCGAGCAGGTACCAGGTGGTGTCGAGCCCGCCCGCGGAGGTCGCGAGCTGCGGCGCCACGACGACCTCGCAGAGCCCGCGGAGCACGTTGTCGACGGCCGCGTTGCTCTCCACGATGGTCGACGCCTGCACGATCTTGCGCGCCTTCACTTCGAGCGCGGGAGGGACGAGGAGCACGTCGGGGCGAACGCGGAGGCTCTCGCCGTCCTCGCCCGCGTACTCCATCATCGCGGCGCGGGCCGCGGCGAAGTTGTCCGCCGTCAGCGCCGTCGATGCGAAGAGGTTGTCGATCGTCCCCGACCCGAGCGTGTGCGAGTTGGAGAAGAACGCGGTGCCGTCGTACGCGGTCTCCGTCCCGCCCGCGAGGATCGCGGCGAAGACCAGGTCGTCGGGCCAGAGGCGCGACTGCTGCCCCATGTCGTCGATGACCATGGAGTACACGCCGATGTTGTCGTCCTCGATGTCGTCGCGGTCGACCTCGAGGGTGAGCTCGTACTTCTCGTTGTCGAGGTTGTAGCGGTAGCTCTTGGCGTTGACGATCTTGCGCTCGCCCTCCCACTGCCGGAGCTTCGCGAGCTTCGCGTGCATGGGGTAGACGTTGCCACGCGCGCCCGACGGGATCGTCGAGGCGAGGCGCGTGGAGATGGGGTTGACGGCGTTGTACGCCTGCTTGAAGCGCAGGTCGATCGTGACCTGAAGCGCCCGAAGCGTGGACGGGGTGATCAGCATGTCCGGTGTTCCTTGTGTTCGTGGTGCGGACGGATCACGCCGCGGTGGTGGGGATCGCCCCCATGGGGTGGACGAAGATGCTCATGAGGGCGCCGCTGGTGCCGTCGCCGAGGGCGCGGCCCATGGCGAAGCTGCCGACGAGCGCGTCGTTGGAGGGGTCGCCCGCGCCGCCGGCGACGGTGCCAGCGACGGCGGCCTTCGCGCGCGCCGTGGTCACGGCGGTGGCGACGATGGCGCCGTCGGCGAGCGTGGCGCCCGCCATGACGCGGCAGGGGCCGAACACGCGGACGATGCCGATCGCGGCCGACGCGGGGGCGTTCAGGAGCACGCCGAGGGCGGCCTCGCCCGCCGTGTCGGCGAGCACGACCTGCGACGAGCCGTTGAGCTTCACGAAGAGGTTCTGCCCCGTGGTGCTCAGGTCGGCGCCCGCGGGGTAGAGCACGTCGTGGACGGCGCCGCCCGCCTCGGAGCGCGAGAGCAGCCCGGCCTCGACGATCGGCGTGGTGCCCTCGAAGCCCACGACCTTGCCGCAGGCGGGGTAGGTGCCCGCGACGTTGATGCGCGAGACGGTGAGGTCGTCGACGGCGAAGACCACGCGGCCGATGTCGGCCTCGCTCACCGCGGCGGTCGTCGCGCTGTTGGTGAGGTAGAAGGCCCCGCGCTCGACGGGGCACTCGAGCGCGCCCGCGGCGCCGGCGGAGTTGTCGGCCTCCTCCTGCGCCACGCCCACGACCGTCAGCGACGGGTCGGCGCTCGCGGGGACGAGGTAGCCCGAGAGGTTGAGGCACACGATGGTGCCCTGGTAGATGTGCGTCGAGGCGGCGACCGGGAGCTCCATGAGCTTGCGGACGACGGCCTCGACGCCGTAGCGGGGGGTGTCGGCGTTGGCGGCGGCGGCGGTCATGTCGGGGTGTCCTTCACGCGCTCGCGAGGTTGGAGCGCAGCGTGTTGATGTCGACGTTCAGGGAGGCGGCGAGGGACGCGAGGGCCTTCTCGTCGTCGGCGGAGAGCGCCGCCGCGGCGGAGGTCTTCGGCTGCGAGCCGTGCGCCGCGGGCGGGTCGGCCTGCACCTGCACCACGGGGGCGCGGGCGGCGCGGAAGCGGGCCACGGCGTCGGCGGAGAGCGCCGTCAGCCACGACTCGGGCTTCCCGTCCTCGGCGCGCTCGCCGGGGGACAGCTTGCCCTCGCGGACGCAGGCGTCGAGCTCGGCGTCGCGGGCGACCTTGGCGCGCGCGGCCTCCTCGGCGGCGACCTTCGCGCGGAACGTCGCGAGGTCGGCGGCGTCGCGCTTCCACGCCTCGACGACGGCGAGGGCCTCGCTGTGCGTCTTCGCGCCGGTCGCGGCGGTGAGGGCGGCGGACTCCGCGCGCAGGTTGTGGACGGTGGTGTTGAGGGCCGAGAGGGCGGCGACGCCCGCGGCCTCGTCCTGCGCCCCGAGGGCGGCGAGGACGGCGGAGGATGCGGTCATGATCGTGGACTCCTGCGTCATCGACGCGGGCTGCGTCGCGCCGACCATCGGCGCGGGCGTGGGGGTGAGCTTGGGGGCGGTGACAGTCATCCCGCCGGGGACGGGCACGTACTGCTCCTCCACTTCGACGAGGTCGCCGAGGGTCACGGAGCCGTCGGCGTTGACGACGTAGGGAGCGGCCATGCACCGCTCGCGGCCGTCGGGCGCGCGGGTCTCGAAGACCACGCGGTCGGCGTAGACCTCGTCCACCTCGACGCCGTAACCGAACACCGCCGTCGCGGCGCGCGCGAGCGCCTGCGTGATGTCTTCGAAGGACACCGCCAGCGCGGCGACGACCTCAGCGGGGCGCCGGTCGCGCGCCGAGAGGGTCAGCGGGCGGGCGCCGTGCGTCGCGGGGTAGCTGGTGAGCGCGAGCGGGCCGAGTTTCAACACGCGCCGCGTCTCCGGGTCGTAGGAGAACGACGGCGACGTGTAGCGGTACTCAGGGAGCGTCGGGGCGCCCGCGTCGTCCTTGCCGGGGCGGATGGCCGCGAGGCCCGACTCCGTCCACTGCGGGAGCGCGTAGAGGCCGTCCTCGCGCACCTCGGGGCGGTAGTACCCAGGCACGTCCCGCTTGCGGCCGTCGGCCGGGGCGAGGGCGCCGTGGTCGTAGTCCATCGCAAGGTCGATGCCGTGCTCCTCGAACGAAGCCATCACGGCGCGCGCGGCCTCGTCGTCGAAGAGGAAGACGCCCTTGGTGGTGCGGTTCTCGCCCATCGCGAAGAGGCGGACGGCGCGCGGCGGGAACTCGTCGCCGAGGGGGAGCGCGTCGAGCGCGCAGGTGTGCGGCGCGGGCGCCTTCGGGCGCCGCTTCGTGGCGGTGGTGCTCATGGGGTCCTGTGAGGTGGGGCTAGCGGACGATCACGTCGGAGGCGTCGCCGACGAACCGGAAGGGCCGCACGCGCTCCCCGTCGAGGAGCGTGCTCCAGTCGGCGCG
>JACCEC010570176.1_pt1 | contig 10395 bp, 9 predicted proteins | sample 7450121 | NCBI WGS metagenome assembly JACCEC01 (sample SAMN15323455, study PRJNA562643) | freshwater metagenome | isolation source: river surface water | place: USA:Blue River Watershed | collected 2017-08-18 | reverse complement strand
TCGACGAGATCCACACGCTCGTGGGGGCGGGGGTCAACAGCGGCAAGTCTGGGGGCGTTTCCGACCAGTTGAAGCCTGCGCTGGCCCGCGGTCGGTTGCGCCTCATCGGCGCCACGACCAATGCAGAATACCAGCGCTACTTTGCCCGTGACGAGGCCTTCGCGCGTCGGTTCCAGCTGGTTCAGATGGACGAACCTGAAAGGCAGGCGGTGGTCGCGATCCTGCGCTCCGCTTGCACTGCGATCGGGGAGCATCACGGTGTCTCCGTTGAGGCTCCCCTGTTTGACAAGATTTTTGAGCTGTGTGCGGAATCCCTTCCCTCGCGCCGTTTTCCGGACAAGGCGCTCGATGTGTTGGACCGTTCATGCTCGGTCGCCGCGCTCGCGGGCAAGACAGCCCTTTCCTCCTCGGACGTGGAAGCCGCGGTGGCGGAACTCTCGGGGCTTCCGTTCACCGCCTCGTCGCCTGAATTTTTGACGCGGCTCAAGAAACTCGAGTCGTTTTTGGCCGGTCGCGTGATGGGGCAGATCGGTGCGGTGCGTGCCGTTGCAAACGTCGTGCGCCTTTGTAAACACAAGCTCGACCCGCGGCCCCACCGCCCCGATGGCGTCCTGCTTTTTGTGGGGCCGACCGGCGTGGGCAAGACATCGATGGCGACAGCGTTGGCCGAAGCCCTGTGCGGCCGTCCAGATGCGGTGATCCGTTTGGACATGAACGAGTTCAGCGCGGCCGGTTCGGTGACCCGCCTGCTGGGCGCCGATCCCGGTTACGTGGGGCACGAAGGGGAAACTGCCCTGGTGCGCGGGCTGCAAACCTGGCAGACTGGAGTGCTTCTTTTGGACGAGTTCGAAAAGGCGCATCCCGATGTGCAGAAACTGTTTCTCTCCGCTTTCGACGAAGGCGTGATTCGGGACGCCAAGGGAAACAGGCACATGCTCTCCAACCTGACGGTAATCGCCACGTCCAACGCCCAGCCTCAAACGACCCGCTCCATGGGGTTTGCGCCGCCAAACATGCGCCTGCCGGTTGCCGACGCTTCCCTGCGTCCCTCCGACCTGACCCACATCTTTCCGGCAGAGCTTCTGAACCGGTTTGATGAAATCGTGGTGTTCCATTCCCTGGGACGGCAGCACGTGTTGGAAATACTGAACGAAAGTTTGCTCGCAGACTTTAACCGCAAAACAACCAAGGAGAAGGGATTGTCCGTAGCCCTTGAGGAGCAACTGGTCATCCGGATCCTGGCCTCGGCGGACTTTGAACGGTTTGGAGCACGGGAACTCCAGCGCGTCTTCCAGCGGTTGGTGATTCACCCGTTGATGGGCCTGCTGGAGCAGAATCAAAGTGGAGTAGAACTTGTCTCCAGTGATGGACTGATGGTTCGGCGGGTGCATTGAATTGCGAGGAACGGACCGGCGCTATCCACAGGAGATTCCATCGACGAAACGCATGTCCACCTCCCCACGGTTCGAGTCTTTCTCAGCTCCACTTTTCTCGATTTTGCCGAGGAACGCGACTTGCCAACTCGCAACGTCTTTCCAGAACTCCGGCGCAAGTGCCGGGAGCGACAGGTGGAGTTGGTAGATGTGGACCTACGCTGGGGGATTACGGAGAAGGAGGCGCAGAAGGGCAAGGTGTTGCCCATTTGCCTTGCTGAAATCGATCGTTCACGGCCCTAGCTTGAGGAACACCTGGGATCAAAGAGCGTCACTGAGTTGGAAATACTGCATGGTGTTTTGAACAAATTGGTAGATGACATGAGGTTGTCGAGCGGCGCGAGATCCCGCGATTCTGAAAGCCATGACAACCACATATCCATCCAAATCAACCGCATCTTACGACTCCATCAAACTCGGGATCGACGCCCACGCTAAATACTACTGGGTAAGCCGTCAGGTAGACGGCGCGACTCCGCAGCCGGTCCAGAAGATGACCTACGACGAACTACTGCTGTTCGTGGTAAAACAGCAAAAGTTCACGAACAAAGTCGTGACCTGTTACGAAGCGGGCGCTTTCGGCTTCCATCTGCACCGCCGGTTCGAGGAACTCGGCATCCAGAATTATGTGGTGCAACCCTAGGACTGGGATACACGCGGCAAAGGCGTGAAGAACGACCGTCTGGATGCTGCCGCGTTATGCCAGCGTCTGGATCGGTATGAACGTGGAAACAAAAAAGCGTTCAGTGTGGTCCGTATTCCGACGGTGGACGAAGAGAGGGAACGTGCCATCACCCGGCAGCGGCAACAACTGGTGCGAGAACGCCAACGACTGGCGGCGATGGGCCGGAGTCTTCTTGCAACGCACAACATCCATGTCACAGGAAAATGGTGGAAAGGAAAGGCGTGGACCGCGATCAAAGTGCAGGCTCCGTCGTGGGTGATTGAACGCCTGGAGGTGTTCATCGTGATCCTGGGCCCGTTGGAAGAACAGGAGGTGAAATTGATGAGGGAGATTCTCCTCCCAAGTCCTAGAGGGGGTCGCGCCATTTTTGGAGTTCTGCGTCGAGAAGTTTGGCGCAATCACCCAGAAACCCAACTTCAGATGAGACTGTTGTTTTTTGACAGTCCCTAAGTAAGGCAAGAATTTATTTACCTTCGTTTAGACGGACCAGCAGTTAACCCTGCCATTTCGCACAGGTCGTGTAGGAACGGTGCGCTACCTTGATTTAAATAAAGCATATCCTCGTCAGCATCCAACTCAGGGGTTTTGCCGTCAATCAACACTACCTCGTCCATATCGCACCAAATATCGTTATTATTCCATTTCCATACCTCATCTAAACCCGAGTCTGTGATCGTTTCGATCTCCTTGCCGCAATCCTCAAACTCTATGTCTTCGCCAGAGACTCTATCGGTGAGATCAATCCACAGCGATGTGAAGCTGTTTTTACTCAACTTCCCATAAAACCGCTCAACAAGAAAACTCCCGCCGCCGCAAAACCCCGCAATGGCTCCGGCAATCTCATTTTTCCCGGCCTCCTGCCAAGCAACAAACCACCTGCAAATAAGTTTGTCGCCGCTTCTTACTTCCCACGCTGCATTGATTTTCATAATTTTTTGAGCGAATAAACTTTTATTCGAGGTTGCACAAGTTCTTTTCTGTGAGGTGGACCCCGGAATTTGGGCCAGGAGCGAAGCTATAGCGTGGTGGCAGGAGGGTGTGAGAAAACACTACCCTTAATTGACCCAATGAAATCCAAACGCCGTCGTCATGATTCAGAGTTCAAAGCCCGAGTGTCCTTTGAGGCCCTGAAGGGAACCAAGACCGTGCAGGAGCTTGCCAGAGAATACGATCTGCACTCGGTGCAGATATCCGATTGGAAGAAGGTATTTGCGGAACGTATGCCGCACTTGTTCGAGAAAGAGGCGGCCCGCGGCGGGCCGATGGGACCTTCCGTTTCGGCAGCAAAAAACCGGAGCACTGGACTATCGATTTGCTCTGACACAAGGCTCCGCTTATGTGGTCACACCACCCGAGCTACCACAGCCTAAGTTTTGGCTCTTCTGGCCGAACAACGGGTTCCACCTCAACGATTTGGACGACGGATGGGTGCGATTTTCAGATTTACGCATGGTCGAGTTGAGCGCGCCTCATCATCCAAGTCCTTTTGGACGCCTCATGAAAACCCACGGGTGCTGGGCAAATCCATGCTTTTCGTAGAAAGCCATCGCATCCTTGGTGACAAGTAGCTGAGTCGTACGAACCAGCGACGGATGCGCCATAAGTGTCTCCAACATCCAAGAGCCGAGGCTTTGCTGTTGATACCTCGGCGATACGATAAAATCGCAGATGTAAGAATTCACAGAGTGATCGGAGATGGCGCGAACGAATCCGATGGTCTCACCTTGCGACGTCAGCACCAGACACGTCGAGTGGGTCAGCGATTCTGCGACTTGCTCCGTTGTTCGTTGCCCACCCCAGTAAGCGCCTCGCACCAACGCAGCAATCGCTGCAACATCAAACATTTGTGTTTCATCACTCAAAACGAATTGGTCTCGGGTAATCGTCATGTGCGGTTAATGGATACCTCCCTTTTGAAGGAGTCAGCAATGAAGCACTGCGACAGAAAAACGGGGTCGTTAACAATGGCCACCCCAGCGAAATCAAGATTGATTTAGGCAATACCGATACTCCTTTTTTCTCCAAGGAATGCCGACTCCTGCAACGCAGTTGGTAGATTTTGCTTTTTTCTCCGTTTCTGGTGCTCGCGCGCGCGGTGTTTCGCGGGGCGCGGTAAACTTTGTTTTTACCCACCGCAGCCCACTGTCCGGGGTGAGCGGGACGGGGAAATTATGGGAGAGTTTGGTCTCTGAAACCACCGCTTGAACTGGTTTGAGGATTTCGGGGATCTGCACCGGCGCCGGGGGCGCGGCAATGCAAATGGGCTGTGCGAGCAAAAGCAGGGAGAGGAGGTGGTTTTTCGTGGGGCGATTCAGGAAAAGTGGGAGGCATGAAGTCCCCCAATCGGTGTGGCTTGGGTCGGGACCGTTTAGGGGTCGGGCGTGCGGAAGAGGAAGGAGTCGGAGCTGAGTAAGGAGACCACAAGTGCCTTCATGCTGCCGCCGCTCGCTGAATAGGCGGCGCTGGCTTCCTGCAGGGTTTTCGCGTCGCGGAGGGTTTCGTTCCTGCCAAGGAAAAAGCGGAAGGCGTAGCGCACGAAAACTTCTTGAGTTCGCTTGGAATGGGCCAAGCGCCGGATCAGTTCGAGGGGATTGGCAACGCTGCCAGCGAGGGAGGGCTCGGCGAAGTCAAAAACCGGTCCCGAGGTGACGAGAGCGCCGGAGGTGTTGACGGGGCCGTCGAGTTCGCGCAGGCGAAAGCGTCCAAACTGATCGTAGTTTTCGAAGGGCAACCCGAGCTGATTCATCTGTTCATGACACTTCCAGCAGTAGGTGTCGGTGCGCACGCTTTCTAGACGCTCGCGCAGGGTGCGCGTCTGGTCGCGACTGACCATGGCATTCACAGTGATGGGAACTTCCGGAACGGTGCCCCCCAGAAGATGTTCAAGGATCCATTTGCCGCGTCGCACGGGGTCGTTGTCGAAATTAGTGGAGTGGGCCACCAGCCATGCAGGCTGGGTAAGGATTCCGGCGCGTTCCTCGGGCGAGAGGGAGATTGGGCCCTTGGGCACTTTGAAGTCGGCGGGCAAATTGTAGATGCGGTGGGTGGAGCCGACATTGCTCTGACGCGGCTCGATGAAGGCCCGGTCGGTGGTGAGCAGTTTGCGGAACACATCTTGGTCTTCGCCAACAATGGAGGCGATTAGCCGTTCGGTCTCGCGCACAAGCACAGGGACATTGAAAACGCCGATCCCTTGGGGCACATCTTTGAAGACGGCTACCGCCTTTTTGTAGTCAAAGTATTCGTCAAAGAAGACCAGCAACCGGGCGTTTGGGCGGGGGCCTTCGAGGAGTTCGCGCACCAGAGCGGCGACCTCCTCGCGGGAGGTCAGTTCCGGGACGCCCTTGACGCGCGCGGTTTGAATCACCTGTGGCGGCTTGTTCTCAAAGAGCGTCTGACTGAGGGCGCCCAGGATCTCGGCCCGGGAAAGGCGGCGGCGCCCGTGCTCATCCAAGGGGCCTGCTCCAAGTTCAAGCCGGTAAACCGCTTCCGGTTTGAGAAAAGGCGAGGTGAGCACTGCGCGACCGGCCTGCATGCGTCCGTAGGCGGCGGCGATTTTGTCGTAGAGTTGACGCAGAGCGGCAAGCTCATCACCGGTAGGCGCCCGGTCGAGCGCGAAGGAAAAAATCTGGGTGAGTGCGTTGGTGAACTGGCCGACTGTCGGTTCGCGTTCCGGATGGAGCAGGGGCAGAAGGTTCGGTTGCGCGGGCGTTCCCGGAATGGCCTGAAGTTCTCCGTTGTGCAGTTCAACTTTGGTCCACGATTCAACGAGTTGCTGGGCGTTGCGCAGGATGATTTCCGTGGAGGACTCGTCTATGCTGTAAAGGGCGCTGTAGTCCGAGATTTGTTGGCTGGGCACCAGGGAAAAGGGCTGGATGCCGAAGCTTCCCGTGCGGTAGGCGGCGGGTCGTTGCCGCCAGGCGCGCACGGGCGTCGCAGGGGCCGGATGTGCTTTGGCGCCAAAAAGTTGTTCGTGCGGAAGAAAGTTTCCGTAATTGGGCCAGTCCTGCTTGTGATGAACCGCATGGCCGGCGGCGCGCAGGGACTCGGCGACCCAGGACAGGAGGATTTGGCGTTCCTGGGCGGAGGGTTTGCTGCTTTTTTTGGGCGGCATTTGACCAAGCTCAACCTGCTCGTGAATGGCCGCCCAGACTTCGGGCGGGGCGTCTGGAAAGGCCTTGAGGGATTCGAGGGAGAGTCCCCCTTTTTTTTCATCGTTGTCGTGGCACTTCACGCAATACCGGTCGAGGAGCGTAGCGACTTCCGCGGAGCGAAGCGGGGACATCCCGGCGAGAAGCGCCACGAGGATTTGAACGAAAACGGGGAGCGGGGTGGTTCTCATGGCAAACTACCTTGCGGAAGGTTTTTGCGGGGGACTTTGTGGCGGAGGACTCGTCGTGACGGGTTTTGGCGAAGTGGGCGAAGTGGGCGGAACTGCGGATGCAGCGAGTTTGCTGCGCAGGAGAAGGCGCACGCCCACGCCATTCTCGGGGATGTTCGACCAGGTGCGCATTGCTGAGCGGCCATACGATGCGAGGCTGAGCCAACTGCCTCCTTTGGCGACGACGCCGACATTTGGGTCCAGAGGCACCGGAAGCCGTTCGGGGTGGTAAGGCGTGGAGGTCCATTCCGCCACATTCCCGTGAACATCGTGCACCCCCCACGGATTCGGCGCGAAACTGCCCACCGGTGCCATCGTGGCAAACCCGTCGCTCCAGGTCTTGTGGGCGTAAGTGAAGATGCCGGCCTGGCGGTCGCCGAAATAGACAGCGCCCGGTTCTTTGGCCTTCCAGCTTTTGGGCAACTCGCCAAAGGCATCGCTCTCACGCAGGGTGCGGTCGGCAAAGTTCCCGTACTTTTCCAGTTCAGCAGGGTCATCCCCAAAGAAGTAGTCCGTGCGCGTGCCGGCGCGGGCGGCATACTCCCATTCCGCTTCGCTGGGGATGTCGTAGATCCAACCGGCGGGAGCGGTTTCGTTCAGGCGCGCCAGATACCCTTCAATTTGTTTGGTGTTGTGGATTTTGTTGAGCGGGTGCAGCTTGTGCTCTCCGGTGGAAAGGTAAACGCCCCCAGTGAGAGTGAGCATTTCCCGCCGCGTAAACTCAAACTTTGCCATCCAAAAGCCCTGCGCAAACGCAACCTCCCTTGGAATTTCATCCTCTTGGTGCGTCGGCGAATTTTCCGCACTTCCCATCGTGAACGTTCCCGGAGGACACCAGCAAAAGACCATTCCCATGTCGTTGACCCACTCCTCGCCGGGTTTAGGCCTGAGGTCGCCTGGCAGTTGGCTTGGGGGCGAAACGGCTTTCGAGGCGGGCGCGCTCAGGCTGGGAAGGTCCTCGAGGGTAGACTCCCGGAAGGCGCCGAGTTGGCTGAGGATGGCGTCGAGCGGTTGAGTGGAACCGAGGGCATCGCAGAACCGTTTCGCCAGAGGTGAGTGTCCTTCGGGCGGAGGCGGAAGGACTTCCCCTGGCGGCGCTGCGAAAATGAGCAGACTTTCGGGGGTGATTTTGGCGGAGCGGATGAGACCTTTGGGGGCTGTCGGGCGTTGCGCAGGGTGCGCGTAACTGGCATCGACGATGAGGATGTTTCTTGCGCTTCCGCTGTCTTTGGCGAGGGAGGCGAGCAGGCGGTTGGCTCCGGTTTGAGAACTGGCGACGGTGCCCGGACTGGCTGCGTTGCCGTCAACGGGAAGCAACGCGTTGTCTGCAAGTGGGTTGCCATCCTCTGTCGTGGGCAGTGCGTACCCTGAAAAATAAAGGAGCGCAGTGCCCCGCGTCGGAACGGAGCGCGCGAAGGTGGCAAGGGTGTCCCTGATTTCTTTTGAGGAGAGATTTTCAGCCCGGGTGACGACGAACCCCCGTTTTTCGAGCGCTTCGCCCACGATCCGAACATTGTTGGGCGGGGAGGCGAGTGTTGCTTTGGGGTAATTGCTGTTGGCGATGAGCAAGGCCGCCCTGTGTTCAGCGCGCGCGCAGAGGGGGAGCGTGCCCAGGATCGCCCCGCAGACAAACAGGGGTTTCATGCGAGCAGCGCGCGCAGGGGGCCGGCCTGTTCGAGGGATCCAAGAAGCGTGGTGTCCTTTGTGCCAAAATGATCTACGGGCGCCCCGGCTGCGTGGAGGAGGGTGGTGTAAAACATACCGATGGTGGCATGTTCTTTGGCTCCGTACTTGGCGAAGTTGAGGAAACGGCCGTTGGGTTGGAGGCGGCCGCCCAGGTTGCCAAGCAGGACCATGGGCCAGTCAAAGCAGGAGGAGTGGTGGTTTTCAGCGCTGTCGCTCAGATACACGATGAGGGTGTTGTCCATCATCGAACCGTTGCCTTCCGGCACGGCCTCCAGCTTGTCCACGAGTTTGGCCAGCAGCTCCATGTTGAACTGGCGGATTTTGATGGCCATTGCCTTGCCTTCGCTCACGGTTTGCCCCGGCTTGGGCCTCTCATTGTACATGTGTCCGATGGCGTGGTTGTCCAGAGTGATGCCCAACCCCTTCCACACTGGGTAACTGGTCGCACCCGAGGTAAGCGTGACCGTGTTGGTCAGCCCCGTGATGAGTGCAGTCGCGGCAACTTCAAAGTGGGCCTCTAGTTGTTTGGTTTCCACGGGACTGGAGTAGAGTTCATCACGCTTTGCGGGGATTCGTCTCGCGTCGATCTCTTCTAAACGCGCTTGCCGCCGGCTGATTGAAGAAAAGGCGTCGGCAAACTGCTGAAGCTTTTGCGCTTCGGGCCTTGGGAGCTGAGATTCAACCCGTTTGATGTCGGCGGCGACATGGTCAAGCAGCAATGCCTGAGCCCCGACCTCTTTCGTGGTGTTTCCTCCCAAAATTTTGCTAAACAGCATGTTGTAGGCAAGCACCGGGTCCTGATAATGCGGCACCTTCTGGTTCGGCCCAGAGGCTGAGCAGCAGTAAAAAATGTTCTCCGCACTTCCTTTGAGCCCAAGGGCCACATGCTGGAAAATGGCGGGGTTGGCTCTGGCAAGCGCCGCGTCAATGGTGATGTCACGGGGGCCTGCGCTTGCAGAATACGCGCCCAGCGCGCCGAAGCCGTTGGAGTGACCGCCTCCACAGACGCGGCCCGAGAGCCCCTGCAAGAGCGTCAGCCTGTGCAGGTGCCGTTCCAAGGGAGCGATGGGGGCGGGCAGCTTGTATTCGCTCCCGGGCAGACGCACATCGAGAAGTGCGTCCTCGCCATTGCATTTTCCTGTCTGGCCGCCTTTGGGGTTCTGCATGTCGCGGCGCGTGATTCCCACAGGTTGGATGTCATCCGGGGGAAGCCCGTTGCCTTCGAGGAAAAAGACGACGCGCATCGGTTTGACACCGCGCGTTTCCGCCTCGAGGCGGTTTAGCAGCGGGGTGAAAAATGGAGCGGACGCGCCGAGGGAGATCGACTTGAGAAACGAGCGGCGGGGCAAACGCATCGGGTTCATGTGCAAGAGGCTAGCAGTTTCGAGGCGTGCCTGTAGAAAAAAGTGTCTGTCCTCGGCGCTCCTAGGCTCTCTGGAATGGCCCCACCTGAAGAAGGAACCGTTGCTTCAACAAGGTAGACCCTGCTCAAACACCTCGCCAGCCCCCTCAATCATCTGGCTCTTCCATCGGGTCGCCAAACCGCATACTGCCTGCTTGCAAAGCAGTCCGAGAATTCAGTCCTCGTCTGCCGGGCGCTGAGGAGCGGCGGCGTACTTCCCGGAGCTCGCCGAGGGCGAGAGTATCAGGGCGAAAAAGAGGTGGAGGGTGGGCTTCATGAAATTCTAGCGACTCATTTCTTCGGTGCAGGCGGCAGCGCCTTGATCCACGCGAGGTTGAACGCGTAGTGCTTGCTGCTGGTGAGGAGCTGGATGCGGCCGTCGCGGCTCTGGGTAGCGGCGAGGTAGCCGTAGCCGTCGGCGATGGTTTTTCCTTCGGGCGCGAGCAGGCGGCGCTCGGGCCATGTGTTGCCTTCGTCGTAGCTGACGGCGGCGAAGAGGCCGTAGCCGGTGTAGTCGCCTTCGGTGCTGCGAAAGGGCAGGCCTTTGCGGTTCTTCCATTCCCGCCACTGGTCGGTGAAGGAGCAGAGCACGATGGGGCCTTCCTTGAGCCGGCGCATGACGGGCTTCTGCACGCTGCTGACGACGGGGAACTCGCTGACTTCCCATTGCCAGGTCTCGCCCAGATCGCTGGAGTAGTTCACTGGCATCTTGAAGTCGAAGCGCTCCTGCAAGGGCACTGCATCGAGGCGGCTGAAGGCCATGAGGCGTCCGTCAGCGAGATGCACGATGGGCGCGTGATAGCCGGCG
>JACCEC012269198.1_pt1 | contig 10401 bp, 7 predicted proteins | sample 7450121 | NCBI WGS metagenome assembly JACCEC01 (sample SAMN15323455, study PRJNA562643) | freshwater metagenome | isolation source: river surface water | place: USA:Blue River Watershed | collected 2017-08-18 | reverse complement strand
CTTCATCTCGGCCGCCTCCTTCCAGGAGACGACCCGAGTGCTCACCGACGCCGCCACGATGGCCAAGCGCGACAACCTCACCGGCTTCAAGGAGAACGTGATCATGGGTCACCTCGTCCCCGCCGGTACCGGTCTGCCCGCCTACCGTCGCATCCGCGTCTTCCCGACCGAGGCCACGGCCTGAAGGCCGAGCTGAGGTCGTCCGCGACCCCGCCCCTGACCGGGCGGGGTCTTTGTTTTTAGGCCCGGACGGCTCGTTTGGGGGTTGAAGCCACCCGCGATTCGCCTATCTCTCAGCCACCCCCCCAAGAACACCCCCATGTCCCGCTTCCTCCTCGCTGCCTCGGCCCTCACCGTCTCGACCCTGGTCCAGGCCGCCAATTGGGTCCCCACCTCGCCGCTCGTCCAGATCGGCAACGACTGCGACCTCTTCTTCGACGCCTCCACCTATCTGGAAGTGACCGACAACCTCTACTCGGGCGCCGTCAAGAAGTCCGCCACGAGCTGGCTCCTGACCCCCGGCCTGGCCCTCGAATACGGCAAGGACTCCGCCCTGACCGTCGAGTTCAAGGCCAGCCGCTCCTTCGTCAACTTCGCGGGCTCCGAATTCGCCGGCCTCGAGGACAACCGCGACGCCCTCAGCCTCGGCGTGACCTACGCCGACGGCGGTCCTCTCAAGCTCTCCCTCAATTCCTCCTACCGCGTGACCGCCCGTAACGACGACCTGCAGCTGCAGGGCGTCAGCGGTTCCGTCATCGGCGCGACCCTCGTCCGCCAGGCCAACTACGTCCACAACTTCCGCGCGGATTACAAGCTCACCGAGCGTCTTTCCGTCGGCCTCGGCTACGTCCGTAGCTTCAACCAGTACCTCGACCCGGTCATCATCGTGAACGCGGGTTCGACCTATAACACCAACCCGCTGACCGAGCTGAACACCCAGTCGATGCCGCTCAGCATCGACTACCAGGCTTTCGAGAAGCTCAGCTTCGGCCTCGTCCTGCAGCATGACGTGACCGATTACTCGGCCGCGCCTTACTTCAGCACCACCACGCCGGTCCGCCCGGCCTTGGACCACCAGCGCCTCGAGAAGGACTTCGCCGGCCTCACGGCCAAGGGTCAGCTGAGCGAGTCGGGCAAGCTCAACGGCGTGATCCGCGCCGGCTTCAACCGCTATAGCTTCGACAACACCGCGACCCAGACCGACCCTTCCTATTCGGTCAGCCTCAGCCACGTGCTCACCGAGCGGCTCAGCCACTCGCTGACCCTCGGCCGCGACATCTCGGCCTCGACGACCAACGGACGGATGGATTCCATCACGTATAACTACGGGGTCTCCTTCGCCGCCGCCGAGGACCTGGATTTCAACCTCTCCGTGAGCAAGAGCGACGTCGAGGTGGCCGCCAACTCCCTCCTGACGACGATCGATACCTGGACCTACGCCCTCGGCGCGAGCTACAAGTATAATTCCCACCTGAGCTTCCAGGCGAATTACAACTTCACGGACGCCACGTCCTCCAACGCTTCGTCGACCTTCAACTCGAACACCTTCTCGGTGTCCGCCGCCTTCCGCTACTAAGCGGCGGGGCGGGGCAGGGCGGCGCGCATGGCCTTGGGACGCTTGCTTTTCGGCGCAGCCATGGCCGGTCGGCCCGGCCTGCCCCCCGAGGGACCGGTTGACCCGGCCCGGCTTCCTGCTTACCGTCCTCCCATGATGTCCGTCCTTCATCGCCTGCTCGGAGTCGGCTGCCTGGCCTTGCTCCTCACGGCCTGCGCGGCTTCCGACGGCGCGGGGTTCTCCTCGACCGCGCTCGAGCCCGAGAACGTGCTCACCATCGGCGCCGGCGCCGCCGACCCCGCCGCGCCCGCCTTCGTCCCCGCGGCCGCCGCCGAAACCGCCAAGCCGGCCGCCGCGCCCGCCGATTACGTCGTCGCGACGCCGACGGTGCAGGCCGATCCCGCGGACGGACAGAACAGCTACCGTCTCCGTCCGCGCGACTTCGTCCGCATCCTCGTGATCAACGAGCCCGACACCCAGATCGAGCGCCGCATCAACTCCGACGGCACCGTCGACATCCCCTTCCTCAAGAAGCTGGTGCCCGTCGCCGGCCTCACGCTCACGCAGGCGCAGGTCGAGCTCGCCAACCAGTTCCGCCAGTTCTTCAAGAAGCCGCAGGTCGCCATCTCCATCGTCAGCTACGCCGAACGCCGCGTGTATGTCTCGGGCTACGTCGGCAAGCCCGGCCCCGTCTCGATCCCGCCCGAGGAGACCCTCACGCTGGGACGCGCCCTCGCCATGGCCGGCGGCGTCCTGCCGCGCGGCAACCGCTCGGAGGTCACCATCAAGCGCAACCGCCCCGGGGCGCCGATGGTCATCACCAAGGACGTCCGTCGCATCGACGACGGCGACGAGCCGGACTTCGTCCTCGAGGACGAAGACCAGATCTACGTCCGCGACAGCCGCATCTGAGCCCTCATGGCCAATCCCGATCCCGCTTCCGCAGGCCGCCCGCCTGAACCCGCCCGCGGCGGCTCCCGCGGCTATGGTTCTTATGGTTACGGCGGCTACGGCGCCGGCCAGGGGCAGGGCTATGGCTACGGCGCCTACGGCGGCGGCCAGCGCGGCGGCGCCTCCAATCCCATCATGGGCTACCTGCTCATGCTGCGGGAGCGCTATTGGTGGGTGATCCTCTCCGCGCTCGTCTTCCTGACGCTCGCCCTCCTCAACACCTTCAACACCACGGCGGAATACCGCGCCACCGGCCGTCTCCGCGTCTTCCGCCTCGCCCCGAACATCAACGGCGGTTCCTCGGCGGCCGACGACAACTTCAAGATCGTCTCCAACGACGACTTCTTCACGGCGGTCGAGGCGATGCGCAGCGCCAACATCATCGAGGGCGTCTCGCGCCGGCTCACCACCGCCGAACGCAAGCTCGTGCTCGAGCCCTATCAGGCCGGCAACATCTTCTCCGGCCCGCTCACCGAGCAGGAGGTCTTCGCCAAGCAGCGCGGGATCACCCCGCAGCGTCAGACCCTCGTCATCAACGTCGATTTCACCCACCCGAACCGGGACCTCGCCCGTCAGGTCGCCCGCCTCTTCTGCGAGTCCATCCAGAAATTCAGCGAGGACGACCGGCTGATGGTCACCAATCCGCTCGTCGAGAAGGCCCGCATCGAGATCGAGACCTTGGACGACAAGGTCCGCCGTCTCTATGAGCAGAAGAACGAGCTCATCAAGAACCAGAAGCTCCTTTCGATCGCCAAGGACACCAACACCCTGACCACCGAGCGTTCCGTGCTCGTCAAGGACCGCGAGGAGACCCGCAAGCAGATCGACGAGAACGAGATCCTGGTGGCGGTCATCGCCAGCTACGAGCAGTCGGGACGCCCCGTCGGCGACATCCCGCAGATCCGCGCCGACGCCGACGTCGCCGCCGTCCAGACGGCCCTCAGCGCTTCCAAGGTCCGCATCAGCCAGATGATGGAGACCTACACCGACCAGCACCCCAAGCTCGTCGCCGAGCGCGAGGCCCTCAACCAGGTCGAACGGCAGCTCAAGGACGCCGTCGCCCAGGCCGTCAAATCCCGCCGCGCGGCCCTCGAGAACGCCAAGGCCCGCCATGAGGCCATCCTGCGCAACCTCGTCGCCAAGGAGGACGAGATCTCCAAGCTCCAGGCCGCCAACGTCGAGCTCGAGCGCGTCGACAAGGATATCCGCGCCAACGAGGAATTCCTGGCCCGGCAGAAGCTGAACTACGAGGAGGCCAAGCTCCGCTCCTCGACCTCCGGCACCAGCACCTCGATCCGCATCCTCGACATGCCCGCCGTGTCGGACAAGCCGATCAACAAGAACTACTACTTCAGCGCCCTCGTCGGCCTGGGCCTGGGCCTCGTCTTCGGCGTGGTCCTCATCGTCGTCCTCGGCACCTTGGACGACCGGATCAAGTCCGCGCAGGACATCGAAGGCTCGCTCGGCCTGCCGCTCATCGGCACGATCCCCCGCGTCGTCGCTACGGCCGGACCTGACCGCGCCCTCCTGGCGCGCCAGGACAAGGACCGCATCGCCTCCGAGGCCGTACGCTCGATCTACTCGGCGCTCAAGGTCAATCCCGCCGTCGCCAAGGCGCGCGTCTTCCTGGTCACCTCCACGCGTCCGAGCGAAGGCAAGACGTTCGTCGCCACCAATCTCGCGCTGATCTTCGCGCAGCATGCCGAGCGCGTCCTCGTCATCGACGCCGACCTGCGCCTCCCGAACGTCGGCCCTTCGCTGGGCTTCACCGGCGACGCGGGCCTCAGCCGCTGGTTCAACGGGGAGGTGTCCCTGGACGACGCGATCGTGCGCGACGTGGCGTCCGGCCTCGACGTGCTGCCCGTCGGCCTCAGCTGCAAGAACCCGACGCAGGTCATCAACCACCCCAAGTTCCTGGAGATGATCGAGGGGCTCCGCGGCCGCTACGACCGCATCTTCATCGACTCGCCCCCCATCGGCGCCGTCTCCGACTCCCTCCACCTCCTGCCGAAGGTCGACGGCGTGCTCTACGTGGTCCGTTACAACACCGTCAACCTGCGTCACGCGGTCGCGTGCCTCGGCCGTCTGCGCGACGCCCAGGCTCCTTTGCTGGGCGTCGTCCTCAACGCGATGTCCCTGCGGATGGCCTCCGCTTACACGGACACCTACGATTCCTCCTACCGCAAGTATTACGTCGACGAGCCGTCCGGACGGACGCCGCCGGCCACGTGATTTCTCCTCCCATGCGCCTGTTCCTGCTCCTTTCGTCATTGGCGATCGTCGGCTGCCAGCAAGTCCCGGTGACCGGCCGTTCGCAGCTCATCCTCATCGACGAAGGCGAGGTGGCTTCGCTCTCGGCCGCCGAGTTCGCGAAGATGAAGAAGCTGCCCGCCGACCCGCGGCTCCCGAAGCTCCGCGAGATCGGCCTGAAGATCGTCGCCGCCGCCCGGCGCGACGACCGGGCCGGCGTCCTGCCGCCCGCCTCCCGCTGGGAGTTCGCGATCATCGACGACAAGTCCCCCAACGCCTTCGCGATGCCCGGCGGCAAGATCGGCTTCCATACGGGCATGTTCGCTTTCGCGCCGACGGACGACGACCTGGCCGTGATCATGGGCCACGAGGTCGCCCACGTGATCTGCCGTCACGGCTCCGAACGCATCTCCCAGACGATGGGCGTCGCGATCGCCGCCGCGATCGCCGACGAGGCCACGCGGGACTCCTCCGCCAAGACCCGCGGCACCTGGATGGCCGCCGTCGGCATCGGCGCCCAGTATGGCATCCTTCTGCCGTTCTCCCGCAGCCACGAATCGGAGTCCGACCGGCTCGGGCTCATCTTCATGGCCCGTGCGGGCTACAACCCCGAAGCCGCCCCGGCTTTCTGGACCCGCTTCGGCAAGGCCGGCGGCAAGACGCCCGAATTCCTCTCGACCCACCCTTCGGACAGCACCCGCGTCGCCCAGCTCCGTCAATGGATGCCGGAGGCCAAGGCGCAGATGCCGAAGAAACCCTGAGGGCCCTCAGCGCGGGGCTCCGACCGGGCAGGTGAGGTAGACGCCTCTCGGATCGTTGAGGGCGCGGAGGGCGCGCAGCCAGCGGGCGTTGGCGCGGAGGAAGTCCTTGGCGGGGTCGCCGGTGACCTTGGCGAACAACGGTTCCTGGTCGTCTTCCTCCGAGAGCAGCTGCTGCAGGAGGTTCTCCCGGCCCGAATGGAGCGCCGGCACCTGCACCCAGGCGACGTCGTCGAGCTTGGCCAGCCGCCTGGCTTCCTGCAGGGCTTCGCGCAGGCCGCCGAGCTGGTCGACGAGCCTCAGCCCGCGGGCGTCCTCGCCGAGCCAGACGCGCCCTTGGGCGATCTCGTGGACGCCGTCGCGCTTCAGTCCGCGGCCCGCGGCCACGATGGAGAGGAAATCTTCGTAGACGCCGTCGACCGAGGACTGGATGACCGCGAGTTCCGCGGGCGTCGCCCGCCGGTGCTCCGCGAGCAGGTCCGCGTAGCGCGCGGTCTTCACGCCGTCGGTGCCGAGCCGGATCTTCTTGGCCAGGTCCTCGTAGTTCAGGAACAGCCCGAACACGCCGATCGAACCGGTGATGGTCGAGGGGTCGGCCATGATCAGGCTGGCGGGAGCCGCGATGTAATAGCCGCCGCTCGCGGCCACGTCGCCCATCGAGACCACCACGGGGACGCCTTTCTTCTTCAGCAGGGCGACCTCGCGGGCGACGACGTCGCTGGCGAACGCCGAGCCTCCGGGGCTGTTGATGCGGAGCACGACGGCCTTGAACTCGTCCTCGCCGCGGATCGAACGCAGGTCATGCGCGAGGCGGTCGCCGCCGATCTCGCCGGCTCCGCCCCAGCCGTCGACGATCTCGCCTTCGGCGTAGACGACGGCGATCTTGCCGCCGCGGGAGGGCAGGGCGACCTTATGGGCGTAGCGGTGGAGCCCGACGCGGCGGAAGAACGTGCCGTCGTCGTCCGCGGCCGCGCCCGCCTCCCGGACCCGGTTCACGAGTTCGTCGCGGTGCAGCACGGCGTCGGCGAGCTTCAGTTCGACCGCCTTGCGCGCCGCGAAGATGCCGCCGCTTTCGACGACCCGGGTGAGGCGCTCGGTCGTCATCCCGCGCGAGCGGGCCACGTCGGTGAGCAGGCGCTTCCAGAGGCCGTTCATGAGGACTTCGGTCTGTTCCTTGGCCTCGGGACTCATCGCGCCGCCGAGGTAGGGTTCCACGGCCGACTTGTATTTCCCGACCTTGGTCACCTGGACGCCGAGACCGGCGAGGCGGAGCGTTTCCCCGAAATACATGTTGTAGGAGGCGAGGCCCTTGAACTCGACCTCGCCGCTGACGTGCGCGTAGACCTTGTCCGCGACGCTCGCCAGGTAGTATTCGCCCTGCGAGGCGTTCTCGACCCACGCGATCACCGGCTTGCCGCTCTTCTTGAAGGCGGCGAGCGCGCGCCGGATTTCGGCCTTCTGCGTCAGTCCGGCGGAGAGCTCGCCGCTGAGCAGGATGCCGGCGATCTGCTTGTCCTTGGCGGCGAGGTCGATCGCCTCGAGGGCGCGCAGGAGGTCGAGCCGCGGGCCGGGGGCCCCGAAGAACAGCTGGTCGAGGCCCGGGGCGCCATGCTCCGGAGTGTCCTCGATCGTGAGTCCGCCGCCGATCACGAGCATCGTCTTCGGCTTCACGTTCACATGGGCGGAGGCCTGGCCGTCGCCGGCCGAGCTGGCCAGTCCGACCAGCAGCACGATCAGGAGGAAGCCGCCGATGAACAAGGCGAGGACGGTGCCGAAGGCGGAGGCGAGGACCGACTTGAGGAATTCTTTCATGGCGACGGGCGGGGTGTTGCCGAAATGATGCTCCCCTGTCTTGTTTTCGCCAATCCAAAGCGGATTTTTTAGCCAGCGGTTTCCTCTCGATGCCCCTCGTCGGTCGGACTTAATCTGGGCCCATGTCAGAGCCCACGTCAACGGCCGGCGCCGCCACCTCCCGCAAGGCCCTGGCCATCAACCTTGACCGTTCCGCCTACGGCGCCTTCGCCGAGATCGGCGCCGGCCAGGAGGTCGTCCGTCACTTCTTCAAGGCGGGGGGCGCCTCCGGGACCGTCGCGAAGAGCATCTCCGCCTATGACATGCGGATCAGCGACGCGATCTACGGGCATCCGCAGCGATACGTCTCCCGTCAGCGTCTCGAGCAGATGCTCGACCATGAATACGGGCTCCTGGTCGACCGGCTGAAGGCCGAGCGCGGCTCCGTCACCCGCTTCTTCGCTTTCGCCGACACCGTCGCGACCACGCCCCACGACGGCAAAGGGCAGGGGCACTCCTGGATCGGCATCCGCTTCCAGGACCAGCCGGGCGCCGAGCCCAGCGAGGTCATCCTCCACCTGCGGCTCTGGGACAAGGACGCGGGCCGCCAGCAGGACGCGCTCGGCGCCGTCGGCGTCAACCTGATCCACGCCGCCCTCAGCACCCGCGACAGCGTCGACAGCTTCCTCACCGCCCTCGTCGACGAAGTCGGTTCCGGCCGCGTCGAGATCGAGTTCGCCCACTTCAGCGGCCCGGCCTTCGGCGCCTTCGACAACCGCGCCGCGGCCCTCCGGCTCGTGCGCCTCGGCCTGACGGACGCGGTGCTCTTCGGCCCCGAAGGCGACCCGCAGGTCCCCAGCGAATATTTCTACAAGCGGTCGGTGCTCGTCGCGCGCGGCACCTTCCGGCCGGTCTCCCTCGTCAACGAAGACATGCTCGCCTGCGGCCTCCGCGCCCTGCCGGACGGCGGCAAGGACGTGCTCGCGCTGTTCGAGATGTGCATCGGTTCCGACCCCCATCCCGAGGCCGAGCTCATCGACCGCATCCGCCTCGTCGGCGCGATGCAGCACCCCTTGCTGGTCACCCGCCACCGCGGCTGGTACCGTCTGCCTGCTTACTTCCGTCTGCACACCACGGGCAGCATCACGCTCGTCGCGGGCATGAACAACCTCGTGGATCTCTTCAACCCCGAGCACTACGCGCACCTCGAAGGCGGCGTGCTGGAATCCTGCGGCCGGCTCTTCAAGGACGGCGTCCGGGTCATGGTCTACCCGATGCTCGGCGACCAGCTGCGCCGCCTCATCCTCGACCCGGTGGCCTGCAAGGTCTGCTTCCCCGAGAGCTACCGCATCGCCGAGGACTCCGTGGTCACGGCCTCGGACATCCAGATGCGGCCCTCCGTCGCCGGTCTTTTCCAGCACCTGCTGAACAACGGGTTCCTCGTGCCGATCACCGGGGCGGACCCCGTCGCCATGGCCTGCCAGCCGCGCACCCTGGCCGAGCGCATCCGCAAGGGCGTGCCGGGCTGGGAGAAGGAAGTGCCTCCGTCGGTTGCGGTCGCGATCCGAAGCCTCAAGTTGTGGGCTCGTTAGCCCGCCATGCCCGCCACGTCCCTTCCGCCCGTCCAAGAGACCGAACTCGCCCTCTCCGTCGAGCGGGCCTACCGCGAGGCCTTGGTCACGGACCGGCTCGGCGCGATCTGGTCGCTCATCCTGGCCAAGTGCCTCCTCGCGCAGTGGGCGATCACGCAGTACTCGATCCCGGTCAGCGCAGCTTTCTACGTCTGGACCCTGACCCTGGTGATGGGCACGGTGGCCTCGCTCTATTACCTGCACGCGCACCGGGTGAAACTCTACCTCCTCCCCACGCATTTCCGGGTCAACGCCGCCGTGCTCGGCGGCCTCGTGGTCTCGCTCGGCTTCGTCGCCTACGCCCGCTTCGCGCTCGGCGCGATCGAGGCGCCGGTCGCCGCCGCGCTCGGCGCCGCGCTGCTCGGGTCGTGGTCCCTCGCGCGGGCCGCCCTGCGCCGCGCCTGGCCTCCCCTCGTCGGCGCCCTCCTCTGGTGGGGCCTGGCCGCGACCGCCTTGCGCGCCCCGGCGGACGAGGCCCTGCTCTGGCTGGGACTGGGCATGCTGGGCGCGCAGGCGCTCCCCGGGTTCGCCGTGGCGGCCCGGGAAGCGCGTCAACGCGTCTGATCAGGCCGCGGCCTTGCCGCCGGCGCTGTTCATGAGGTGCGTCATGAACCGCTTCATGGCCGGCGTCAGCACGCGGCCCTTGCGGTGCAGGATGGCCAGCGGGCGCGCCACGCGGCGGTCACGCAGGCGCAGCATGACGAGCGTGCCTTGCTCGACTTCCTGCCGGATGGTGCGTTCGGGCACGAGCGCCACCCCGGCGTCGACTTCCACCGCGCGCTTGAGCGTCTCGATGTTGTCGAACTCCATCGAAGGCTCGAGCTCGATGCGCTGCTCGCGGAAGAACTGGTCGAGCGCCTTGCGCGTCGGGATGTCCTGGTCGAAGCCGATGAACTTCCCGCCCTGGAGGTCGGCGAGGTCGATCTCCTTCTTCGCCGCGAGCTTGTGCTTGGGCGAGCAGATGGCGACGAGCTGGTCCTCCATGAGCGGGATGATCTCGACCTGGCGGGTCTTCTGCGGGAAGGCGACGAGGCCGAAGTCCACGGCGTTGGAGATGACGTCCTCGTAGACGAGGTTCGAACGGCGGTATTCGACGCGCACGTTGACGTGCGGGAACTCCTGCATGAACGATTTCACGTGCGGAGGCAGTTCGTGGAGGCCGATGGAGACGATGGTCGAGATGTGCACGGTGCCGCTGACGACCTTGCGCATCTCCTGCATCTCGCTGCCGACCTGTTCGTAGCGGTTGAGGATGTCCTTGGCGGCCTCGTAGAGGCTCCGGCCTTCGCGCGTCAGCCGGAACTGCTTCTGGCTGCGGTCGACGATCAGGACGTTGAAATGTTTCTCCATCGAGCGCAGCTGCTGGCTGACGGCCGACTGGGTGATGGCGTTGAGCTTGGCGGCCTTGGAGAAGCTTTCGTTGTCCACCAGGTCGCGGAAGATCTTCAGGTTCTCGATATGCATG
>JACCEC010278536.1_pt1 | contig 10403 bp, 10 predicted proteins | sample 7450121 | NCBI WGS metagenome assembly JACCEC01 (sample SAMN15323455, study PRJNA562643) | freshwater metagenome | isolation source: river surface water | place: USA:Blue River Watershed | collected 2017-08-18 | reverse complement strand
GGGTTTCTTCACGTGAGCAGGGGCTCCTCTTTTTTTCATAAAGTCCTCCTAAGTATGGCTTTTTAGCCTACTAAGCCTACTGGAGATCAATTATTCAAAAAAGCCTTTTAATGCTCGGAGCCCTGTTATTCAGGTTGTTAATCAAAATGGTTCGTAAATAGAGGTTGGGCATGGGCTTGCTCACGGGCACGTAAATTGGATTATGCAAGATGCTTACTGTTGTGGAGAAGTGGGAGATTTTAGAAACTTGAGTTGGGTAAAACTACTTCTTGGTGGAAAAGTATTCATCGAGCTTGCCATCAAAGGTGCGCACTTCATGGTCCTCAAACCAGAGGATTTTTGTGACAGCATTGTTGATGAGGTCGCGGTCATGGCTAGCAATGAGCACGGTTCCCTTAAAGTCCTGCAGGGCCCAAGAAAGGGCTGATACCGCTTCAAGGTCGAGGTGATTGTTAGGTTCATCGAGGATGAGGACGTTATAATTGCACAGCATCATACCACCGATGATCAGACGAGCCGTTTCCCCTCCAGAAAGCGCGGAAAGTGGTTTAAAGGCGTCGTCTCCTGAGAAGAGCATTTTACCGAGGATACTGCGGATATCTTGGTCATACACCCCTTCACGTCTCTTTTTTAGCCAATCGAAAGCAGTCATCGAGCTTTTCTTGTCGAGGATCTCATTGTGGTTCTGAGGGAAATAGCCGATTTGAACTTGATGCCCAAGCTCGATTTTTCCCGTATCGTGAGTTAAAACACCTGCAAGCATCTTGAGTAGTGTTGTCTTTCCTTTTCCGTTATTTCCAATGATCCCAATCTTATCCCCTTTAACCACTTCGCAAGAGAATTTGGAGATGACGGGCTTTCCGTCATAGGCTTTGGAGATCTCATTGACTTTCAGAACGATCTGCCCAGAAGGTTTTTCTGGAGGGTAGAAGCGGATGTAAGGGCGTTGGATATTCGATTTTTTCAGTTCTTGTGGCTCGAGTCGTTCAATCTCGCGGAGGCGGGATTGGACCTGGCTTGCACGCGTTCCGGCTCCGAACCGTGATACGAACTCGCGGAGCTGGGAGATCTTTTTATCTTTGGACTTGTTCTCAGATTCTGCTCGTTCGCGCACAGAAGTTTTGTTAACAAGCATATCGTCATAATTGCCCGGATAGATAATGATCGTTTCGTAATCGATGTCGGCGATATTGGTGGTGATCGCATTAAGGAAGTGACGATCATGGCTGACAACAATGAGGGCACCGGTGTAGTTGTGGAGAAATTGCTCAAGCCAGCCGATCGATTCGAGGTCGAGGTGGTTGGTCGGTTCATCGAGGATCAACGCTTCTGGTGCGCCGAAAAGGGCTTGGCATAGGAGGACTCGGAACTGCCGGTCGGTGGGAATCGTATGCATTTCTGCTTGGTGCATTTCGGAGGGGATTCCCATTCCGTTGAGGAGAATTTCTCCATCTGACTCAGCGCTGTAGCCGTCCTCATCGCAAATAATTTCTTCAATTTCGCCCAAGCGGATGCCGATCTCATCAGTCATTTCCTCGTGATAGAGGGACTCCCGTTCAGCAATTGCGTCCCAAAGGCGCTTGTTGCCCATGATCACGACATCGATCACTTTAGAGTTGCGGAAGTCTTCGATATTTTGTCTTAAGAATCCTACTTTGCGAGGCAAAGAGACCGATCCACTCGTGGGTTCTTCAAGTCCCATAATGATTTTAAGAAGCGTGGATTTTCCAGCTCCATTAGGGCCGGTAAGGCCATAGCGGCAGCCTGAATTGAATGTCATCGAGACGCCGTCGAAGAGGAGTCTTGAGCCGACTTTTTTAGAGATTTCTTTTAATGTAATCATACAAGCATTTTCAATAATTAGTGGCTTATTCTAGCATGGAAATGGACAGATGTCTACCAATTCTTAACCGGTAACGAGCATGAAATACACGGAAGCAGCCTCTCAGTTTTTGCATTACTTGCACAATGTCAAGAATGCATCGGATCATACGGTCCGTAATTATGGGATGGATCTGGAGGCTTTTAAAAATTATTTTGAAGACAGCGTTCTATTGCCTACTGGAGCAAAGGAAGAGGTAACGGTTTTACAGGTAGACAAGCGAGCAATCCGCAGCTATTTGGCCGATCTTTCTGCTAAGTCCAATGCCAAACGGACTTTGCTCCGGCGGCTTTCTTCTCTACGCTCCTTTTTTAAATACTTGTCGAAAGAGAAGATTATTTCCTACAATCCTTTAGATGAGATCGATAATCCGAAGCTTGACAAGACAATCCCCACGTTTATGACCTACGATCAGGTCATGCATTTATTTGACCAGCCCGACACGAGTACGTATCTTGGGTTTCGAGACCGGTGCATCATGGAGCTATTTTATAGTTCCGGATTGCGCATCAGCGAACTCGTGGGATTAAACCGTTCAGATTTCGATGCAAACAATCTTCGGCTTAAGGTAATGGGCAAAGGAAAAAAGCAGCGCGTTGTGCCTATGACAAAAACGGCATCAGATTGGTTGAACCGGTATTTGGATCACCCTGAGCGTCAACATGATGGCGACGAGCATTTTGCTGAGGAAGATCCCGATGCGATCTTCTTGAACAAGTGGGGCCGGCGGATCACAGTCCGTTCCGTTGATCGAAAGTTCGAAGAGTACTTGATGATGAGCGGGCTAGCAGGCAAGATCACTCCTCATACGATCCGTCACACCATCGCCACCCACTGGCTCGAAAACGGGATGGACCTCAAGACGATCCAGGTGCTTTTAGGCCACAGCTCGCTTGCAACAACGACCATTTATACTCAAGTTTCCTCGCGTTTGAAACGAGAAGTGTATGACAAAGCCCATCCTCGCGCCAAGCTTGAAGAAAATTAACTTTTAAAGAGCAAACAATTAAGTTAGAGTCGGTCTTTCGACCGACGCGGAATGAAAAAGCGTTCAATGTGCAATAGGCTTAGCATCGAGCATGAACTGAATCCAGCGGCTTCTGTTTTCATCACTGTCAAGTTCTTTGTCGGTGGAGTAAGTTAGGAGAACGGTTCCTTGTTCAGAACGGATCCTGTTAAAAATTGAGTACACTTCAAGCACTCCATCATCATATCCAAAAATCTCAATCGTGGTTGAATCTTCATTACACTCAATAAGGTTGCACTTTAATTCAAGAAAAGGAAACGAGATCTGCATCCATAGTGCAAACTCTTCTGGATTGACATAGGCATAAGGGACATGGAACAGTTGAGCAGAGAAAAATTCAAAGGTGTCTACATAAGGATCATCTTCAGGGATGTAGATCTGTACAATGCCAAGTGAGTTGACAACTTCTTCTTCGACATTCCAGCCTTGTTCAACAGGGAGTTGGAATGCAATGTTATCAATGTTTTCTGCAGCAAGCGTTCCAAAAAACAGCACCGATAAGCACAGTAAATGGCGAAACATAGGTCATCTCCTCTTGTAAATGAAGATTAGAAACCTGAATAATGGGTTTATTTCATAGAACCTTGCCGCATCTTGCGAGCACTTTTCGAAGATTTTGGCAAGTCCATAGGTGCTTTCAGCTATTGAACGTGCCAAAATTTCCGGAAAATTGCCTCGCAACCTGCAACAATTCTCCATAAACTAAACCCATTATTCATGGTTAGAAAACTCAGCAATTTACCATCGGATGATTTACAGATACACAAGAAACTTTAGAATAGACACAAACAACCTTAAGAATCGGTAGCATGCCAAGGAGAAGCCCTGAATTTGAGCCAGGAGCAGCCAGCGTCGAAGCAACTCAGCTTGAATCAGTTGGGCGATGCAAGCGGGTCTCAGATTCAGCGGCTGGCGACGCTGACAGAAACCGATTCTTGAGGTTGTTTGTGTATATCCATTCTGTCAAAGAGAAAATGTTGACGGAGTATGTGTGCATTGAGCTTACTTTTTTGGAGCTACTTTCCAATACTGCGTCAAATCAAATTCGGCATAAGGCTGATCGCATGCGGGCTCATTATTGGGGCCAGCATGAGCTACCCACATCTTGAGCTGTGAGGGAAGGAAAATGGCATTATGCAAGTTGGATTCGCGAGAAACGGGTAACTTGATGATTTCGATAAGCTGCTGTATGTCGATATTGCCCCATTGGCCAATGATCCTATCGACGAGAATGGGGTATCGTTCCGGATAGGGAAATCCTGTTAGGAGCAAGCAATCCTTGGGTTGTGAGCGCATGAGGGCAATGAGGGATTGCTCTTTATCGAACAGAAGGGTTTGGTACGCAGAGGTGTCGATTCTGCAGGGAGAGAGAAAGAATTTATCGTTCTCTGCATCTGCGCCAAAATTAGCAGGAAGACCTTTCGGAGCTAAGATGGCATAGGAATTGCTGGGACTGATAAAATGGATTTGGGAGGCAGTCGCATAGACGCCGATACTTGCGTTGGTATTTCCATCGGAAATAACGTAATAATACTCGCAGGTGCGCGGAGAATTTTGTAAAAGTATCTGAGCTTCGGAGAGAGTGTGGGCGCCTTCCAAGATCATGCGCATCAGGAATGCCATGGGGATCCCTTCCCAATAGCCGTAGCCTTTGCCGCCGATCTCTCCGATCGCAATGCGCGACGCATTTATCCCTGTCACGGAGCCGATGAAGCCAGCATAGCTTACGTTGGCAAAGGGGATCTTGCCTGTGGGTTCAGCGATGATGAGGACGGCGCTCTTCTGAATCGATTTGCCAATCGAGTAGTCGAGAACGCGTACGTGATATAGAGAACCGTTGAGTGTGGCTTCATTATTCACAGTGATGCCGCTGCAGTGGAACATCTCGGGAAATAAGTTGAGGATAAGGATTTTATCAAAAGGAACGCCTGAGCCATCCGCAACACCTCGCATCTCTTCGATCAGTGAAGGGGGGATAAAATTTTTCATTTGGGGAAGGTTTCTTAAGAACTCCTTGCTCCTGCTTTCTGTTTCGGCTGGCGGCTTATCAATGAATTGTCCGATATTCTGCTGGATCGAGTCTTTGAGCAATTTGCCGTGCTGATAGCCCATCTCATAGGGGGAGCCTTGCACGTGCAGGACGTATTGCCCATTTGTCTCTTCGAGAGTAGCTAATCCTTCTGTGGAGATGACAGCGGCAAAGAGCGGCAAACTAAATAGGGTAAACGAAAGAGAAAAGATAATATCGCGAATAATCATAGAAGCTTCCATTGTAAAAAGAAAGATTCGGGAAAGCGTTAAGCCGGATTCTGTCGTGAGCAATCATTCCTCTAGGGTCCTTGTTGCCAAGGTCCTCAAGCGACGTTTAAGACAAGCCCTGCGGAGAACAGGATGTGCCCATCTTTTGTCTTGCTTCAGATAGGGTTTATAGCACCTCACATCTCAGTAAGTGTGGCAGTCTCAATTAAGCCTGCATTTTCAGCCTCTCCAGAGTTGCGGCAGCCGAAGCTGAATGGCTCTGGCGGTGTGTTTTCTGTTACACTTTCCGTAGCCTTTCGGCCCCCAGTCTTTCACTGGTATCTTCTCCTGTGAAGTCCAGACTTTCCTCCCCCTTCTCATCCCCTGTTCAAGGAAGGAAGGCGGCGATTGCTTACTTTCCCGAATGAATGTTGATTTAAGCGTTGGCCATGCGGCGGCGGCGGCGTTTTGGTGCTGCTGTAGTGCCTTCGAGGGCCTCGCTTTCCTGCCAGTAGTGGATGCGCGAGCAATGTTCGCAGAAGACTAGGTTGTCCCCTTTGCGAACTAGGTTCTCATGCTGCGCAGTAAGGACAATGTGGCAGCCGCTGCAGGTGCGGTTCTCAATAGGTACAATGACGCGGTCTTTCTTGTTGCGCAAAAGGCGCTCATAGATCTGAAGGATGTCGTTGTTCGCTGAAGTGGCCAGAGCATCGCGTTTTTCTTTAAGACCCGAGCCCTCTTCGTTGATCAACTTAATGCTGGATTGGATCTCGCGCTCTAACGCTAAACTGCTTTCTTCTGAGGATTTGAGGCTATCTTTGATCTTCTCGAGCAACTCTTCTTCTGCAACCTTCTTATCGACCAGGTCGGAGACTTTTTGTTCGATGGAGATCCGCTCTCTTTCAGCTTGGGTCATTTCTTGGGTTAGAGCGTTGAATTCGTCGGCTTTCTTAATATTGCTTTGCTGGGCTTCTAGGCGCTTAATTTTGGCATTGATCTCTTGGATTTTTTGCTCAAGGGTCGTGATAGTCTTGCCAAGATCGGTGATTTCGGTTTCTTTTTCTGTGAGCTGAAGATGGAGTTCTTTGCGCAGGACTTCAATTTGCTGGATCTCTTTTTGACGCTCTTTTTTGATCCGCATAAGGCGAATCATTTTCATATCGAGCTCCTGAATGTCTAAAATGTCCTTTAACCCTTCTTGCATGGCACGCTCACGTTGTAATGGTGGAGAAACGTAGATAATCTTAGGCATGGCAGCTTATCTGCTTGCGCAATTATCCTTCAAGCAAAATTTCAACTCTTAGAGGTTGTCTTAGCCCGTGCTGTTGCGCCTCTTCGGCGAGATTCTTTAGTAAATTAAAAATAATTGTTGACATTCCAAGATGGTTTTCAGCACAATAATGTTAGCAGAACAGGGGGGGGGGGGCGGTATGCCAAGGACAGATTCCGGTACTAAGAAACGCGCCAGAAAGGCAGCGGTGAGGTGTGGGGAAACTTCTAGCAAGAAGACTCGCAGCAAACTAAGAAAGTCTCCTATCGAAAAGGCGGCCTCCTATGAGCCGGCCCGGATCGTCGTAAAATACGATGTCGGGTTTAATAATGCCCTATCGATCCGCGGCTGTGGCGCAGGTCTTAGCTGGGACCTGGGTGCCCCCCTTAAAAATGTTGGACCGGATGAATGGGTTTGGGAGACAAATACTCCATTTACCGATTGTGAATTTAAGGTTCTGATCAATGACCAGAACTACGAATGTGGAGAAAATCACCACCTCGGGCCCAGTTCAAAATTTCAATACACTCCTACCTTCCCATAAAAGGAGTTGCCAGACTCTCCGCTTGACGGGATCTTTCTCATTCTGTTACAACACGGGATAAGTTTTACCAAGATCTCGTTTGCAAGGGATTTAAGAAGTTTTATATGAAAGATGTTTGTATTGAGAGTGTTACCGCTGAAAATGAATGCGCAGATTCAGGCGCAAGGAAATGCGCAATGTCTCATTTAGAGAAATATTTTAATAAGGTCGCTGCAGACCAAAGAAAGAGTAGCGCGATCGCCTATATGGCCTCTCTAGACCATATCCAGTCGGAATACCCGCTGATTGCGGACCGGATTGTCCAAGAGTTAAAGGACCAAAGAAGCTATCTGAAACTGATCGCATCGGAGAACTTCTGCTCTCTGGCAGTGCAGTTAGCGATGGGCAATCTCCTCACGGATAAATACTCGGAAGGCTTTCCCTTTCACAGGTTTTACGCTGGATGCGATAATGTCGATGTGATCGAAGAGGCTGCTGTTAAGGAGCTTAAACATATTTTTAACGCCGACCATGCCTATGTGCAGCCCCATTCTGGAGCGGATGCCAACCTCGTCGCTTTCTGGGCAATTTTAGTTTCTCGTATCCAAAACAAGGAGTTGGAGCGTCTGGGGAAAAAAAGCATCGATGAGCTCACGCCCGAAGAATATGAGAAAGTGCGCCAGCTGCTCGTGAACCAAAAGGTCATGGGGATGTCCCTTAATTCCGGTGGGCACTTGACCCATGGCTATCGGCATAATATCTCAGCAAAGATCATGCAGTCGGTTTCCTATGAAGTCGACCGCGAGACCGGCCTTCTTGACTACAGCACGCTCCAAGAGCAAGTAAAAAAGCAGAGACCCGCGATCCTCATTGCAGGGTATTCTGCTTATTCCCGCCTTATTAACTTTGCTAAAATGCGCGAAATTGCCGATAGCGTAGGCGCAACGTTCATGGTCGACATGGCCCATTTTGCAGGTCTTGTCGCAGGAAAAGTGATGAAAGGGGACTTTGACCCTGTTCCTCATGCCCATATCGTGACTTCCACTACCCACAAAACGCTTCGAGGTCCTCGCGGAGGGCTTGTCCTGTGCAAGAATGAATTTAAAGAAGTGGTGGACAAAGGATGCCCTATTGTCCTCGGAGGTCCGCTCCCGCATGTCATGGCAGCTAAGGCGATCGCATTTAAAGAAGCGAACACGGTCGGTTTTCAACATTATGCACACCAAATTGTCGCCAACTCCCGAGCTTTGGCAGACCAACTCTCTTCTAAAGGTGTCAAGATCAACACGGGCAGAACCGATAATCATCTGATTGTCTTTGATGTGGCTTCGACGTTTGGAATCACAGGTCGACAGGCGGAGCTTGCTTTGCGCGAAGCGCATTTTACGGTGAACCGCAATAGCATTCCCTATGACAAAAACGGTCCATGGTACACATCAGGGGTCCGCATTGGAACTGCTGCGGCAACGACGTTAGGGATGAAAGAGGTGGAGATGCGGCTCATTGGCGATCTGATCGTCGAGCTGCTACGGGCAACCAAACCAGCTCCATCGGATAAGGGGCAAGAGCCGAGCCGTGCAAAAGTTGAGATCCAACCTAATGCGCTGGGATCAGTCAAGAGAAGGGTAGGCGAACTGCTCCGTGCATTCCCTCTCTATCCAGAGCTCGTCATTGACTGATCGGTTTTAAAATGGACGTTGAAATTGAAGAAGATCCTGTGATATAACCACGGCTATAATGAACAATTACCGCTTGAGGAGAGAAGATGGAAGCCTTCAACCAAGAAGAACCGGCGTCTAAAAAAACAGGAATCCATTTACTGGATGATAAGATCGATGAGGCCCTTTTAAAGTCGAGAAGGATTTTCCTATGCGAAGCAGTCGATAGCGATAGTGCTAAAGATGTCATCCGAAAGCTGTGGTTTCTGGAGTTAACAGATCCAGGCAAGCCTATTTTGCTTGTGATCAATTCTCCTGGGGGCTCTGTCGATTCTGGGTTTGCGATATGGGACCAAGTAAAGATGATTACGTCTCCCGTCACAACGTTGATTACTGGCTTGGCGGCATCGATGGGCTCTATCTTAAGTCTGTGTGCAGCTCCAGGTCGGCGCTATGCAACCCCCCATGCGCGGATCATGATTCACCAGCCTTCCGTCAACGCCGTTATCAGAGGGCAGGCAACCGATTTGGAGATCCATGCAAAAGAGATCCTTAAGACCCGAAAAGCGCTTGTCGATGTCTATGTGGCTGCAACAGGTAGAGATGCAGCAAGCATTGAAAAATCGATTGATCGGGATACATGGATGAGTTCCAAAGAGGCGATGGACTTCGGTCTGTTAGATAAGATTGTCGTTTCCAATAAAGACCTAGGCTTCTAGAGGATGAATTTCCTGGGAGAGGGGTATGAGGATTCCCTTTGTTAAATACCACGGCGCGGGGAACGATTTTATCCTGATCGATGACCGTCAGCTTTGCTTCCCCATTTTCCAATGTGGACTGATTCCTGCCCTCTGTCGTCGCTCGCTAGGGATAGGAGCAGACGGCCTGATCTTATTACAGCCCTCGTCCAGGGCTGATTTTCAAATGCGTATTTTCAATTCTGACGGCAGCGAGCCTAAGATGTGTGGCAACGGGATCCGCTGTCTTATTGCATTCATTCGAAAGCTTGGCTGGGAGAATTCTACGTGCATGGTCGAGACTGGAGGTGGTGTTCTTCAATGTCACATTAAAAACAGTGCAATAGGCATCTATTTGGGCTATCCCCGCACCCTCTTCAAAGAACATTTCTTAGAAGCTGGCGGCAACTGCTTTACGATCGATGTAATCGATACAGGCGTTCCCCATGGGGTCGTTTTTGTCGAAGATCTCAATGCGGTTCACTTTGTGAACGTCGCCCGCCCCATCCGTTTCCATCCTCAATTTTCTCCGGAAGGGATCAATGTGAACTTTGCTCAGGTTCTTCCAGATAGATCAGTTGCCGTGCGTACTTATGAGCGGGGCGTCGAAGAGGAGACTCTGTCGTGTGGGACAGGAGCTGCAGCAGTCGGCTGGTTGGCAGCCCAGCGATTGTCTTCATCTCAACCGATCCAAATTCGCAATAAGGAAAAGACCTCTATTCTGGAAGTTCGCTCTAGTGAAACTGCAGGCGTTGAACTGTGGGGAGAGGCAGTTCATGTCTTTGAAGGCAGTTTTCAATCAGATGGATTTTTATAATAGACATCTTGCATAACCCAATTGACGTGTCCGTGGCCCAAAAATTCCATATCATTGCAGTTTCTAATAACCTGAATAATGGGTTTAGTTTATATTGTGTGTGGGATGAACTCCATCCATAAAGACCTGAACTTCGGGTTTTAGATAATCGCCAATGCATCCTCAAATTGACTCAAATTTAAAGATGGCTTTTTTGGCTGGAGGCTATAGGCCCCAATGCCAGCCAATAGATTTATCAAAAAATTATGGGG
>JACCEC011882336.1_pt1 | contig 10404 bp, 7 predicted proteins | sample 7450121 | NCBI WGS metagenome assembly JACCEC01 (sample SAMN15323455, study PRJNA562643) | freshwater metagenome | isolation source: river surface water | place: USA:Blue River Watershed | collected 2017-08-18 | reverse complement strand
TAGCGCACCACATCGTAGCCGCGCCGCTCAAAGTCGTCTGCGTAATGGCGTCCTATCCAGCCTTGTCCTATAAATCCAATTTTCATAATTACCGTGTATAGATTAAATATCGCTTCTTACAGAGGCTGTACACCTTGTCCAATTCACCAATTCAAACTTGTAGGATAGTCCGACTATACTACAAGTGCTGAAGTTGCTTTTACATGGCGCACAATCGCCTTTTACTACCCTGGTATTTAAGATAAAGTTACACCAACTTGGTTCGACGCTTGGCTCTGTGGTACGTGATTGCGAAGCGGTGTGACTCGGCGTTCGCTAAGAGTACCTGGTCACCGAACTGCTCTTTGAGCTTTGCACTCGCAATCAGGCGGATTGGCTTATGGCGCTCGTCTTTCACCACCGCCACCACCGGTATCACGAGACCGAGCTTCCGAAGCACATGCTCAGCCACGTTCTTCTGCGCCGTGCTTCCGTCTACCACGAGAATCTGCGGAAACGGCCACTCAGGGTGACCAAAGCGCCGCTCTAAGACCTCCTTGAGGGCTGCCGGGTCGTTACTCCCCGTCACACTCTGAATCTTAAACTTGCGGTACTCACTCGGTCGAGCCTCCTCTCCTTCAACTACCGTCATCACACCCACCATGTCGACACCACCCATGTGTGCAATGTCGTACGCGTCGATGCGCACTCGCTTATCATCGCGGTAGAGCTTGCGGTCGTCACGAATAAGTGCAATGTCCTGGATGTGCTGGAGCGCGTAGATTTTTCGCTTCACGATGCCAGCGAGCTCGAACTCTTCTTTAGCCGCATGCGCCATCATTTGTGCTTCGAGTTCAGCCACAAGTTCTTGCTTTTTACCTTCAAAGAACAGGCGAATGTGCCGAATCGTCTTCATGTACTCCTCCTTGTTTTCTGCCGACGGGTAGAGACCGATCTGTCGATTGAAGTCGATTTGTCCCTTTACCACCTTACTTTTCTCGCTCCCCAAGGGCTGCTTGGTGTCATAGAACTTAAAGAGCTTACGCACAATCTTCAGGGCTTCACGAAAGAGTTGTCCACTCGGAAACGGGCCAAAATGGTAGAGGAGGTCGGTCTCTAAGTACTCTGAGGTGAGATCTTTACCACGCACCACCAGCACACGTGGCCATTCTTCGTTGGTGATGACGAGGTGGTTGTAGCTCTTGTCGTCTTTGCTGCGGGTATTGTACTTCGGCTTATGCGTGCGGATGAGGTTGGTTTCGAGGATGAGCGCTTCAAGCGTAGAGTCGGTACTCGTTACCTCTACCACTTTCGCTTCACTCACCATTTGCTCGATGAGCTCTGAGCGCTTTTCTTTGAGGTCGCTCGCGAAGTAGCTCCGTACCCGGTTCTTAAGACTCGTCGCTTTGCCGATGTAGAGAATATTTTTCTTGCTGCCCATGAAAAAATACACCCCGGGTGTATCGGGTAGCTTTTTCGTATTGAGGTCGTCTTTAGTCATACACGTTCGTACTATAGCAAACAATAAAAGGCTGTGCATGCACAGCCTTTTTCGGTAATCAGTGGCCGAGGATTTCCTGCGCTTCTTCGACAGGGATACCGTAGTGGAGCGCCATCCGCGTGGCGAAAGCCACATTGGATTCGCCAGCATGTGCGTGGGGGCGACACGCGAGGCGAATATCGCGCTCCAGCAACCGTGCACCTTCAGCTTCAACCATAGTCCGTGGTATATCGCGCATGGCGGTCTCCTCTTTGGTGGGGTGAACTTCTAAGCACTAAGTATACAGGCAGACCGTATGTACCGCGCTCAGTACCTGTGATTATTTCTCCTTGCTGAAGATTTTATCAAGGTAGCGCCCCGTATGTGAGGCGGTGACGCGCGCCACCTCTTCAGGAGTCCCTTTGGCGATTACCTTTCCACCCCCTGCCCCACCTTCAGGGCCAATGTCGATAACGTAGTCGGCACTCTTTACGAGGTCGAGGTTGTGCTCAATGACCATCACTGAGTTGCCGTGGTTCACGAGTTCCTGGAGAATTTCAATGAGCTTTTTCACGTCTTCGTAGTGGAGACCAACGGTTGGTTCATCGAGGAGGTAAATGGTCTTCTGGGTGTGTGGCCGATAGAGCTCAGAGGCAATCTTCACGCGCTGGGCTTCTCCACCGGAGAGCGTTGTCGCACTCTGGCCGAGCTGGAGGTAGGTCAAACCTACGCGTACGAGGGTTTCAATGCGCTCGTAGACCGATGGTACATCATGGAAGAAGGCAGCCGCCTCTTCGATAGTGAGGTTGAGCACCTCATGGATGTTCTTTCCCTTGTAGCGCACCTCAAGGGTTTCTTTCGTAAAGCGCTTACCGTCGCACACGTCGCAGGTGACGAACACCGTTGGCAAGAAGTGCATCTCTACGGCAATCTCGCCGTTACCCTGACAGGCTTCGCAGCGACCGCCCTTAACGTTGAAACTGAAGCGACCAGGCTTCCAACCACGTGCACGCGCTTCACTCGAGGCAGCAAAGAGGTCACGAATATGCGTAAAGGCGCCGGTGTACGTCGCTGGGTTGGAGCGCGGGGTGCGACCGATCGGTGACTGGTCAATCATGACGGTCCGGCTCAAGTACTCCGTACCGGTAAATGAGCTTACATTGTAACTCTGGGCAGTGCGGTACTTCCGCTCAAGCTTGGCGAGCAGGTTTTTGTGCACGATTTCATACATGAAGGTCGACTTGCCTGAACCTGATACGCCCGTCACACAGACGAGACGACCGAGCGGAATGTCGATGTTCATGTTCTTGATGTTGAAAGCACTCGCTCCCTTAATCTTGATGGAGCCTTTCTCAGACGTACGACGCTCAGGAATTTCAATGCGCTTCTCGTGACGCAGGTAGGCCAAGGTGATTGAGCCACTGTCATTCTTCTTTGCGCTCAAGAGCGGTTCGAGGTAGTCAGCCACCACGACGTTTCCACCATGAATACCCGCCCCAGGGCCAATGTCGATGAGGTAGTCGGCGGCGTAGATAGTGTCTTCATCGTGCTCAACCACGATGATAGTGTTCCCAAGGTCGCGTAGGCCCGTGAGCGTCTTCACGAGCTTGTCGTTATCGCGCTGGTGGAGACCAATACTCGGCTCGTCGAGCACGTAGAGTGCGCCCACGAGGCCAGAACCGAGCTGTGAGGCGAGGCGGATACGCTGCGCTTCACCACCAGAGAGGGTATTGGCACGGCGATCGAGCGTGAGGTACTCAATACCCACGTCTTGCATGAACTGCAGCCGTTCGATGATTTCGCGTAGGGCCGGCCAGGCAATGTCTTGCTGCTTCTTTGAGAGCTTGAGCTGCGCAATGAAGTCGCTCGCCTGCTTCACGGTCATTGACGTGAAGGCGACGATGTTGATGCCTAAGTCTTTTTTGCCATCTCCGCCGAGGTACACGCGCAATGCCTCAGGGCGCAACCGCGCCCCCGTACAGGCAGGACACTCATCGCTCTGGAAGATGCCAACCACACCAAGTCCGTTACACTCCGGACACGCACCGTACGGTGAGTTGAAAGAAAATAGACGTGGCTCCACTTCAGGGAAAGACGAACCGTCGATTGGGCAAATAAACTTCGCTGATAGCGTACGCATTGCGCCATCAGGTGACTCAATCTTTACCAAGCCGTTGGCTTCATGGAGCGCAATCTCAATCGCTTCCGAGAGTCGCTCACGACTGCCGCGCGGATCATCGGTGAACTCACTGACGTAGATTTCATCAACGAGCACATCGATGTCGTGCCGCTTGGTCTTCGTGAGAATAATCTTTTCACGAAGCTGCTTAATCTCACCGTCGATTTTAACGGTTTCAAAGCCCTTACCAAGGAGATCGTAGAGGAGTTGGTAGTACTCACCTTTGCGACCCACAATGACTGGGGCAAAAATAGACACGCGCCCCTTTGAGAGCTCGATGCCGAGCACTTTCTGCGCCTGAGCTTTGGTGGCGTCTTTCACTTCTTTGTCTTCGATAGACTTCAAAATAATGCCGAGGATTTCGTCTTGCGAGAGCTTTTGGATAGGCACGTCGGTGTCGAGGCAGTACGGCTGACCAACGCGCGCATAGAGAATACGCAGGTAGTCGTAGATTTCGGTAATGGTTGCCACCGTTGAGCGTGGGTTGCGGGAGGCTGACTTTTGATCGATAGAGATGGCAGGAGAAAGGCCGGTGATTTCATCGACGTCGGGCTTCTGGAGTTTGTTGAGGAACTGGCGCGCGTAGGCTGAGAGTGACTCGACGTAGCGACGTTGCCCTTCGGCGAAGATAGTATCGAACGCGAGGCTCGACTTACCACTGCCAGACGGGCCCGTAATTACCACCATGGCGTTACGCGGCATGCGCACGTCGATATTTTTGAGGTTATGGGTACGTGCTCCACGCACGACGATTTCGTCATGCTTCCCTTTCTCCCAGGTTACCTTTGTTTTTTTCTCTGCCATAGCCACTCAATCCTAATATAATAAATTACGTGTTCCCCAGCACCATACCAATCGGCCTCCGGATGGTGCCGGAGGTTTTGTACTAGTGATTATACACGAGCAGGCGCAAAGCTAAAGCTCCTAAAAAAAGCTACTTTTTTGGCTCACTACCCTGCTTCGGGAGCTGTACAACTAAGTGGGTACCAACACCCTTAATCGACTCCACGGCGACCGTTCCACCCATGAGCTCAATAAACTGCTTGGTGATCCACATGCCGAGTCCGGAGCCGGTAATTTTCTTCACGCTGTCATCGCTCACGCGGAAGAACGGCGCAAAAAGTTTCTGCTGGTCTTCATGTGAGATGCCGGTACCGGTGTCTTTAATACGGATTTCAACCTTGCTGTAGAGCTCTTTAAGCTCAAGGGTAATCGATCCTTGCGGGGTGTACTTGATTGCGTTACTAACCAGGTTGGTGAGCGCTTGGTGGAGACGCTTATTGTCACTCGTGATAACGAGCGGCACTTCAGGCACTGTAACACTGAGCCCTATTCCCTTCTCTTCAGCCGAGACATGGAGCTCGTTAACCACAGAATTCACCACCGCAGTGACATCGGTTGATTCAGCCGACACTACCAGCTTGCCTGATTGAATCCGCGCGACGTCGAGCATGTCGTTCACGATGGCAATGAGTCTCTCGGTTGCTTCGTTGATATTGGTAGCATGGGTGCGTGCTTCTGTAGGTACCGCTTCGGACTCGTAGATAAGGCTGGCGTAGCCCCGCATCGCGGTTAGGGGTGCGCGAAGTTCATGCGCCATGATGTTCATAAACTGATCTTTTGTATCAATGGCTTTTGTAGCCGCTAGGTAGAGGTAGCGGTAGTCTGTCATGCGAATGTGCCAGTACGCAAGCACCATCAAGAATACGTAGACGTAGATGAGTGAGACGTAGGCAATCTGCTCGTTGGCTTTGAACACATTATCGATTGCCACGAGTGAGTGTTCGGTGTAAATAAAGTAGAACTGCCCTGGTGTGCGCTCAAGTGAGCGGTAGGTTGACCAGAGTCGCCCTTCAGGAGTTTGCAATGGGTAGATGAGACTGTCGTAGCTGTTGGCCGCTGAGTGGCGCATGAAATCGGAGTACGTCGTAGTTGCACCAACAAGACTGCGGTCAACGGCCGCTATAACTGTCGGCTCACCACTCGTGAGTGAAATAATCGCAAAATTGGTGATGTCTGGATTGAGCGATGAAATTTTCTCCAGCTCAGCCTGCATAATGTCGGGATTAAAATCGGAGGCACGCATCACCGACGCAAACGCGTCGTGCATCAAGCCGACACGGTCTTTTTGTAGCCGCTCTTGGTTCGCCCGACCTGCGTCGAGAAAATTCTGCCCCGAGTAGAGAAACAGGAGCGGCAACACGAGAATCAACACGAGCACGAAGCCGAGCTGTGGATGGCTGCGTAAGTACTGCACCCCGCGTGTTACCGCGTCAAGAAAGGCGGAAATCATACATTGGCCGGTGGCTGGAGCACCCCATCACGGCGTCGACGAGCATCGAGCTGGACGCCGAGCATTATGAGTATGAGTCCGATAGCCACTACTGAGATAGACACTATCGCGGCAAACGCATAGCCCGAGACTAGGCTGCCATCGTCGGAAGCATCGAGGCTGTTATCGATTGCGGCCGCCTGGCTTGGGGTAATCGCTTGCGCTTCTTTGATGAAACTAAACGGCTGACTCTTCGCCACAATGCGCCCAGCATTGTCGGTTATGCCGACGTACACGTTGTGCTCACCATCTTCGAGCTCTTGATCAAAGCGATACTCAAAGGCGCCTTCGTCGTCTGTCTTAACAGTGATAATGACCGGCGTACTAAAGATGTACAACGTCACAAAGCTGTTTGGTAAACCTCGTCCAGCCAAGAGAATGCCGGTCGAAGTTGCACTGGTGGTTGTTGCGGTACGTGGCGCAGCCACAACTGTGTCGATCTTCAACAAGTCTTCACGGTAGATACCCGTCTCCTTAGGTGACTCGTACGCTATCACACTCTCGCGAACATCAGAATGCGGGTCGAAACCAGCGAGGATTTCAGCCCCATCGGTAAAGCCGTCGTTATCGGTGTCTGCCACCTGTGGGTCCGTATTGTAGAGCGATACTTCATCGAAGTCGGAAATTCCATCTTGGTCGGTGTCTTTAAGAATATCTGTTTGCTCGCGTTCTTCGATAATGTCGCTCACGCGGTCAACTTCTCTAGTGTACTTTGCGATTATCTCCTGCACTAACGCATCGAGTTCATCGCGGACCGCATTGCGCTTCTCGGCCGAGACATCGGCAACAATTTCGGTAATTAAGGTGGTGATGCGGGTACGAATCCGCGCAATAGCTGCCTCATCTTTTACACGGAAGGCTGAGCCAAGACGTATCAACTCTCTGTCGAGGGCTTCACGGTGTGTACGCAGGAGATCTGCTGCGGCAACCTCTGGTGAGTCTTCTTCTGCCGCTACGCCATCTTCTGCTCCTGGTTCTTCACTCAGGTTCTCCGTTGGTGCCTTGAGAGTCGTTGTCTCGTCATCGAGCGACTCAGCAGTAGTAACGATGCGTTCTGCCTCCAGTGCAGACTCAGGCGTTTTTTCGAGAACTACCTGATTTGCTACAGTGACAGACACTACCTGGCTATCAATCGCACCGAGTGGTGTGATGGCGCGGGCAAAGAGCTTGTAGGTCCCATTAGGTGTATTGTTGGTGTACCAGTTGGTATACCAGCGAAGACTACCTGTTGTTTTAGTGCCAGCTCCGACAAAACGAGGTACTGTACTGAGTGAATCACGAAGATAAAAGTACACATGGGTTGCCACATCGGTACTCATGTCTGCCTCAAGTCGTTCTGTACCGTCGAGTGTCACCCCGTCACCTAACCGCATGCGCAGAGTCGGGAGCGTTGGCGGCACAGTGGTTGGTGTAGGCTCTACCACTTCATCTGCCGGAACAACCGCTTCCTCCACTTCATCTACCACGTCTCCATCTGTATCAGGAAAATTATCGAGGAGTACTGTTAAGTCACCACCGGTGTAGGTGCCGTACTCGTTTTGGATACGCGCCTGTACGGTGTACTCACCATCAATAAAACCAACGGTAGACCAATTCACGCGCCATTCGGTATTACTCACTCTCGTTGCGTTGTAGAGATAGTTTTTTGAAGCTGTATCAATATGCTCAACGACCAAACTAACCTTGGTAGCACCGGCCACTTTCACCTGTACATTGGCCGCGCCAGTTAGAGTTGCAGGCGCTAAAAGCTCAACTGCTGGCTCTTTGTTAATCGCTACGGTAGGGGCTGTGGTCGTCTCTGTGGCTGTCGTGGTGTTATCGACAATCATGTACTCAAGCTGCAGCACGAAGTCAGGATTGCTATTGGTGCTGTAGGTACTCTTATCCCACACATGGGCCGACAGGCGATAATTCCGACCACTCTCCTCCTTCGTGGTGTCCCAGTTAAACACCCAGCGGCCGGCATCTACCTGCTGCGCAAACCCAAGCGAGCGTTTGTCTTGCCAGGAGTCGGTAAACATAAAAATCTCTACCCGGTGGGCTTGTGGCGTAGTGACCGTTACGCGGGCAGTACCGCGCAGCGGCGCCTGCTGGTCTATGACCATGTAGCTTTGAAGCTGATTAGCGGCCGAGTCAATTACTGTACCGGCTGAATCTATCGTCTGCGTTACAGGATCGAGTGTTCGCATCACCGGTTCATTTATGAGCTGCGTCTGTGCTACGTTGCTCTTCCCAATGAGGCTACTAAAAAGAGTTGCATTATCGCCCCAGAGTGCAGCGGTAAAATTGAGGGTGCAGAGTGCACCGAGTACCACAAACGCAACACCACTCGCCCTCGCTACCTGGGTCATGAGTCTATCAATATCAACAGGAAAACGGTACGGTGATGGCAACATTGGTACCTTGGACTGGAACGCTGCAACCGTGGGCGCTGGCACGCTTGCTGGAGGAGTACCAGGCTCTTCGAGGCTCGCTTCCACTACCGCTGCTTTAGTTTTTGTACGCGCAACTGGTGCCCTTTTGGCAACTCTAGGTGCCTTTTTTGAGCCAGCTGAAATAGCAGACGCAGCAATTCTTTGTATTGCAGCTTCTTTTTTGGCAATCGGTGTTTCCTCCAACCGCTTTGGCATAGACTTAGTATAGCTTGCGGCCAACTGTCTCGATTACCTCGGGTGTCGATAACTATCGCAAGCAATCTTCAACAGCGGTAAGCAACTCATCTGTCCCGGTTGTTGCTTTCAAATAATACTTTCCTCCAAGCGCAATGACGGCATCGCGCACATCGCCACTGTCGTCGTTGGTAAACACGAGTACGGGAAGGTGCGCAGTTGGACCGTTGTCACGGATGCGCTTGAGGATAGTGAGGCCGTCGAGGTTTGGGAGGTTGAGGTCGAGCAAGATAACATCAACATGCTGAGCAGCAAGAAACGGCATAACCAACTCACCATCTTTCTGTACGGTTACCCCGTAGCCTGCGCCCATGAGCTTAATCGCCGCCAATTCTGCCAAAAACGGGTCTTCCTCAACAATGAGTACCTGGTCCATAGATAGTGTAGTGCTTGTTAGTGTAATGACTTCTTCTTTTTTTGTTTCCCTGAATCTTTGAGGTAGGCAATTTCGTCGCGTATAATCGCTGCTGTTTCAAAGTCGAGGATAGCGACCGCTTCTTCCATTTGCTTTCGTTTTTCTTTCAGGATTTTCTCAGGGTTCTTTTGGTAGAGCGCGTAGTCGACGGTCAAGAGCGTGTTAATTGTCTCGTCATGCTCAGTTCGAAGCTGATCGGCGATTGATTTGATTTCTTTCTTAATGGTCTGCGGGGTGATGCCATTGGCTTCGTTGTAGGCAGTTTGCAGGGCGCGACGACGACGCGTTTCTCCAATGGCTGCATCGAGGGCCTTCGTCATGTTGTCGGCGTACAGGACAACGCGACCATTGACGTTACGGGCGGCGCGACCAATCGTTTGAATCAGGGCTGTCTCACTACGCAAGAAACCTTCTTTGTCGGCATCAAGGATAGCGACGAGCTCTACCTCAGGTAGATCGAGCCCTTCTCGGAGCAGGTTAACGCCCACGAGGCAATCAAACGTACCGCGGCGAAACTCGGTCAGTATCTCTATGCGCTCCATCGTATCGACATCGCTATGGATATACTTACTCTTCATGCCTTTCGCTTCGAGGAACTCAGCGAGGTCTTCAGCCATTTGCTTTGTGAGCGTGGTCACCAAGACGCGGGCACCGCGACCTATGACGCGCTCGGACTCATCGATGAAGTCCTTCACCTGACCAGGATAGGCTCCCACCTCAGTCACTGGGCGCACATCAATCTCAGGGTCAACGAGGCCGGTTGGTCGAATGATTTGTTCTACCACCTGCGCTGACTGCTCAAACTCGTACTTGCTTGGAGTCGCCGTGGTGTAGATACGCTGCCCTAGGGCGGCGTCAATTTCGGAAAACTTGAGTGGCCGGTTGTCGACCGCACTCGGCAGGCGAAAGCCGAACTCAACGAGCGTGTCTTTCCGTGAACGGTCACCAGCGTACATGCCACCAAGCTGTGGAATAGTTACATGCGACTCATCGATGACAGTTAAGAAGTCGGGCGTTCCATCGGGCTTGTGTGGAAAATATGAAAGCAGCGTATACGGTGGTTCACCTGACTTACGACGATCAAAATGCCGTGAGTAGTTTTCAATACCGTTGCAGTACCCCACCTCTCGAATGAGCGCGAGGTCGTGCTGGGTGCGCCGCTTAAGACGCTCTGCTTCAAGTAACTTCCCTTCTTTTTTAAATACTTTGAGCTGCTATTCTAGCTCGAGCTTAATGTCTTCGTACGCCACCTTACGTTCATCTTCAGGGGTAACGAAGTGCTTAGCTGGGAACAGGAAAAATACCTCGCATTCCTCAATAATTTGTCGAGAGATAGCATCAATCTTGGTG
>JACCEC010515564.1_pt1 | contig 10405 bp, 7 predicted proteins | sample 7450121 | NCBI WGS metagenome assembly JACCEC01 (sample SAMN15323455, study PRJNA562643) | freshwater metagenome | isolation source: river surface water | place: USA:Blue River Watershed | collected 2017-08-18 | reverse complement strand
GATTCAGCAACTCTACGCGGTTCATCGCGATCTAATGGAAGTGGTTTTCCGGTATCGATATTGCAGAAATCGCAACGACGTGTACAACGGTCTCCACCGATTAGAAATGTGGCTTCGCGATCTTCCCAGCATTCAAAAATATTTGGACAAGCTGCTTCTTGGCAGACAGTATGTAGACCTTCATTAACAACTAGTGATCTCAGTTGGGTGTATTCGGGACCCATCTTCGCCCGAGTTTTAATCCATTCAGGTTTACGTTCGATGGGAGTTTCCGCGTTACGAGCTTCAATGCGAAGCAGTTTGCGGCCATCAGGCGCTACCTTGGAATCGCTACTCATGGTTCTAGTTTACTTACTTGTGCGAGGGCCAGAACCATCTCTTTTTCAAGCGTAGGCGTAACTTCTTCGATTGAGATTTTGCGATTTAACTCTCGCTCCATGCTGGTGGTCTCTGCCTCAGGCATTCCGCATGGAACTATGGCATCAAATTTACTTAAGTCAGGAGAGACGTTTAAGGCGAAACCATGCATCGTCACGCCCTTGGCAACCCTTACGCCAATTGCTGAAATTTTTCTTTCACCCTTTTCATCTTTGATCCAAACTCCAGTTTTTCCCGAGATGGAGATGCCCTTAATGCCAAACTGATCCAGAGTTTTAATCAAGGCGCTCTCTAAAGTTCTAACAAATCCAACTACTTCATTTCGTTTTTCTAGTCGAACAATTGGGTAGCCGACAATTTGTCCAGGACCATGCCAAGTAATCCTCCCACCACGATCTACATCAATTACGGGGGTGCCATCTTGTGGTCGCTCTAAAATGTCAGTACGACGACCAGCGGTATAAACCGAAGGGTGTTCAATAAAAATCAGAGTGTTCTGTAATTGCCCATTTGCAACTTGTTCATGGATTTCTCGCTGTTTTTGCCAGGATTTTTCGTAATCAAGCAGTCCGCTATGAATTACCTTGATATCTGAGAGCGCTACTGGCACATCACCATTGTATTCCATCTAATTGGGTAGACTTCGGGAGTTAAATATAGGGAGAGATATATGCGCGTACGTGGTCGTAAAGCACTTTGGATTGCAATTATTACAGTTGTAGCTTGGCTTGGAATATCTGGCGTCGCCGGACCAATGTTCGGAAAATTATCAACGGTACAGAAGAACGACAACTCTGACTTCTTGCCGACAAATGCGGAGTCATATAAATTCACAAAAGAGTATGAAAAATTCGCACCAACTTCCGACCGTGCTATCCCAGCATTAGTGCTCTTCCTTGGCGAAATAGATGAATCAAAGATTGCAGCAGCAAATGGTTTCATGCAGACCTTGCCAGCTAAGAGCGTAGAAGGAACCGATAAAAAGATTGGTGATTACTTAGTTCCAGGATCTCCGATTTTCGCCTTCCCTTCACAAGACAATCAAGCCTTACTCGGATCGCTCTCATTTGATTCAGCCAAAATTGCCGATCAAATTGGCAACGAGCCAGCTCTTCCGCTGGTAATCGAATCAATTAGAAATTACACCGAAGAATTTTCAAGTCAAGGTGGATTCGAATCACATGTGACTGGATTTGCTGCAATCTTTGCAGATTTATTCAAAGCCTTTGGTGGCATCGATTCGACTCTGCTTTATTGGACCTTAGGAATTGTGGCGCTAATTCTGATTGTGGTTTATCGCTCACCAATTCTTTGGATTCTGCCGCTATTTAGCGCATTAATGGCCGAATCTTTGGCTGGTGCAGTTATCTACACCCTTGCAAAAAATGATGTTTTAACTTTGGATGGGCAATCACAAGGAATTCTCTCGGTATTGGTAATTGGCGCGGCCACTGATTACGCGTTGCTCTTAATCGCAAGATATCGAGAAGAGCTACATCACCATGAGTCTAAATATGACGCCATGCGCATTGCGCTTCGCGGAGTAGTGGAACCAATCATCGCATCGGGCATGACCGTGACTATTGGACTTTTAGTTTTGATTCTTAGCGAATTAAAGAACAATCGATCATTGGGTCCGGTAGGCGCAATTGGAATTGTTGCTTCAATGATTACCATTTTGACCTTGTTGCCAGCGTTATTAATTTTGTTTGGTCGCTGGATTTTCTGGCCACGAATTCCTCGTCACGATGATGTTGATGAGAAGTTGACCGGAACTTGGGCAAAAGTTGCTCACGCAACTGCTCGTAATCCTCGCAAGTACGCAATTGTTACTTCGATAATTCTTTTGGTTATGGCTGGCTTTATCACCACCCTAAAGGCTTCCGGTATTTCCACTTTAGAAGGCTTTACCAAGAAACCGAAATCTTTAATTGGACAAGAGCTATTACTTGAGCACTTCCCAGGTGGACAAAATCAGCCAACTCAATTAATTGTTGCTAAAGATAAATCTGAAGAGATAATCGCGGCAGTAAGCAAGATTGACGGAGTAGCATCAGTTGCGCCAGAAATCTTAGATCCGGCCAACCCAACCGTCATTGAAAATGGCGGTCGTATCGTTTTGGATGCCACTTTAGAAGTTCCTGCCGATTCAAATGCTGGTAGAGCGTTAGTGCCGCAGATTCGCGAAGCGGCGCATGCAATTGATGATGCGGCTTTAGTTGGCGGTATCAGTGCAACTTTCTACGATGTAGATGTGGCATCAGAACGCGATCGCAATCTGATTATTCCAATCGTGTTGTTGATTATTGCCGTGATTCTCGCATTGCTACTTCGTAGCATCGTTGCAGCGCTAATCCTGTTAGTAACAGTAGTGCTCTCATTCGCTGCAACCTTAGGCGTTTCGGCTTTCGTATTTAACAATATCTTCAATTTCCCAGGTGCAGATACCTCATTCCCACTATTTACATTCGTATTCTTGGTGGCGTTAGGTATTGACTACAACATTTTCTTGATGACACGTGTTCGCGAAGAAGCGCTAAAGCTTGGCACTAAAGCCGGAACCATTAAAGGTGTGACCGTCACGGGTGGGGTCATTACCTCGGCCGGAGTGGTCTTAGCTGCAACTTTCACCGTGCTTGGCGTTTTGCCACTAGTAGCACTGGCACAAATTGCTTTCGCAGTAGCGTTTGGTGTTTTGCTAGATACCTTGGTGGTTCGTTCACTATTAGTACCGGCGCTAGTTCACATACTCGGAAAACGAATTTGGTGGCCAGCTAAATTAGCTGATTAATCATGCGCGTCGGCATCTTTGGTTATGGGCTTGCAGGAAGAGTATTTCATGCACCCCTAATCAAATTTGCGGGTATGGAAATTGTGGCTATCCAAACTACAAATTCTGAACGTGCAGCACAAGCTAAAGCTGATTTTCCAGATGCAGTAATCTGTGCAGATTCAAAAGAATTGTTAGCACAGAATTTGGATTTAGCAGTTGTGGCTTCAGTAAATACTGCCCATGAAGCAAATGCCAAGGCTGCGATTGATGCCGGAGTAGCGGTTGTTGTTGATAAACCAATGGCAACAACATTGGCAGGCACTCGCGAACTTTATAATTATGCCGAGAGCAAGAACGTGCCAATTACTGTTTTCTTCAATCGACTTTGGGATAGTGACTCGTTAACTATCAAGAGTAATCTAGAGTTAATTGGCACTCCGCACCGCTTTGATGGCAGATTTGAAAGATGGCGTCCAGATTTAGCAACGCAATCATGGAGAGAGCAGACATCTTCGGCTCAAGGCGGGGGATTACTTCTTGATCTGCAGTCACATTTAGTATCAACTGCAATTGATTGTTTCGGACCAGCAAAATTGCAATATGCCAAAATCCAATCAGTTCGCGGCGCTTCCGATGATGATGTGCTTTTGGTCTTAGAACACGAAAGTGGATGCATCTCCTCGCTTGCGGCAAGTGCGATTTCTGGTGCGCCTGGACCAAGAGTTAGGTTGTTGGGCGATAAAGGCGCATTAGTGGTTAAGGAATTAGATCCACAAGAAGCTTTGCTCCGCTCTGGCAATTATGTTGATGGAGATAAACGTGCAAAAGTTGAGCTACATAAAGGCTCTGAAATTACAGAAGTTTCAGCAGTGCCCGGTAATTATCAAGCATTCTATGAACTTATGTTTGATTTCTTAAAAGGAAATGGTCCAATTCCGGTTTCGAAGACATTAGCATTGCAAGTAGCCGAAATTATTGATCAGGCAAGGAATTTTAAATGAGCACGGTGGTTATTGGCGCTGGCTTAGCCGGTTTAAATGCGGCGTTGACCCTAGAAAAAGCGGGTAGAGAAGTTATATTGCTTGAAGCATCAGATCGCGCAGGAGGCAGAGTTGCAACCGATGTGGTTGATGGGTTTCTACTTGATAGAGGATTTCAATTAATTAATGCCAATTATCCTGAATTAAAGCAATTAGAAGTTATTGAGAAAATTGATTTTGTTGAAGCACCAAGAGCTGTAGCTATAACTATCGAAGGAAAAGAGAATTTCTTAGGCGATCCACGTCATCATTTAAGCAGCGCCTTAAATACAAGTACCGGTTCGCTAAAAGAGAAAATTGGATTAATTAGTTACCTGACTAAATCTCCAAAGTCTGGAATTTCGGTTGCGGCACAACTTCAGTCTCTCGGCAAAACCTACGATCGAGTACTCAGACCTTTTTTAACTGGAGTCTTTCTATGTGATCCATCAGAGGTAGAGGCTTCAGTAGGTAAAGAGTTAATCAATTCTTTTGTGACCGGACGACCAGGTTTACCAGCTAATGGTGCAGGTGCATTAGCGGCAGCACTTGCCGCCGGCGTTTCAGATATTAGATTCGATGTACGAGTAGATGCCATCAAGGATAGATACCTAAAAACAAGCGATGGAAAAGTAGAGTTCGATTCTTTGATTGTTGCTACAGATGCAAATATAGCCGCACAACTTTTGGATATTGAAGAAGTGCCACCTATGGTTGGCTGCACAACTTGGTACCACGTACCTGATGCCTCACCTTCTGATAAGCCATATTTATTATTAGATGGAATGCAGGCTGGTCCAGTGGTTAATTCGATTGTAATTAGCAATATGGTTGAAAATTATGCTCCAGTAGGTCGTCAATTAGTCTCAACCACGACTATTCAACGCGCTTCGGAATCAGAAGTGCGTCGCCATCTAGCTGCAATGTGGGGAACAAGTACTCAACATTGGGAGTTGCTGGCTAAATATGAGATCCCGGCTGCGCTACCACTTGCAAGAGTTGGCAAGCGTTTGGCAAATAATGTTCGCATTGATAAGAATATTTTCGTTGCTGGTGATTGGCGCGAATCGCCTTCACAAAATGGAGCGCTTAAATCTGGTAGAAGAGCAGCTGAAACTTTAATCAGTCAGCGCATCTAGCGCTGGTCCGATATGTGGGAAATCAAAATTAAATCCTGCATCCTGCAATACACCAGGTAGAACTTTCTTCGACCCAAGAATTTCAGTACTAAATCCGCCCAAAGCAGCTTTTAGTGCAAAGGCTGGTGCGGGAAAAAGCGCAGGACGACGTAATGCACGAGCTAAAGCTGAGGTAAATTCTTGATTAGTAACAGGATTTGGTGAAGTTAAATTAACTGCTCCGGAGATTTGGTCATTCTCCATTAAGAATTCAATTGCGCGAAGATGATCATGCAGAGTAATCCAAGACCACCATTGCTTGCCATTGCCAAGCTTTCCGCCCAATCCGAAACGAAATAACGGAAGCATTCTGCCAAGTGCGCCGCCAGTTGGATCCAAAACCAAACCGGTGCGAATCTTCACGGTGCGTACATCGCTAGCTAAATCTGCTGCAGCTTCCCATTCGCGGCAAACAGCAGCTAGAAAATCATCGCCGCCACGATCGCTTTCGACAACAGCACGATTTCCGGTTTCGCCATACCAACCGATGGCGGAAGAAGAGATAAATACCTTTGGTTTTACTTGTGCAACTGCATTTGCAATAGTGGTGGTGCCAAGTAGACGTGAATTTAGAATTTCTGATTTATATTTCTTGGTCCATCGCTTGTCACCCACTCCAGCTCCAGCTAAATGAATAACTGCATCAACGCCAGCGAGAGAATCTAAATCAATTTCAGATTGCGCTGGATTCCAGAAGATTTCCTCAGGAGAGACCGTAGGGCGGCGGACAAGTCTTTGCACGGTGTAGCCATCGCTCTTTAACTTTCCGACTAGCGCAGTTCCGATCAGTCCAGAAGCGCCGGTGATGGCTATACGTTGCAAGATTTAAAGTCCTAACTCTGCTTCAAAGTTGCCAGATTCAAGACGATCTTTAAGAGTAACCAAGAATCGCGCAGCATCTGCGCCATCTACGATTCGATGATCGTATGAAAGAGCAAGATAAACCATTGATCTAATTGCGATGGTTTCGCCACCGTCAGCACCTTTAACAACCATAGGACGTTTTACAACTGAACCTAGTCCAAGAATTGCGACCTGTGGTTGATTAATAATTGGAGTATCAAATAGCGCGCCACGGGAACCGGTATTTGTTAATGTAAATGTGCCGCCACCTAATTCATCTGGCGTTACTTTGTTATCACGGGTGCGTGCGGCCAAATCTGAAATCTTTCTCGCGATGCCACCCATATTTAAGTCACCAGCGTTATGAATTACCGGAACTAATAAACCTCGTTCGGTATCAACTGCAACACCAAGATGCTCTGCACCGTGGTAAACAATATTTTCGCCATCAATAGATGCATTAACCACCGGATGCTGCTTTAAAGCTTCGCAGACTGCTACTGCAAAGAATGGAAGGAACGAAAGCTTCACACCTTCGCGGGCTTCGAAATTTGCTTTTGCCTTATCGCGAAGTCGAGCAATCTTTGTAACATCTACTTCAACAACAGTGGTTAATTGTGCTGAAACTTGTAGAGATTCAACCATTCGCGCTGCAATAACTTTACGCAAACGAGACATCGGAACAGTTGTGCCACGAAGTGGAGATGCTGCAACTGGAGTTTTTGGTGCAGTTGATGTCGAAGTAGCTGCCGGAGCAGAGCTGGCAACTGCAGTTGGAGCCGCAGGTCGAGCTGCCGCTTCAATATCTTCTTTGCGGATACGTCCACCAACACCGGTGCCTTTAACATTTGCAAGGTTTACACCAAGTTCTGATGCCAATTTTCTAACAATTGGAGTTACATATGCATCTGCTGGTTGCGTAACGTTAGCGGCGGCAGAGACAGGTGCTGGCGGTGCAACCGGAGTTACCGGAGCAGCTGCAGCCACAACTGGTGCAACGGGTGCAACTGGTGTAACTGGTGCAACGGGTGCAACAGGAGCAACGGGTGCTGGAGTAGAAACTGGAGCAGCAGGTGCAGGTGCAGATCCGGAAACTCCAATTACTGCAAGGCGCGCACCAACTGCAACAGTGGTATCAGCCGGAACTTCAATTGCGGTAATCACGCCAGCGACTGGCGATGGAATTTCGGTATCGACTTTATCTGTGGAAACTTCCAAAAGTGGTTCATCAATTGCAATTGAATCACCAACGTTCTTTAGCCAACGAGTAACAGTTCCTTCAGTAACAGATTCACCCAAAGCAGGCATGGTCACAACAGTCCCATTTCCATTTCCGCTTGCAGCTACTGGTGCAGCTACTGGTGCAGCTACTGGTGCAGCTACTGGTGCAGCTACTGGTGCAGCTACTGGTTCTGGTGTTGTAACAACTGGTGCGGCAACCGGAGCTGGTGTTGCAGCAACTGGAGCAGCAGCAGCGCCATCTGCGCTGATGATTGCTAACTCAGTTCCGACCGCAACAGTTTGATCTGGTCCGACTACGATTTTTTGCAACACACCAGCGGCAGGGGATGGAATCTCGGTATCAACTTTGTCGGTAGAGACTTCAAGAAGTGGTTCGTCGACTGCAACCACGTCGCCTTCATTCTTGAGCCAACGTGTAACAGTGCCTTCGGTAACTGATTCGCCAAGTGCTGGCATTGTTACTGAAAATGTCATCTAACCGTTTCCTTTGTTCGTCAGTTGCTTATTATCTAAAAATTAACCGTGTGCGTGAAGCGGCTTGCCAGCTAATGCCAAGAAAGCCTCTCCCATAGCCTCATTCATTGTTGGGTGAGCGTGTACAAACGGCGCGACATCTTGGGCATTTGCTTCCCAGTTATAAATAACTTGCGCTTCGCCGATTAATTCGCCGACGCGAGCTCCAACCATGTGAATACCCAAAACCGGGCCACCTTTTTGCTGAACTAGTTTGATTGAGCCTGCCGTTTTTAAGATCTGCGATTTTCCATTTCCAGCGAGGTCATAAGAAATTTCTTCAACATCGTAACCACGTTCTTTTGCAGTTGCAGTCGAAAGTCCAACTGAAGCTACTTCAGGTTCGGAATATGTAACACGAGGAACGCCATCGTAATTAATAGGACGTGGGTTTAGACCAGCAATCTCTTCAGCAACCAAGATTCCTTCTTGGAATCCAACGTGTGCAAGTTGCAGTGTTGGAATCAAATCGCCTACCGCCCAAACGCCTGGCACATTGGTTCGGCACTTGTTATCAACCAATACATAACCACGATCCATGGTGATGCCTTGCTCTTCATATCCAATTCCCGCCGAAACTGGACCACGGCCAACTGCGACCAAAAGTACCTCGGCAGTAAAAGACTTACCATTCTCTAAATTGACGGTGACAGAATCGGCATTGACAGTATGAGATTGATATTTGCTACCAACTTCAAATTCAATTTTACGTTTACGGAAAGCGCGCTCTAATTGCTTGGAAGAAGTTTCATCTTCAAGTGCAATCAATCTTGGAAGGCCCTCAATAATGGTGACATCTGAACCGAAAGATTTCCAGACCGAGGCAAATTCGCAACCAATAACTCCGCCACCAAGAACAATTGCGCTCTTTGGAACATAATCCATCTTAAGTGCTTGATCAGAAGTGATTACGCGCTGACCATCTATATCTAATCCAGGTAATGTTTTTGCATAAGAACCCGTCGCTAGAACGACATTCTTGCCGGTGTATTGCACACCATTTACTTCAACAGTATTAGGGGAGACCAACTTTCCCCAACCTTCAACATAAGTTACGCCGTGAGCTTTTATTAAACCTGAGAGACCTTTATAAAGTCTTGAAATCACACCATCTTTATATGCATTGACGCCATTCATATCTATTGAGTTGAATGTGGCTGAGACACCGAAGTCGCCAGCATGGCGCGCGCTATCTGCGACCTCTCCAGCATGAAGTAGCGCCTTAGTTGGGATGCAACCGCGATGAAGACAGGTGCCACCAACTTTGTCTGCTTCGATTAAAGCAACTGATAGTCCGAGGCTGGTTGCGCGTAGCGCACATGCGTAGCCACCAGAACCGCCACCCAGAATTACAACGTCATATGACATCTATTTCTCCAAGTACTTAGGAAACTCTTTACGATTCCAACATATGAAAATATCTTGATTTCGTACGGGGCTATCCTGCCACTTGCGCTTGTTTATGGGTAATCGGGAGCTATTTAGCCATTTCAATCAATGAGCGAACCGATATGCCGGTAGCGCCTACAGGGGTATATCCGTGGGCTTTTCCAGTATTCAATTCGACGCCGGCAATATCCAGATGTAACCAAGGTAACTCATCATTGATGAATTCCTTCAAGAAGAGACCGGCCACTAACGCGCCACCCATTCGCTCGCCAATATTGGCAATATCGGCAATAGGAGTATCGAGTGATGGGCGTAGTTCTTCCGGAAGTGGCAGTTGCCAAAATTGTTCTCCAGTGGAATCTGTTACATCTAAGAACTCTGCGCAAAGATCATCGTTATTAGTCATTACTGCAGAATAACGAGTTCCAAGTGCCACAACTTTTGCGCCAGTCAAAGTTGCAACATCAATCATCGCATCTAGATTTTTGTTCTCTTGCGCCTTAACCATTGCATCGGCAAGCACTAAACGACCTTCGGCATCTGGGTTTAGTACCTCTACAGTTTTTCCACCGTAAATTGTTATTACATCTGATGGGCGGGTAGCGGTATCCGAGACCATGTTCTCAGCAAGCGCTGCCCAAGCGTCGATTGCAATAGGTAATTTCAATTCCGCAATTGCCATCAATGCACTTACTACGGAAGCAGCACCGGTCATATCAGCTTTCATTTCATCCATGTTGAGCGCAGGTTTTAGCGCTAAGCCACCTGTATCAAATGTGATGCCTTTGCCAACATATGCATATGTGCGTTCTGCTTTAGCAGGCTTATAGGAAAGGTGAACCAATCTCGGTGGATTGGCCGAACCTTGACCAACACCGATTAGTCCGCCAAAACCTTGGGATTTCAATTGCTTCTCATCCCATACTTTTATTTTTACGCCAGCTACTTTCTTCGCTTTTTCATTTACCAATTCGGCAAACTTTTTAGGATTTAAATAGCTCGGGGGCATGTTTACTAAGTCGCGTGTGAAATGCGTCCATCTCGTAACTATCTCAACTTCTTTAAGCAAT
>JACCEC010443064.1_pt1 | contig 10405 bp, 10 predicted proteins | sample 7450121 | NCBI WGS metagenome assembly JACCEC01 (sample SAMN15323455, study PRJNA562643) | freshwater metagenome | isolation source: river surface water | place: USA:Blue River Watershed | collected 2017-08-18 | reverse complement strand
GTGTGATTGATGGTCCTGACGCCCTTCACCCGCAGGATGGAGCGCACCATGTAGTGGTCCTGAAAGTTTTCGCCGACCTCGTTCAGCGCGTGCACCACGCGTATGCCCATCTGCTGCAGGAAGTCGGCAGGCCCGACGCCAGAGCGCTGCAACAGCTTGGGCGAGTTCCCTGCGCCAGCGGAGAGGATCAGCTCGCGCCTCGCCTTCACCGTGTACACCGGGCCGCCGCGCTCGCGCTGGTACTGCACGCCCACCGCGCGCTTGCCCTCGAACAGGATCTCGGTCGCGTGCGCGTGCGTCTTCACGCTGAGCCGACCGGTGGCCTTCGCTGGTTTTAGGAAGGCGGTCGCGGCACTGATGCGCCGGCCCTGATGGATCCAGCGCTGGTAATAGCCGGTGCCGGTCAGCTGCCCCCGGTTGTAATCGGCGTGTTTGGGAATCCCCAGCTGCTCGCCGGCGGCTTCGATGAATGCATCGCACAGCGGATGCCGCCAGTCGCAATCGGTGATGGGCAGCAGCCCGTCGCTGCCACGCACTGCCGGATCATGTTCGCCGATGCGGCGCTCGGTGCGGCGAAAGTATGGCAGCACCTCGCGGTAGCTCCAGCCCGGATTGCCCAGCGCAGCCCAGTCGTCATAGTCCTGCGCCTGACCGCGGGTGTAATTGAAACCATTGATCGCGCTGGAGCCGCCCAGCGTGCGGCCCATGCGCGTGACGACGCGGCGGCCGGCCGAGCCCTCGGCAGGCTCAGTGGAAAAATCCCAGGTGTAGCGCGGATCATGGCCGACCTTGATGAAGCCGGCAGGAATATGGAGGTAGGGGTTGATGTCCGACGGCCCGGCTTCCAGCACGCAGACCGTGTAGCGGCCATCTTCACACAGCCGGTGCGCCAGCAGGCAGCCTGCAGCACCGGCGCCCACGATCACGTAATCGAATGCTTCCATCGTCTCTTCCTTGTTATTGTTGTTGTCTGGTGTTGCGATGCGCGACAAGCATAGGACCGCTCGGATGACGCTGCGCTCCCGCGCTCAGACCCTCATCAGCCCCGCTGCGCGGGCGGCAGCGGCGACAGCCCTCGGATCATGTCCGACGCCTTCTCGGCGATCATCATCGTCGCAGCGCAGATATTCGCCGACGGGATGGTCGGCATCACGGAAGAATCCGCGATGCGCAGGCCCTGCAGGCCTTTCACACGAAGCTGCTCATCGACGACCGCCATTGTATCGTCAGCCCTTCCCATGCGTGCAGTGCCATTCAGGTGGTAGGACGACACGCCATACTGCCGTATGAAGGCCAGCAGCTCATCATCGCTGACCTTGTCCGCACCGGGCATGGCCTCGGTCTGCACATAGCGCGCCAGCTCCGGGGTCTGCAACAGGCGACGTGCCAGACGGACGCCATCGATCAGCGTGCGCCGGTCACGTTCGTCGGAAAGATAATTGGGTTGCACCCGCGGCGAGTCGAACGGATCCGCGCTGCGCAGCGTGACCTGCCCCCGGCTGTCGGGACGGTGCTGCCAGACGCCGCAGGTCATGCCCGGATAGGTATCGAGCATGCCGACATAGCCCTCCCGGTAGCTGGCCGGCGAGAACACGCCCTGCAGATCCGGCCGCGTCAGCCCCTCGCGCGAGTGCCAGAAAAAATGCACGAGCGACGGACTGAGCGCCAGTATGCTCGGCTTGCCCGTCAGCCAGCGCGCGACCTGCCCGACCAGCCCGGCGCCGCGCGCCATCTCGTTCATCGTGCGCACCCGCTTTGCACGAGCGACTAGGCGCACTGAAAAATGATCGGACAGATTCTGCCCCACGCCCGGCAGGTGCTGCGTGACGCGCACGCCCAGCGCCTGCAGCGACTCGGCATCGCCGATGCCGGAGAGCTGCAGCAGCTTCGGGGTGTTGATCGCACCCGCGCAGACAATCACTTCACGGCGCGCGCGGACTTCCTGCAGCTCGCCGCGCAGATAGCGCACACCCACCGCGCGACGGCCATCGAACAGCAGCCGGGTCGCCTGCGCACGCGTGCGGATCTCGAGGTTTGCGCGCCCCTCTGCCGGCCGAAGGAAGGTGCGCGCCGTGCTCATGCGCCAGCCCTGATCGATTGTCCGCTGGAAGTAGCCAACGCCCGCCTGCGTCGCGCCGTTGTAATCGGGATTGCGCGGCATGCCCAGTCCCTGCGCACCGGCGATGAAGGCTTCATTCACCGGATGATGCCAGTCGATGTCCGACACCGGCAGCAACCCCTCGCGGCCGCGATATGCGTCGTCGCCGGTGGCGCGGCGCTCGGTGCGCCGGAAATACGGCAAGACCTCGGCATAGCTCCAGCCGGCATTGCCCAGCGCCGCCCAGCTGTCGTAATCCTCGCGCTGTCCGCGGTTGTACACCAGCCCATTGACCGAGCTGGAGCCACCCAGCACCCGCCCCTGCGGCAGCGGCACACGCCGGCCCAGTGTCTGCTCATGCGGCTCGGACGAGAACTGCCAGGTGAATGCGGGATTGAACAGTACCTTGATAAAACCGGCGGGGATGTTCAGCCACGGATGCCAGTCGCCGGGCCCGGCCTCGAGCAGACAGACCGAGGCCTGACGATCTTCGCTGAGGCGGTGCGCGAGGATCGCGCCGGCCGCGCCGGCGCCGACGATCACGTAATCAAAGGTCTGGGGATGTCTGGTCAGCGTAGTCATGAAACGGCGCACGGGCCTGCCTGAAATAGGTAGCCGACGATTCTATCAACGGCGCTGCAGCGCGCAGGCCCGGATGACCGGCCTGCGCTTCGGATTATGCTAAGGCTGACCTTGGCGATTCAAAAGGAGGACCGCAGCGATCGTGCCGCTGCGATGATTCAGCAAGGCGCCGGCAGCGCTCAGTCGAGGAAATCCGGCTGCTCTTTCAGGATGCGAGCATAGAGCGGCTGGAACTGGAACCAGCCGGCATACGGTGAGCCGACGATGTCATAGGTCTGCTGCGCAGAAGCGGCCGAGATCATCTTCAGTGGCTTGCCCTGCGACGCGGCCTCGGCCATCAGCTGCACCTGACAGCTGCGCTCGAGACAGATGTACCACCAGGCCGCCGCATCCACTGTTTGTCCGACCGTCAGAATGCCGTGGTTCTGCAGGATGGCCGCCTTGTTCTGGCCAAGCGCCTGCGCGATGCGCACGCCTTCGTCCACCTCGATTGCGACCCCGCCGAAATCCTCATAGACCGCATGATCGTTGTAGAACGCGCAAACATCCTGCGTGATGCAATCGAGCGGACGTCCCAGCGCAGACCATGCGCGGCCATACGGCGAGTGCGTGTGCGCAGCGGCATTCGCATCCGGGCGCAGTGTGTGGATCGCCGAGTGGATCGCGAAGGCCGCGCAGTTCACCGGATGATTGCCCTCGACCACATTACCGTGATGATCGACACGGATCAGGTTCGACACCTTCACCTGACTGAAATGCACGCCATAGGGATTGACCCAGAAGGTATCGGTGAATTCAGGATCGCGCGCGGTGATGTGCCCGGCCACACCCTCGTCAAAGCCGAAGCGCGAGAATAGCCGGAACGCGCCGGCGAGCTTTTGCTTGCGATGCAGCCGCTCGGCTTCCAGCGTATCGAACCGGGGAATGGACGGCAGGCTGGGGCCGGTGCCATTGCCCAGCTGCCGCTGATTCAGCTGAATGACGGACAGCTCGGCGTGATCGTTCATGATGTCTCCTCGTGACTTGGGCAGTGCGCCTATTTTTATTTTGTTATGTTGGGCATCCTGACAGGATACCCACATCCTAACCCGGCGCGCCGTATCGTGGCACATACCGGCGCGCCGCCGCACAGCGGCAATCGGCTATCCTAGGCACCCACTCTGAATGAAAGCCCCGCCATGACCCCGCCGATGTCACTGCTTCCCCGGATTCCTCAGCTCGTCCGCTGCTGCCTTTCCTTACCTGCCACCCTTGCCATGCTCGCCCTGCTCTGCCTGCTGCCGGCGGCGCCGGTGTCCGCAGCCGGCAAGCTGTTCAACCAGCAGGAATTCGATGGCCTGCTCGCCGACGGGAAAACCGTGATCGTGCATATTCATGCGGACTGGTGTGGCACCTGCAAGGCGCAGGATGTACAGGTCCATGCGGCGATGCAGGCACCGGAATTCGCCAAGGTCGCTTTTCTGGAGGTGAATTTCGATGTCCAGCGCAAGGCCGTCAAAGCACTCAATGCCAAGGTGCAGAGCACGCTGATCATTTTCAGGCAGGGCAAGGAAATCGACCGTGTCGTGGCCGCCCGCGAACCTGCCGAGCTTCAGGCTTTTCTGAAGCAGGCACTGGACTGACACAGGAGAGCACCATGCCAAAAGCGTATCTGGTCGCAGAACTCACCATTACGGATCCTGACGCTTATGACCGCTACCGCCAGCAGGTCGTGCTGACGCTCGAGGCGGTCGGCGCGCGCTTCCTCGTGCGTGGCGGTGCGCGCCGGCAGATGGAAGGCCGGGACAATGCGCACCATGACCATCTGCGCACCGTGATCGTCGAGTTCCCGTCGATGGACGTGGCACTCGCCTGGTATGCGTCACCGGCCTACACGCCGCTGGTCGCGCTGCGGCGCTCGGCGTCCGAGAGCCGACTATTCTTCGTCGAGGGTGTCTGAGCGGGGACTCAGGCAGCCAGCATCGTGCGGCCAACGATGTCGAACCCAAGGCTGCCTGCATCGCGCGGATCGAATGACAGCTGGCGCTCCATCACGGCGATCGCCTCGCCTTGCGAGACAAAACGCCGTCTCAGCAGCAGCTCGACCGGCTGCGATTGCAAGGAATCGCCATAGCCCCGGCAGGTCGCGGTGAGCAAGCCCCGGACCATCTTGCCCCGGCACTCGAATCCCGCCTCCCGCCAGAATATCCAGCAGCCGTCGGCCGCCGGCAGCTTCTCATTCCAGTGCAGCAGCTGAACGGGCAGTGGCTCGGCGGGTAGCTCGGGCTCCGGCGCCGGCGCGTCCTGATCCTCGACGCCGGGCGCTGGCTCCGCCAGCAATGCGTCATCCGACAAGGACGGCAGCGCGGCTTCGGCGGCGGCCTCTGTCGATACAGCATCGTCCTCGCGCATCTCCGCCATGGGATCCGCCACCGCCTCATCCATGGCTTCGGCGAGCATCGTCAGGTCCTCAGGCGAGGCGGTGGCTTCGGTGACCTCGGCTGGCTCGGGGATGTCGGAGGTCTCGGAGGACTCAGCGGACTCAGCGTCCGCAGCAAGCGTCACCGCCTCGTCACCGCGGGGCGGGTCGTCCTGAGGCTTGTCGGACTCCGTGAGTTCAGGGGTTTGCATGCGTGCAGTCAGCGGGCGCCGGCGGAACCGGCAAAGGCCGAAGTATGTCGCAGAAGCCCGCTGCAGAGACCCGGGCGAGTGGTGTAAACGGTGTCAATGTCGCGCCAGCGGCCCAGCGACCGTGGCCCGGCGCCGCGCTGCCACCGCCGGGGCAACCCCCTTTGCCCCCTCAGGCGACGCCTACGCAATCCCGAGATAAATCTTCCGTATCCGGTCATCCGAGGCCAGCGCCTGTGCGCTGCCCTCCTGTGCGACCGTGCCATGCTCGAGCACATACGCGCGGTCGGCGATGCGCAGCGCGGATTGCGCGTCCTGCTCGGCGACGAGGATCGCGACCCCCGAATCGCAGATCTTGCGGATCGCGGCAAAGATCTCCATCTTCAGCCGGTGCGCAATGCCGACCGACGGCTCGTCCAGCAACAGCAGCTGCGGCGCACCCATTAATGCGCGGCCAATCGCTACCATCTGCTGCTGGCCACCCGACAACGTACTGACGATCTGCTCGCGCCGTTCGGCCAGTATCGGGAACAGCGCATACACACGCTCGAGGTCGCGTGCGACGGCATCACGGTCCTGCCGCAGATACGCGCCCAGCTGCAGGTTCTTCAGCACCGACAGCTCGGGGAACAGACGGCGCCCCTCCGGGCAATGGCAAATGCCACGCCCGACCACCTGCTCTGTCGATAACTCATGCAGCGAAGCGCCGTTGAAGTTCAGTACGCCCTTGGCCGGCAGCGCGCGCGAGATCACTTTCAGCAGCGTCGATTTGCCCGCACCATTCGGCCCGAGGATCGCGACCAGCTCGCCCTGCCCCACACCGAGGCGCAGGTCTTCCAGCGCGATCGCCTGTCCGTAGGCGGCGGTCAGCTTGTCGAGTTCGAGCATCATGATTCCACCGCCAGAGGATCTTGTTTGCCGATGTACGCCTCGATCACGCGCGGATTGCTGACGATCTCCGACGGCACACCCTCGGCGATCACTTCGCCGAAATCAATCGCGATCACGCGGGACACCAATTGCATGAACTCGCGCAGCTTGTGCTCGATCAGCAGAATGGTCAGGTTCCTCTCTGCATGCAGCGTGCGGATCAGCGCCGAGATGGCCTCGATCTCGGACGAGCCCAGACCAGCAAACGGTTCATCGAGCAACAGCAGCTCAGGCTCGGCCGCCAGCGCGCGCGCAATTTCCAGCCGCCGCAGATCGCCATACGAGAGCAGCTCGGCCGGCGTGTGCGCCTTGGCTTCCAGCCCGACTTGCGCGAGAAGCTGCAGCGCCCGCGCGCCGAGATCAGGATGGCGCACGCGCGGGCCGAAACTGCCGACCAGCACATTCTCGAGCACCGACAAGCCAACGAACGGCCGGCACAACTGAAAAGTGCGCGCAATGCCCAGCGTGACGATCTGGTGCGGCCGAACGCCGCGCAGCAAATGACCATTGAACACCACCCGGCCGCCATCAGGCGGGATGAAGTTCGTCAGCAAATTGAACATCGTGGTCTTGCCCGCGCCGTTCGGGCCGAGGATGCCGACGATCTCGCCGCGCGCAATCGTCAGGCTCACGTTCTTCACCGCATGCAGGCCGCCGAAGCGCTTGTCCAGCCCCTCGACCTCAAGCAGGATCTCGCTCATGGCTGTCCTCCTGATGCGCGGCGAAGTTTCTGCCACACCGGCGCGATGACGCCATTCGGCAGGAAGAAAATAATCAGGATCAGCAGCACGCTATAGACCATCAGCCGCCACTCGCCGACATTGCGCAGGCCCTCGGTCAAGAGCGTCAGCAGCAGCGCACCGCCCACCGGGCCGAAGATCGTGCCCATGCCGCCGACATAGACCATCGTGATCACAGTCACCGAGGTCACCACAGCGAACAGCTGCGGGCTGACCTGCAGCTGATAGTGCGCATACAGCGCGCCGCCCAGTCCGGCGAACGCCGCGCTGATCACCAGCGAGACGATCTTGTACGTCGTGATCGGAATGCCTGCCGCCAGACAGGTCGCCTCATCGCCGCGTATCGCGCGCAGGATCAGCCCCCAGCGCGAGCGCGCCAGCCAGCCAAGCAGAAAAGTCACCACGCCCAGCAGCCCCAGCACAAACCAGTAGTAATGCAGATGATTGCGGATCAGCGGCGCAATATCCTGTATGCCCTCCTCACCGCCCGTGTGCTCCCAGAAGATCAGCATCAGCCGCTGCATGATCACCGCCGCCGACAGCATGGCCAGCGCAAAGTACGGCCCTTTGAGCCGCAGCGTGGGGAAGCCCAGCAGCAGCGCAAAGCCCATGGCTAGCAGCATCGATGCGGGCAGGCTCCACCACGGCCCCAGCCCCATCTGCACATTCAGAAAGCCCGCCGCATACGCGCCCACCCCGATGAACAAGGAATGACCGAAGTTCTCCCGTCCGGTCAGCCCGGACATGAAATCCCAGCTGACGGCCCAGATGCCGTAGATCGCCGCCACCGTCAGCACACCGATCAGGTAATTACCGGGGAAGACCACCGGCGCTGCCGCCAGCAGGGCCAGCGCTCCGAGCCCGGCAGCAGCGCTGATCGTGTCCATGCGTCCGTATCCGCTCATGCTGTCCCCTCAGAACGCGGCGCGCTTGCCGAAGAAACCGGCAGGACGAAAGACCAGCATCAGCAGCGTGGCCAGCACCGACACGATCTCGGTCCAGCTGGTCGAGACCAGATACGCGACCACAGTCTCCGCATAGCCCAGCATCAGCGCGGCCAGGATACTGCCCGGGATCGAGCCCAGCCCGCCAACGATCACGATCGCGAAGGCTTTCACGATGGGCAGCAGGTGCATCGATGGCTGCACGGACAGAAAGGGCCCGGCCAGAATGCCCGCCAGCGCCGCCAGCGATGCCGAGATCGCCATCACGAGCGAGAAGATCCGGTCGCTCGGGATGCCCATGTAGCGCGCCGCCTCGGCATCCTGCGAGATCGCAAGGATCGCACTGCCCAGCCGGGTGCGCTGAATGAACAGGTAGAGCGCGCCGATCGAGACCACCGCGATAAAGAGCGTCAGCAGCCGCTGCCCGGCGACATCGACGCCGCCAATGCTCACCTTTGCATCGATGAAGGCCGGCACATTGCGGTACTCCGAGCCGAAGGTCAGGAACAGTGCCTGCTCGACCACCAGCGATACGGCGAGCGTGATCATCAGCACGCCGAGCTGCGAGTACCGCAACGGACGGATCAGCGACTTCTCGACGACCACGCCGAACAAAGCAACGAACGCGATCGCCAGCAACGCCGCCAGCCAGAGCGGCAGCCCGAAAACGCCGGTGCCCACATAGGTGCCATACGCGCCCAGCGCATAGAACGAACCATGCGCGAGATTGAGCACGCGGGCGACGCCGAAGATCAGCGTGAAGCCGACGGCCAGCATCGCGTAGATGGCGCTGGTGACCGCGCCATAGATCAGGATCTCCACGATGAGATCCTTACTTCTTCATCCAGGGCGGGAGAATGAAATTCCCGGTGCGCAGCTCTTTGGGATAAATGACGACACGCTCGCCCTTGTCCTGCCACTGTGCAAAGACGAGGTTGGTCTTGCCCTTGCCGGTCTGCAGGTCATGGTTCTCGTCGAAGCTGATCTCGCCGGCGATGCCTTCGTGACGGGTCTTCTCGAGTTCCTTGATGATCTTGTCCGTGTCGAAGCTTCCGGCACGCTTGACCGCATCGGCATATAGCAGCACCGCGTCATAAGCGAAATAGGCGGTGTACACCGGATAATTAGGCGAGCGCTTCTTGAATTCGTCGAAGAAAGGGACAGTCTTTTTTGTCAGCGGTGCACGCACCGCGAAATTCGCCGCGACCTGCGAGATCGACTTGCCGCCGATGCGACTGAAGAAATCGCCGTCCATGCTCTTGACGTCAATGCCGCCATAGGGCACCGGTACCTGCGCGTCATGCCACTGTTTGGCGAAGATGTCCGACGAGCCATGCGAGACCATCACGATCATGTACTGCGCACCACTGGACTTGACCTTTGCCAGCAGGGGCGAGAAGTCAGACGTCTGGGTGTCGAACAGCTCGGTCAGTTTGATATCAGCGCCGATCTCTTTTGCGCCCTTGGACAGCACCGGCACGAGATCCTGCACCCATTTTGCGTTCTCGCCGACGATCGCAATCTTCTTGTAGCCCAGTTCACCGATCACGAAGTTGGCGATGTAATCGACCAGCCCGCGTGCCTGATGCGCGGCATTGATCGGCCCGACGCGGAAAATATATTTGTAGTTGTCGTAATCCGTCTTGACCTTGTTCGTGATGCTGGGCGAGGCCGCGCCCACGCCGAGGTAGATCATTTTTGCGGCGGAGATATGGGGCAGCTGCGCGAGTGTCACGCCACTGGTGTAACCACCGATCAGCACATCGACTTTTTCATCGGCGACCAGCTTGCGGATCGCGCTGATGCCGGTCTCGGGATTTTCCGTTTCATCTGCCGTGACGAATTCCACCTTGCGGCCGAGGATGCCGCCTTTTTTGTTGACTTCCTCGACGGCCATTTTGACCGCAGTGAGCGTGTCGCGGCCGACCTGCAGCTGCACTGAAGTCGGCACGCCGATGCGCACAGGCTTGCTGTCCTGCGCGCTGGCCAGTGGCACAGCCAGCAAAGAGAACATCACAGGGAATAAACCACCGGTTGCCACGACTGCGCACCAACGACGCAGTCGGCTTGCGCTGAATGCCATGCTCTCTCCTCGTCTGCCGTTATCGTCGCCCCGGTAGACCGGGGCTGCTTTTTTATCCGGGCGATGCAGGAACTGCGGAAAACCGGCCTGCCATGTCCTGCCCGGTTCGGTTAACTCGCGGATTGACTGTAGTCGCATCAGGGATTTTCTGCAATGACGCGGCGCCGCATCGGAAAGGACGCTGCCAGACCCGGGGAGAAATGGAGTCGCCCCGAACCGGCAGATGTCCCGACTGTCGGTCACTACAGGTGACACCCACACCACTGCGGCATTTGATTTTTCATTTTTATATCATTATCGATTTTGAAATGCCGCGCAGACGATCGACGACGCCGGGCGCCGGGAGGGTCTGAACAAAGTGAGTGAACAAAGTGAGTGTCCCTTTGTTTTTCTTTGTTTTTAACAAAGTGAGTGTCCCTTT
>JACCEC010646128.1_pt1 | contig 10407 bp, 9 predicted proteins | sample 7450121 | NCBI WGS metagenome assembly JACCEC01 (sample SAMN15323455, study PRJNA562643) | freshwater metagenome | isolation source: river surface water | place: USA:Blue River Watershed | collected 2017-08-18 | reverse complement strand
TGAAGTGGCTGGTGGTGAGGAACACACCCTTCTTCACGCCCTTGATGACCAGCGCACCAATGAAGTCGCGCACCGGGGCTTCGCCCACGGGTTCTTGCCAGCGCTTGGCTTGCAAGTAGATGGTGTCTAGGCCCAGCGGGTCTTCGTTGATGGCGCCACAAAGCTTCGTTGGCTTGGCGGTGGATTTCGGCCATGAAAGCACGGCTTTCATTAGTGATGGACCACACGCCACGCGACTTGGTGACATAGGCCCCTTGCTCAACCCCACCGGCGCAAATGCAAAGATAGTGCTCCGACGCTTGTGACCGGTGTCATAGACCGTGCGTGCCCTGTCGTCGACATCGACGAGCAGGCTCCAATCCACGCCCCTGCATGAGGGGCGACCAGTGGACAGCGTGGCCCGTATTCGATCACAGCGGTTTCAATCCACGCCCCTGCATGAGGGGCGACTTTTGACGTTGCGGCCTAGGGCTTGCCAGCGTTTGTTTCAATCCACGCCCCTGCATGAGGGGCGACGCGAATCTGGTCGAGGCAAACCTGACCGGAGCAGTTTCAATCCACGCCCCTGCATGAGGGGCGACTCAGGCCAATGCGTAGACGCTCTTGCTTTATGCGGTTTCAATCCACGCCCCTGCATGAGGGGCGACGCAGCCCAAGTCGTGAATATCGACTGCTGGAATCGTTTCAATCCACGCCCCTGCATGAGGGGCGACGAACGCGGGACACCAACGGCAACTTGCGCGACTCGTTTCAATCCACGCCCCTGCATGAGGGGCGACCAGGCGGGCCTGATTTTGGGGGGTGCACCCTTTGGTTTCAATCCACGCCCCTGCATGAGGGGCGACTTGATGCCGCCCAGGGCGTCTTCAATCGCGGTCCTGTTTCAATCCACGCCCCTGCATGAGGGGCGACCCGACGAATACGCCGTTGGTGTTGTCATACCACTGTTTCAATCCACGCCCCTGCATGAGGGGCGACATTGGCTTGCCTTACGCGCTTTGATCTTTGACGGTTTCAATCCACGCCCCTGCATGAGGGGCGACCGCGCTGGCATGGGTCATTGAGCGGGTGATTGCATGTTTCAATCCACGCCCCTGCATGAGGGGCGACCCACCAGCAACTCAAAACGGTACCCGGCGGCATTGTTTCAATCCACGCCCCTGCATGAGGGGCGACGCAGGATTTTGGGGTTCAGGTGGCTGGAGGCCAGTTTCAATCCACGCCCCTGCATGAGGGGCGACCTGGCACCCCGCTGGCATCGTGCGTGAGCTGGGGTTTCAATCCACGCCCCTGCATGAGGGGCGACCCTTGAGCACCACAGTGTCTTCGTTGACGAGACTGTTTCAATCCACGCCCCTGCATGAGGGGCGACTCCATCCATTCGGATTGATGTTGAGCAGCTCATGTTTCAATCCACGCCCCTGCATGAGGGGCGACGCTTCAACCGCCTCTTTCCTGATCTCTTTGAGCAGTTTCAATCCACGCCCCTGCATGAGGGGCGACGGCATAACGATAACACCGCGGCGTTCTTCGGTTAGCAGGGACAAGTGCGCTAACTTGGCTGCAAGGAATACAAAAATTAGACGACATTGATGGAATGCATGAAAAAACCTATTCACATCAACCTGTTAACGTCATCGCTAACCGACCAGCAACACTCTGAGAGCGCAAGGTTAGCGTTAAAAAATCAAAGGGCTGTGAATTGGGTTGTAAGTCAACTTTGCACCACAATGCTCTATCTTGTCTACACCGCGCTTGCCCAGCATGTAAAAGCGCAAGCTGTCTTGCGTGGGGTCATATATGCGTAACAACTCTGCTTTTAACTGCACCCATTGTGCTGGATCGACCTCGCACTCAAATACCGAATTTTGTACACGCACGCCATAGTCCAAACACACTTTGGCAATCTGGCGCAAACGTTTTTCTCCTGCTCGAGTAGTTACGTTTACGTCATAGGTCACTAGCACCAGCATGCAGTCACCTCATCACGAACGGTGTGTAGTTTTTCATGTCACCACGTAAATGACGTGCCAACAGCAAAGCTTGCGCATGTGGCAACAAACCCAGTTCGATACTTTGTTCCAAATAGGGATGCTTCAAGCTTTCTTTCTTGCGATCTTGGTAGGCTGTTAACAGCGATTTTCGAGCATCGTCGTTCAATCGCACAGCACCGCTGGCTTCGATCACAAAATCATTCAACTTCATTTGCCCACGGTTGATGAGGGTGAGCACAAAGCGATCTGCCAAGGGCGCACGCAATTCCTCCATTAAATCCAGCGCCAAACTTTTACGGCCAGGTTGATCTTGGTGCAAAAAGCCCACGTAAGGATCAAGTCCCACACCCGCCAATGCGGATGCACATTCGCTGGCCAACAGCACATAGGCGAAAGACAGTAAGGCATTTACAGGATCAACAGGAGGTCTACGCACGCGCCCTGAAAACTTCAAATCTTGCGCACGCAGCAGCGATGAAAACACACCGAAATACACACGAGCCGCCTCGCCTTCTAGACCCATAAGCTGCGGAACGCTTCTTGCATGACGAATGTTTCCAAGCATCGCTGCCAAGTGCTGTGCAGCTTGTTCCAGTGCATCATTGGCTCCGTGATTGCGTTGCTCGCGCATGAGCACCGCTCGGCAGTTCCCCACTTTGGCAGCAATCATCAATCGCGCCACAGACACCGACTTATCTTCGTCATCCGCCCAGCGGTATTGGGTGCGACGCAGCAGCACATTGCCTTTGGGTGCACCCACCACCTGCGCTTGAAACTTGCCAAACTCGGTAAAAAACGAAAGCCCCACACCAGACTCCATACACGCAGCCATGAGCGCGGGCGACACACTGACCTGACCAAAACAATAAATGTTCTGCAGCGCCAGCATCGGAAACTGTCCCAGCTTGTCATCGCCCTGCTTGATGACCACCGTCTCTCGCTCTTTGTGCAGATAGCACTCGGGCCGCGTGATGTAGAGCGTGTTGAGCAGCTTTTTCATGCTTCGTCTTCTGGTGGCGCCACAAACAACGCATCAGCGTATTGAGCCGATTTGTCTTTTCGCACAACAGCAGGCGCACACTCATCCACCAATGAGCAAGCCTTGCAACGCTTAACGTCTGCCGTGGGCGGTGGCGTGGTTTGGCTTTGCAGGACCGAGCGGGCCGCGTCGATGCAATCCAGCGTCTCTGTGCGCAAACGCTCGTCAAAGAGCACCACTTCGCGCAAGCGTTCTTGCCAATACCAAAGCGCCCCTTGGGTAATCAACACGCCACGCATTTCCTCAAGACACATCGCCTGCGCACAAAGTTGAATTCGGTCCCAATCCATCACCTTGCGCTTGCCGCGCTTGTATTCCACGGGCAAATAACGCATGCGGCCATGGGCTTCAGTGAACACCTCCAGCAAGTCGAGCTTGCCGTAAAGGCCAAGTCGTTCACTGCGCACCTCTACCGAACGCTCGCTGCGTTTGCTGCCGCGAGACTCGGCCTCTTGGCTGTCCACCCGCTCGTGCAACACATTGCCCTGCGCCGTGAAGTGGTTGTCACTCCACGCTTGCTCTAAATGAATGAGAGCAAATTGGCGCGGGCAGTAGGCGTAGTGTTGAAGGGCGGAGATGGCGAGGGTGGAGTCCACGGTAATGTCGCCACTTAAGAAGCGCTAGTTAACGAAATTAAAAACCGTCGCCAGATTCCGGCTTCAAGTCGTCCAGATAGGCAAGTTCGAAAGACCCATCAGGATTGACTTTGAGACTTCTATGCACTTTGGCAGACGAATACTTTGGAGTTTTGCCATTCTGTTCCCACCAGAACCAATGAAGAACGCACATTGAACCTTCGGGTCGAGCTGAGGAGGCATCCCCCTCGAAAAGCTTCGGCAACAAACTCTTGATGATCTGGGCATCTGCATCGCTGAAGCCTGTGCGCTCTGCGAGTTGCGGAGTAATCGCACCGTATGTGACATAAATTCCTTTATCAACACGGTGCTTCATACCCATAGTGTCAGAGCCTCGTTTAGTGCCATCCCCCTCACCGCTAACACTCTTGGTGATTTGAGTGCTGCTGACCGATACAGGTTCTACGCTGAAAGCCGATTGAATCGTCAACGGTCCGCGAATAGGGATAGATACGCCGTTTGCGTTACTAGCTCCACCTTCAGCGCTATCACCGGCCTCATCTTTTTTACCGCTCTTTTTGTTAGGTTTTTCTGCACTCCAAGCAAACACCTGACCAAAAGTACGAACATCAAACCATTTGAGACAGGCTTTTTTCGCAGTGGCTTCCGGTGTAACACCCTTCTTCGCATCAAACTTGAAGGCGTCATCACCTAGACCAACAACCGAATCAGTCGCCCTATTCTTAAGGCTGGTCATTCCATCCTTCTTGCGATCATCTGACTGAACAAAAATCGACTCACCAGCATCTTGCAAACGATCTCTCAGCTTGCGCTTGAGGCATACATCAGTGATTTCACCAAAGCCCCCAAAATCGGTACGCGGACGGTTTCCGTTCAGCGGGTCGCCATTGGGATTTGCATGTTTAACCTCAATGATGAGGGCGAAATCGATTTTTTTACTGAGTGTCATGTTTGGCTCCTAATGAAAATTTGAACGGTCAATTAATCGTTGCTTCAACGGCTTCGGCATCTTTGGGTACATTTTTTGTAACCCATACACCTTTATTGAATTCATACTGATCAAACCATCGTCTTTGCAGGTGGTAACCCAAAAGGTATTCGCCTCCTAAAGATTCATTGCCGAATCCACTCATCTGGTGAAGTACTTCCATTTGCTGGCCGATCAAGTCTTTGTATGCGCCGACCAATGGTGGGTAGTTGCTTTGAATGCGCATGAAATATGGGTGCAAAGCCTCTTCAATGTTTTTCCATGTTCCGGCGGGCTGCACAGAAAAGCGCTGCATCAGGCGCATCGCAGTGGTCGGACGGCGCTCTTTGGCAATGCCTAGGGCCAAACTTTCAACCTTATCGGCAATTGCCAATAGGCGCCCAAAGGCGTAGTCACGCCCTGTGTTTGCATCAATGTCCATGGAGTAATCCCTTCTTTCGTTTGATTTGGTGTGGCGCGCATAAAAACCTTTGTAGAGTGCACAAGCCACGCCTAAATTGCGCTCCCACTCCCACACCTCACATGCAAGTGGGTTGCTAACCCTGTTAACTGCGGCTTGCAACAAAACATGTGGAAACGGTTCGCCCTCGGCAATGCAACGCAGAACAGCTGCATAGATCTTTTTTTTGAGTTCATCACTCAGTGTTATTCCATGCGCAGCTTGCGCTATGGCCAGCGGGGATGGTGGAGCTTCAATCCACACTATTTTTTTAACTTTCTTGGCTTTTCCTGCTTCGTCCAACTCTTTGGTAATGCGCTGATACCAAGCGAACTCTTCGTACCATGCATCAAGACGTTCGAAATATTCTTTGGCAGAAAACTCCCGGTAGTAGCCAATGGACATCCGCCCTGGCGTAGCCGAATCCAAAACCATCAAACTCAGTTGCTCTGTTGCCATTAACTCTTGCTGATACCCCTTGAGTTTGAGCTTGATTTTTCTCGTGATGTAGTGACCAAGATCCTCGCTGGGCGGCACAGGCTCGTCATCGTCATGGTCTGTTGAATCGGCCATGGGCTGCGGTACATACTTGCCAGAAATTGCCCACGCGACAGTAACTTGATCGCCATTACGAACACCTTGCCTTGTGACCAACCAGCGCAAAGCGTTGTGCGCTTTCTGTGTCGCGTCACTGCTCACACTGGCCGCCTCAGCGGTTTCGAAAAATCGCCCGCGAAAGGTCATTCCGTCTTGATCGTTAGCAGAAATGATTTTTGCCTTGTCACCACTGTGTCGTAGCTTCGCTGGGTGCAGTCGAGCAATGGGTGATGCTTCCCCTGTAACAAGGCACAGGTTAGGTGACGCCTCTTGGAGCGCCTGAAAGCGAATCCAACTCTCCCATATCTCTGCATCTTTCCAGGTGTCTCTCTCGGGATCACCGGGAATTTCAACCGACCAACATATCAACGCAGATCCGGGCTCGATCACACCGCCTTCTTTTGGCAAAGAGCCGAATATTTCCGGAGACTCACCACGAACTTCGGGCCAAGTGGTCAACACAGTGTGTGAGGAGGTAGAGGTGGCTTCAAAAATTTTGACGTTAACTAGGTCCGTCAGTACTTTTCCTTTGCAGACGTAATCCCGAATAATCTTCACCTTGATTGGAGCGCAAGCTTTGCACCAATCGTCGAGTTGCTCAAAGTAGCTTTTAAAAAATGACTTTTTACCCCCTCCCCAAGAGAGGTAGTCTTGGGCAACGTACTGAATTTTGTCGGCCAACCCATGTGGGGCATCCGAATTGGCTCGAGCCTCAGATTTTTCAGTGGCAGGCAAAACGATTGGGAATTTTTTCAGAACTTTCGCTCTTTCAAATTCACCTCTTTCGTTCAGCACAATATTGATGTGTGCGTTTTGAATGGTGTGCCTAATAGGCGCTATGCGCTCTTCTTGCGGCAACTCAAGCTTGGTGGCCTGTTCGTAGGTGTCATACAGCCGCTGCATCCAACTCATTTTTGATGCTCCTTGTTTTCGGTCTGCATTCCTATCGCCTCTTCATCTTCTTCAGCCACGAAGTTCACGTTTTCTTTGAGCCCCCAAATTTTTGGCGTCATGGGGCGAACGTGTTTACTGACCAGTTGCAAGTTTTGATCTGCAAAATCCAAGATGCCATGTCGCATAGTGGCGTGCCAAAAGTTTGCTTTCAGCTCATTGCTTCCAGTTTCATCGGGGTAATCAAAGCTGTGAAACATCAGGCCATATCCCAGCTCATCAATTCCGTCATAAGCACCAGCATCTGAACCAAAATCGCAGGGCTCCACATAGCTTTGGCATTCGCGTGTGCCTAAGAAAATATCTTGTCTGCCACCAGCATTCAATGCACGCGTGGCCATAGCAAAGTGCTTTCCGTCATTGCGATCATTCGCCAGATGAGGTTGCGCAGCATTCCACTCAAAGTGCGCGAGGACTTGGTACTCGACATCACGGAGGTAGGTGTAGTAGGCCAACGTATTTCCACCTGTCCAGTTCAATGGCTTTACACCTTTTGCCTCTGTTCGTATAGACCTCATAACTCGCACCTTGTCTACTTTCCAAACGATGGTGGGCTTCCAGTAAATGGACTTCAGCACGCCTTTGATGGCCTCATAGGTGGGAAGGTGGTAAGAGCACTTCTCTCCCCCAATGCGTGTGATGGGATCAGTGAACAGGGCATTGCGCCCAGTGAGTTTGAATTGAATGCTGTTTTTCGGTGTGCTGTGCATATTTGGTCATACCCCTAAAAAACTTGAAAAACCGCAGTCTTTGACTGAAAGACCGAAGGACTTGTCGTAGTGAGCGTCTTTCAAAAAATACAAGCCCGTGTATTGGATAGGTATAAGTGCTTGTCCGCTCATCAGCTGATCCCACACATTGGGGAAAACATTCACGCTGTACTTTTGAGCATGTTTGAGCAGTTTTTGGAACTCTGGATCTCTTGGATCAAGGCGACATAGTTCTGCTATCAAATTGACCCCATTTTCAAAAGGAACAATGACCGATTGCGTTGGAGCATCAATTGCTTTGAATGCTTTGCCTGCCTGCATGAACGATTGCATCAACAGCTTTTCTTTACCTTGTGCTGCTCTGATGTGATTTTTCCCACCATTGCCACCTTGCCCCCGTCTGTTGTCCGCAAGCATTGCTAGCAAGCTGCGACCTGATCCATCATCTAACGTGTAGCACATTTGATCTTTACGATCATGGAAAAAGTATTTGAAGTACTGCTCTATTGCTTCGGGTGAAACGGCCTTCCCTTGTAGATCACCGCTTGCAATTTCGTTTAGTACTCGCTGAGCACAACCCTTGCCAACTTCAATTTCGGTCAGCATTTCGGTACTTTCTTTATCTGGTCGAACCACGAAGACTTTTCCCTTGACAGACCGTCCTGCTGCGTCTTTAAGTTCTCCATGTCTATTACAACGACCTGCTGCTTGCGCGATAGAGTCCAATCCAGCCAAAAACCGTACAACGCAAGCGAATGACACATCCACGCCCGCCTCGATCAATTGGGTTGAGATGCACAACACTGGCTTGCCCGCCTTTAATCGCCGCTTGATGCCTCCGGGGCCATCCAACAAAGCTTTGCGATGTGCTGCACATTGATTGGTGCTGAGATGAAACAAATCCTCTTGATCTAACCACCTCTTCTGTTCTACCCCTTTGTCTTGGCATGCCCTATAGAGTTTTTGCGCCCAATCTTTGGTGTTGACGATGACCAACACACTTTTGGTTTGCTGAAACTGCTCTAACGCAAAATCGCATAACGCTTCTAACGACCACCCTTTGGCTTCGCACTGATTAATGATTTCCACGCGGTCCAGCTCTGCGAAGACCTCACCCAAGGCTGCACTGTCTCCTACAAGTTCATGGTCTTCTCTGAGTTGAAGCTCGCCGTATTTCGGCTCTGGCACTTTGTCCAACAAAGGCTGCGTAGCTGTACAAAGCAACGCTGTGGTCTGCGCATGCTCCACCAAAAAATTGAGCGTGTTGCAAAACATATGAACACACTGGATCGGCAAGGTTTGAATCTCATCAAACACCAGCACTGCTCTTGCCAGTTGATGAAACCGTCTAGGGCTTTGTGTCCCACCAGAAAAGCAGGCCTCTAAAAACTGAACCATGGTGGTGAACACAATGGGGCTGTCCCAGTTTTGTGCAAACAACTTGCTCTGCCACGTTTGTTTTTCTGGCTCTAAATTGGAGTGATGCTCCAGAACCCATAGCCTTGCATCGGTTTCTGACTCAATCACTTCGCGGACTGCTTTTGCGTTTTGCTCAATGATGGAGGTGTACGGGATGATGAAAATGATTCGATCAAGTTCATATGTTTTTGCATGGTGCAAGGCGTACCGCAAGCTGGCTAGGGTTTTGCCACCGCCTGTAGGAACACTGAGCGTGTAGATGCCTTGTTCTGCGATAGCTCTGTCTTTGCATTTATTCGAAATGTCTTGACGTATGTGGTCAATGGGGGAAGGTTTCACATCGGTGATTGATGCTATTTTTTGTAAGTGCAGCTCTAAGCGACGAATTGGAATTTCCCAATCAGGCTTTCCTACAGTTCGATGCGCTGCATTTTGAGAATTTTCAAAGTCGGCACTGTCAATACGGTCTGCATCAATTAGGGCGCTGAACAAAAACCGCGTCATCATTCCCAATTGAAATTCTTTGACCTTATCCGAGACCTCTGGGGTTTTGATGATGCGTTGTACGACGGCCCAAATTTCGTTTACCAACTCAGCCGAACATAGTTCGCTTGCTTTTTCCAAAAGCGCAGAATCTGCATTTTTTAAACACTCTGCTAGGTGAGTGTCTTTGTCGTCTTTGGTGATACGCTTCTTAAACGCGTTGTTACCATCGGCATCGATGCAATCAATTAAGCCACTGTGATGTGACGCAATGCATATCGCCAGCATTTGCGCACAAACCTCTTTTTTGCTCTCAACCGAGGCATCTCCGGAGATACCCAACAACTTTTGATAAACCCATTGAGCGCCGGCAGTAGAGTGATCAATTCTTCCTTTGAGCCCTTTAGCATCCACCCATTCACCATCAATGTCTTGATTTAGTGAGTTGGCAGTTAATCGCCCTGTCGCTGAGTTGATGTAATCGCGAAACTGTGCCGAGTATTTGCCAAAGTCATGTAGCAGGCCTTGAATTTCACCCGCTCTATTGAGTCCAACTTTTCGAACTATCGAAGCAGCCTTCTCACCAACTCCAAACAAATGCGATGCAACTGTCTGGATGGCGCCATCTCCATTCCGAACATGAGCAATCCACTGACCAGCCGCATGTGTCCGCGTTGAACACGTGTCAGATGCAGGGGCATCGTTCACTATGTTTGATAAATTGCTCATTTGCACAATTCGTCTTTTTGCCTGACTTGATTAATTTGATGTTTATTTCGATATGCTTCTGTCGCAGGTGAGTGCAAAGTTCGGGGAATTAGCTCGTTGAACTGGGAAAGTTTCGCTGCATGGCCATAGAACGCACCCTTGAATCAAGCTCGAATGGCCTGAATGGGCACCACGATGATGAATTTGTTCAAGTCGTAGACCGCGGTCAACCGCTAGATGATGTGTAGGCTCTGTGGGGTTCAACTGCTCATCGCTGATGCGATGCCGCTGGGCGATGGCTTGCAAGTTGGTGCTGTATTGATCCCAGCTTAATTGGCATTGATTGCCGACTTGCACATAGGCAGCGGCTTTGGGTGTGCCTTCAAAGACCCGAACCACCGCCTCAACCGCATCGGTTTGATATGGCAATGATTCGAGCTGGAAGGTGCTCATGAAACAACCCGACGACCTTTCGGTCGCCGG
>JACCEC011501870.1_pt1 | contig 10410 bp, 9 predicted proteins | sample 7450121 | NCBI WGS metagenome assembly JACCEC01 (sample SAMN15323455, study PRJNA562643) | freshwater metagenome | isolation source: river surface water | place: USA:Blue River Watershed | collected 2017-08-18 | reverse complement strand
TCATGCCAGCCACCTGTTGCAAGTCACCACCTGCACCCGTTGTCACTTCCGCATCCCCAAAAATCACATCTTCGGCGGCTCGACCTCCCAAGGCTCCAGTAATCCGGGCTAAAATTTGAGAACGAGAAATTAACCCTTGATCTTCATCCGGGGTAAACCAAGTTAACCCTTGGGCTTGACCTCTGGGAATTAAGGTTACTTTTTGTACCGGGTCATGGTCTTTAAGCAAGGTTCCGACGATAGCATGACCGACTTCATGATAGGCAATTAATCGTTTGCTCTTGCCATCAATTAAGGGGGTTCCTTCCATTCCGGCAATCACCCGATCCACCGCATCATCAATTTCTAACATGGTGATGCCTTCTTTGCGCCGACGGGCCGTTAAAATCGCCGCTTCGTTGAGCAGGTTAGCTAAGTCAGCCCCAGTAAACCCAGGAGTCCGACGGGCGATCGCGTCTAAGGAGACTTCCTCAGAAATTTTCTTATTACGGGCGTGAACTTCCAACACCGCTAAACGGCCTTTAATATCCGGGGCGTCAACGGTAATTTGACGGTCAAAGCGACCCGGACGCAGTAAAGCAGAGTCGAGAACATCAGGACGGTTGGTAGCGGCAATAATAATAATTCCGGTATTGCCTTCAAACCCATCCATTTCGGTTAACAATTGGTTCAGGGTTTGTTCGCGTTCATCGTTACCACCCCCAATACCCGCACCCCGTTGACGACCCACGGCGTCAATTTCATCAATAAAAACAATACAAGGGGCCGTTTCTTTGGCTTTTTTGAACAAATCACGAACCCGGGACGCACCCACCCCCACAAACATTTCCACAAATTCCGAACCAGAAATGCTAAAGAAGGGAACACCCGCTTCTCCAGCGATGGCTTTGGCTAATAAGGTTTTTCCGGTTCCTGGGGGGCCAACTAATAACACCCCTTTGGGAATTCTTGCCCCAACGGCGGTAAAGCGTTCAGGTTTTTTCAGGAAAGTCACCACTTCTTGTAATTCTTCCTTGGCTTCTTCCACCCCGGCGACATCATCAAATAAAACTCCGGTTTTGGCTTCCATTTGAAATTTAGCTTTGGACTTGCCAAAGTTCATGGCTTGACCGGGGCCACCCGGAACATTATTAGACCGACGGAAGAGGAAAAATAAACCTGCAATTAATAGAATAGGGAAGATCAAATTTCCCACCAGTCCCCATAAAGCACCGTCATTGCGAGGGGGATGGCTATCAAAGCTAATTTGGGAATCTCTTAAGCGGGCGATCAGTTCTGGAGCATTATTCGGCAAGTCCACCCGCAACCGTTGAATCCGGTTATCCAGTTGAGGATCAACCGCATCAACAATTGCCGTGCGACCTCCATCATAAAGTTCCACATTAGTCACCCGACCCGCTTCTAAATAATCTAAGAAACGGCCATAGCTCATGCGAGTGCTGGCGGTGTTTTTACCAAATTCTGCGGGGGCGGTGGCAAAAGCTCCTTGCCAAACAAAAAACCCGATGACTAAAGCGGGTAACGTCCAAAGCAGTATTGTTTTCCATGATGTCTTCATAAAGTCCGTTGCCTTAAGTGATGGAATATTGAATTGAGAACAGTCGGGCCAGCACGGTTTTTGACCAAGATTCATGCAGAAAAACAGACTTGTATCTCTGTTTTTTTGCCTGTTGCCTGTTGCCAGTTAAACTGTTCCTTGCTATACAACAGCAGTACGGGTGGACTGCGATCGCCTTCGGCTTGGCGGAGCCATGGCGTTTTGTTATTCATAATCTTAACTAAATTTAACGTAATATTCGGGGAACAGGCAACTCAGGAACTTCAATTTGTGCTAATAACCCAAGATCTGATGTCAAGCCTTAACCCTCGTTGCTCAATTTCAAGCTAAAATAACTCAGGCTCAATCTGCACGATAGACCTAACTCCATCCGTTCTCCTGGGGGAAAGGAGGAATAAAGTTTGTTGTCAGTATGAAATTGGGAACAGATAAGGCATTATAAATCTTGAATCTCCGTGAGGTAATTTATTCCGATGCAAGGTGGTAACAAACAGCCTGGACAACCCGCAGCCGCAGCCGCAGCCGCAGCCGCTATGCTAAATCGGCAAACGCCGACCAGTAGCAAAAAAACGATTTTAAGTCTTGATTTAGGTCGGACGTCAACCAAAGCCTGTACCAGTCGCAACCCGAACGAAGTCGTTTTTATTCCTTCTAATATCAAAGCTCTTACTGTTGATACCGCTAGAGGAGGAGGCTTTGAATCGAAAAATACCGATCCCCTGCTGGATATCTGGGTAGAATATCAAGGCTTAGGTTATGCGGTCGGTCAACTGGCGGCGGACTTTGGAGCCAGTTTGTTTAAAGATGGTTCCGATGCTCCCTCCAAAGTCGATGATGCTTTAATCAAACTGTTTGCTTGTGTTGGCTACTTCAAGCTACAAGGCGAAATTGATGTGGTTCTAGGATTGCCTTTCTATTCCCAAGCCCAATTTGAGCAAGAAAAAGAACATATCACTCGGTTACTGGCGGGCACCCATGAAATGTTCTATCGGGGTGAGCCGATCAAAATTGCGGTGAATAATGTTCGGGTGATGCCCGAAGGCTATGGCAGCTTGATTTGGCTGGAAGCTCAAGGAGGCAAGGAAGTCCCTAATTTTGCCACCCTCTCGGTTGCAATTGTTGATGTGGGTCATCAAACCACTGATTTCTTGACGGTTGATCGGTTCCGGTTTGCCAGAGGGGTTTCCCAAAGTGATACCTTTGCTATGGGTAAATTCTACGAAGAAGTCGCTAGTAAAATTGAAGGCGCTGATAGTCAGTCTCTCTATTTACTTGAGGCGGTTCACAAACCCGCCGGAGAACGGTTATATCGTCCTCGCGGAGCCGTTAAACCGTTTAATTTAGATGAAATCGTTCCCGAATTACGCAAGAATTTTGCTCGTGATTTATGCGATCGCGTGGTTCGATGGCTGCCTGAACGGGTGACGGATGTGGTTGTCACCGGAGGCGGTGGGGAATTTTTCTGGGAAGACCTGCAACCCCTACTGAAAAACGCAGGTTTGAGAGCCCATTTGGTTCAACCTTCCCGTAAATCCAATGCGTTAGGGCAGTTTGTCTATGGTGAAGCTCAATCAGCCAAAAGTTAGTTAAGTTCGTTAAACCCGTCCTTGACTCGATTCACACTAATGAAAACCGGATCAAAGGACGGGTTGAATTTTTGCCAAACCCCATCGACATTCTGATACACTAGGCATCAGTGGCTCTGGTTAATTCTTGTTGGGGTTAAAATTTTCCAGGCTCCAAAATACATCATGGGATAATCGTAGGTCTGGATTGATATTATGCTGTGGGCAAATCGTAAACAAACTCAGTCAGTAACTTTCACCGAAGATGCAGCAGATCAGACATTATTAGATGCGATTGAAAAAGAATTATCGCAGGCAAAATATCAAACGTTTAGTAATCTGTGTAAACAAGCGCTGTGGCAATTTCTCTTAATTTCTCGTACCGAACCCTCAACTCCTCCTCCTGCCAATTCTGCTCCCAATCCTCCCCAAGTTTTACCTCATTTACAGCGCGTTGAAGAGCGATTATTTGAAATTAAAAATCAATTAACGGATTTAGAAAAAAAGGTAAAAGTTGAGGATGGAACTCCTCAGACGGAACGTTGGGATGGGCAATTTCATCAGTTAACTCAGCAATTGACTCAATTACAAACAGCCCTCAACCAGAAATTAACTGAAATTGCCATCGGTTTAGAAGCGGTTCAATCCCAATCTTTACCTGTAATCATGACAGAATCTCACCCATTGCCTTCAGTGGAACCTGAACCTGTTTCTGCACAAGCGATGGAAGAAGCTGATCCTTTACTCCAACGTTTAGGCTCTTTATTAGATGATTTTTAAGGATTGATTTCTATTTATTCTCGGATTTTAATAGGATACAATCTCCTAAAGCTTGACGTTGAGCTTTTAATAATTCTTGAATTCCTAATTCTGCCACATTCAAAATTTTATCTAATTGTTCCCGACTAAAACTCCCTAATTCTGCTGTTCCTTGCAGTTCAATAATTTCTAATTCTTCTGTCATTACTAAATTAAAATCGATGTCAGCAGCCACATCTTCAGTATAATTCAAATCTAAATAAGGTTCTCCTTCTAATAACCCCACAGAAATCGCTGCAATTTGATGACAAATGGGTAACTGTTGAATTTGACCTTTTTGCATCCATGAATTTAAAGCATCGACTAAGGCAATAAATCCCCCTGTAATGGCAGTGGTTCGGGTTCCTGCATCGGCTTGAATTACATCTGCATCAACGGTGATTGTATATTCTCCTAATGCTTTTAAATCGAGGGAAGCTCTTAAACTCCGTCCTATTAAACGTTGAATTTCTTGGGTGCGTCCTGATAGTTTTAAAAATTCTCTGGGTTGTCGTTGTGGAGTCGCTCCGGGTAACATTCGATATTCGGCGGTTAACCATCCTTGCCCTGTATTCTGTAGGAATTTAGGGACTCCGGGTTCAATATTAACGCTACATAAAACTTGGGTATCCCCACTTTTTGCTAACACAGAACCGGGCGAAAAACGAGTAAAATTTCGTTCAAAACTCACAGGACGCAGTTGATGGGGTTCTCTAAAATCAGGACGTTTCCACATAATCAATTCACGAGTTAGGAGCAGGTTTGAAAGGTCTATTAAGCATTACCTATCAACAGTTAAGTGTTGACAAATAGTTTGATAAATTTGCTCTGGGGATTGTTCGCCATTAATATCTAAAAGGCGACCTCTGGGTTCATAATATTCTAAAATTGGAACGGTTCGTTGATAAAATAACTCAATGCGACGCTCAACAATTTCGGGTTGATCATCCGCACGAGAACGAACTAAAGAACGCTGTTTTAAGACAGTTTCTGGAACATTCAAATAAATTGCCCAATTTAACCGTTGGTCTAAATCTTCTAATAAAAAATCTAATTCTTCCGCCTGAAATGCGGTGCGAGGATAACCATCTAATAGCCAACCCTTTGCTACATTGGGTTCTAGTAATTGTTGGCGGACAAATTGAATCATGATTTCGTCTGGGACTAATTCTCCTTGTTCAACATAGGGTTTTGCTTGTCGCCCTAATTCCGTGTCAGACTTGATTTTTTGTCTTAAAATTTGACCGATATCTAAACAAGGAATACCCAAATCTCGACACAACAATTGAGCTTGAGTTCCTTTTCCAGCACCCGGCCCGCCCAGAATCACCAATCTCACAATTTTTAGCTCCTCCGATGTTAAACTCTGACTCCTGGGATCATGCTTAAACTTAATCTATGAAATTCCCGAAATTCGTTGAAATCCGTAATTAATTATTCCCCTTTAACCATTGTTAAAACTGAGGTGGGATTTAATAAAAATGAAGCTCCTTTTTGAGTAATTTCTTCGGAAAGATCAATCTGTTTTAAGGTGACTAAGCCATCATTAATATACAAATCCCTGACCATTGCTTTTTCCCCATAATTAAAAATTGTTTCATAAAAAACTTCTTTAATTCCTGTAGAAATAATTAATTTTAAACAGGAAATACAAGGTTCTAAAGTAACATAAATACTCGCTCCGCCACAAGAAATCCCATGTTTTGCCGCTTGAGCAATAGCATTTGCTTCCGCATGAACCGCGCGAGAAGGTAAAACCGGACTAGCATCACAGCTACTTAACCCCGGATAACAATACCCCTGAGTGGTGCAATGAATAGAACCTGAAGGGGAACCATTATAGCCCGTAGCCACGATTTGTCGATCTTTGACAATGACTGCACCGACTGGAAATACTAAACAGGTGGAACGAGTCGCAACCAGTTTAGCCATCATCATAAAATACTCATCCCAAGTCGGTCGCAGGGGCGGTTGATAGGTTTCAGTTGAATTTTCCATTCCAATCAAACAGTAAAAATTAGTTGAGTTTTGGGGATGTTAATCCGGTAGACCCAAATCCATTATCGCGTCTTGTGGTATCACTTAACTGTTGAACTTCTTCAATTTCAACCCGCAAAACGGGTGCAATTACCATTTGAGCGATTTTCATTCCTTTTGTAATCTTAAAGGATGTTTTACCATGATTGATCAAAATTACTCCAATTTCTCCCCGATATCCTGCATCAATGGTTCCAGGGGTATTGAGAACGGTAATTTGATGTTTCAACGCTAACCCACTTCTCGGTCGAATTTGAGCTTCTGTTCCTAATGGTAATTCAATGGCAATTCCTGTAGGAATTAATTGACTTTCTCCGGGTTCAATTGTTGTATTAGCTAGGGAAAATAAATCTAATCCAGCATCCCCAATATGAGCATACTGAGGTAAAATTGCCTCGTCATTCAGTTTCAAAATTTTTAATTGCATATTTAAAGGGAATTATGAATTACAAATGGTCAATAGGAAATAAACTGATAACTGGTTACAGGTGGGAGAACCCTAACCCTACAATGATTTACAATGATTAGGGTGCAAGTCGAGCTTTTCCTAGTCGAGTGTTTTGATACCATTTAGCAATATCAGGAACCCAATCTTCAACATGGGGCCACATTAAATCACATAGTTTTTGGATTTCTAATTGAGCATCTTTTTTAAACCGTAAATCCAGAAAATGTAATAACGCCCTTAAAGTAAAACTCACAACAAAATGTTGACGATAATCAAAGGGAACTTTTCCCCGTGCGTGTTCTTCAGATATTCCCTTTTCAAGATCAATTTTATAGCGTTTTGCCGCTTCTAAACACCAGTTTAAATCTTCTTGTCTTTGTTCTGGAGAATAATAATATTTTTTCCCTTGGCGATCGCTATAATATCCCACAGGACGTAAATAAAACGCCTCTTCAATATCAACTTTCCCTTCGGCGACGGCTAAGACTTTTCCTGAAGTATAACGGTACGATTGACAATCAAAACTAATACCTACCCTGTGGGTTCTTGCTTGCTGCATTACACTATGGGGAAAATAACCACAATTAAACACAATTTGACAGTGTTCTAACGGCCCATAATGTCCCCGTTCTCCGGCTAATAAACGCTTAACAATAACTTCTCCACATTTGGCTTCCGACGGCCAAAAGTCTCTTTCCTCTACAACAAACTGTTCGCTATAATCTTGGTGCATTGCAGCGTAAATCACCTGCTGAGGAAAGGGAGTTTTAGCAATTACTTCTACACGAAATCGATCCATTTTTGAACAAAACCAACCCAATTAAAAGCTTCAATATTTCAGCTTTTAACATTAAAGCGCCAAATGGATCGTCAATTTAAGTTATTTTTAAGATTAGCAACAGGATCTCAATTATGCTTTCCGATAAATTTACCGAAGCCTTAGTTTATGCAACTCAACTCCACGCCACCCAAATTCGTAAGGGTTCTGGAATTCCCTATATTGCTCATCTGTTGGGAGTTGCCAGCATTGCTTTAGAATACGGGGCTAATGAATCAGAAGCGATCGCCGCCCTGTTACATGATGCCATCGAAGACCAAGGAGGCGCTAAAATTCGAGATGAAATTCAACAGCGTTTTGGGGAAACCGTCGCCCAAATTGTTGAAGGGTGCACCGATACAGATCTAACTCCTAAACCTCCTTGGCGAGCACGAAAAGAAGCTTATATTGCCCATATTCCAAAGGCTTCAACTTCCGTGCGCTTGGTTTCGGCGGCGGATAAACTTTATAATGCTCAATCGATTTTAAAAGATTATCGTCAAATGGGGGATGAAATTTGGCAACGATTTACAGGTAAAAAAGAAGGAACTTTATGGTATTATCGATCCTTAGTGAATGCTTTTCGTCAAGTAGATGCGACGCCTTTAATTGAAGAATTAGATCGGGTTGTTTCCCAACTTGAACAATTAGTTAACATTAATTCTTAACCGTAAAAATTTATTATTTGATTAATTTTATAATGGCAAACGTTTTTTTAGAAAATATTACCCGACGCTATAATACCACCCTAGCAATTGAAGGGATTAATTTTGAGGTTCCTGACGGGGAATTCTGGGTATTAGTCGGGCCGTCAGGTTGCGGAAAATCAACGATTTTAAGAACGATTGCTGGGTTAGAAACAGCAACATCTGGGAATATTTATATTAATAATAAATTGGTTAACGATCTTCCAGCCCGTAAACGAGATGTGGCAATGGTATTCCAAAATTATGCCTTATATCCTCATCTGAGTGTAGCTGAAAATTTAGCATTTGGCTTAAAAATGCGAGGAGTTGATGCCACCAAAACCCAAGAAAGAATTCAACAGGTTGCTCAATCTCTCTCCATTGAACATTTATTAAATCGTAAACCCAAACAACTTTCAGGCGGACAACAACAACGGGTCGCATTAGGACGCGCGATCGCCCGTGAACCCCAAGTTTTTCTGTTAGATGAACCCTTATCTAATTTAGATGCTCAACTGCGGGATGATACTCGTGCCGAACTGAAACAACTGCATCAACGGTTAGGAATTACCACGATTTATGTCACCCATGATCAAGTCGAGGCGATGACTTTAGCCGATAAAATTGTGATTCTGGATCAAGGTAAAATTCAACAAATCGGTGATCCTCAACAAGTTTATTCTCATCCTAAAAATCGCATGGTTGCCACTTTTTTAGGAAATCCTCCCATGAATATTTTACCGATTACCTATGGAAATAGTTTGTTTTGGATTTCTAATCAATCCTTAATTTGTCCTGCCGCTATTCAAGAAAAATTGAAACTCCAAGAAGGTCAGCAATTTGATTTAGGAATTCGACCCGAACATATTCAATTAACAACTTCCTCGGAAATAGTTAATCATCTAAAACAAGATATTTGGGCATTTGAACCCGTCCCGTTAAATGTTGAAGTGAATGTGGTTGAACCTTTGGGACGAGAAACCTTAGTTCGTGCCCATATTGTTGATCTTTCTCAAACTCAAAATCAATCTTCTATTCAATTTCAAGTTCCCATTCAAGAGCGAATTCATCCGGGCGATCGCTTAACTATCAAACTTGACTTGAATCAGATTTTCATCTTTGATGCCACCACAGGTCAGACTCTTTACCCCTAAACCCCCCAGGGTGGATGAAGGAAAATCCTACCCACCCTGTAACCTAAAATTCTGTATCAAAATTAACTGAAATTCTTGACAAACTATGATTTTTAGATTAGTTTAGAAATAGTCTCCCCGAAGTCAGAAAATCAGCGATTCAACCCCCACAATCCGTAAAGAAAGCTTAAGGAAGATAGACTTTTATTAAATTGGTGAAAAAAATTAAACTCTATATAAATAATATTCTATTTTCGTGATTTTGAATCATACTTAAACATAAATCCTGAATCTATCACGTTGTAGGTTGTTTGGTGGGGTCAGTGAAGAACTCGTCAACCATTGGGGTTGTTTCATCCTAATCCTCATCTATCCTACATTCAGGAATATTCCCGACCCCCTAACACCAATATGATGCTTTTAAATCAACCTAATTTGAAACAGGATGAATCTGAAATTAGGAATCAGGAAAATATGTTTCCTATTAGTTACTCTACCTTAGATGTAACAGCATTAATCACTAAAATTTTAACAAGTTATCCCATTGACCCCGTTGAAAAATGCAAATTTTGGCATCGAGGTTTAAGCGATGTTTATTTTGTCAAAACTCAAACCTCTCGTTATTTTTTAAGAATTTCCCATCAACATTGGCGATGTCAAGCCGAAATTAAATTTGAACTAGAATTGTTAGATTTTCTGCACCATCATCAAATTCCAGTTGCTTATCCGTTAAGAACAAAAGCCGGAGAATTACTCATAGAAATTAATGCACCGGAAGGAAAACGATATGCAGTATTACTGGTCAATGCACCCGGTCAAATTGCTCTTGGAGATTTGAATATCACCCAAAGTTTAAAATTAGGCGCGACCGTTGCTAACATTCATCAAGTGGCTTTAAACTTTAAACCCTCGGTGCTGCGGCAACCTTTAAATTCAGATTATTTATTAGAAAGTTCATTCCTGATAATTGCCCCCTATTTAACAAAACGACCAACGGATTTAAACTGTTTAGCAGATATTGTATTTCAACTCAAAGAGCAATTGCAAAATTTACCTCAAACCCCTCCGTTTTGGGGGATTTGTTGGGGTGATCCCCATAGTGGAAATGCTCATTTTACCGGGGATGATCAAATTACCTTATTTGACTTTGATCAATGTGGATATGGATGGCGAGCATTTGATATTGCCAAGTTTTTACAAGTCTCTTTACAGTCAGGACTCAGCAAAAAAGTTCGAGAGGAATTTTTAAGAGGATATGAAGAGATCAACCCCTTAACAGAACTGGAAAAAAGCCATATTCAAGCCTTAACTCAAACGGCTCATATTTGGGCTTGGGCGATTAGTATTATTAACGCTGAACAATTTAAT
>JACCEC010543788.1_pt1 | contig 10411 bp, 13 predicted proteins | sample 7450121 | NCBI WGS metagenome assembly JACCEC01 (sample SAMN15323455, study PRJNA562643) | freshwater metagenome | isolation source: river surface water | place: USA:Blue River Watershed | collected 2017-08-18 | reverse complement strand
CCAATTGGCGGTATTTTATGCCAAAATCAATTAGAGAACCTTGGCCTTGTCCTCTCAAGCCAATTACCTCTTCCAAAGTATCGTAGGGAGAACCGACTACTGCTAACATTTCATCCCCAGGACGAAGGACACCATAGAGCGCACAGGCGATCGCATGAGTTCCCGAAACAAACTGCACTCGCACCACAGCAGCTTCAGCACCCATCACTTGGGCAAAAACTTGATCTAAAGTTTCTCGTCCTAGGTCATCGTGTCCGTAGCCACTTACACCCGCAAAATGGTGTGCGCCAACTCGGTGATCACGAAAGGCATTCAGAACTCTTTGAAGATTATGCTTGACCTGTGAGTCAATACCGTAAAAAATTTCTAATAGTGCCTGTTCTGCTTTCCGCAGCTGCTCTAAGCTGTTCATTGTTTCCTCATTTAAAAAAATAATCTAAATATGCGGATTCTCAAATCACGCAGATTAGGCTGGACAATTCCTACAAGGGTTACTGCATGACAATTGCTACTTCAACTAAACTTCAAATTAATTGGGTGAATACCCTATTTTTCATCGGTCTGCACATCGGCGCATTATTCGCTTTAATTCCTAGTAACTTTAGCTGGACAGCAGTTGGTGTGGCGTTGTTCCTCTATTGGGTTAGCGGTGGTTTAGGTGTGACTCTGGGTTTTCACCGTCTTGTTACCCATCGTAGTTTTCAAACTCCTAAATGGTTAGAGTATTTCTTGGTCTTGTGTGGTACGATCGCCTGTCAAGGCGGACCAATTGAATGGGTAGGTATACACCGAATCCATCATTTACATTCAGATACAGGTAATGACCCCCATGACTCAAATAAGGGTTTCTGGTGGAGTCATCTGGGTTGGATGATTTATCACTCGCCCGCTCACGATCAAGTTCCTCGCTTCACTAAAGACATTATTGATGACCAAGTTTATCAGTTTTTGCAGAAAAATTTCATTTTACTACAAGTTGCCTTGGGTTTAGTTCTCTATTACTTAGGTGGCTGGCCAATGGTAGTTTGGGGAATTTTTGTCAGAATTATTTGGGTATATCATTGTACTTGGCTAGTAAATAGTGCTACTCACAAATTTGGCTACCGTACTTATGAGTCTGGTGATAAATCAACTAACTGTTGGTGGGTTGCCATCCTAGTTTTTGGTGAAGGTTGGCACAATAACCATCATGCTTTTCAATATTCTGCCCGTCATGGTTTGGAATGGTGGGAAATTGATATGACTTGGATAACTATTCAGTTATTGCAGTTCCTTGGTCTGGCCACAAATATTAAGTTGGCAGAGAAAAAAGCATAATACAGATTCCATGCTCAAAGTCAATAGTTTGACTGCCATTTTTGGATCTGGAGACTATTGACTTTTTGTATGTAAGTAAATCCAAGACTTAGCGATTCAGCAAGATTATACAGACCTTATTTTGATCAGGTTTCATACCGACCGAGCAACGTTAGAAATTTTTAATTTTTCATGAAAAATTTTAATTCCTAATTATCTATCCTAAGTTGTACTTGTGTTGCTATAATCTCAGAAATTAATGTTACAAAACTTTGCAGCAAGTTACTTTTTTTAGATATCTTGCCCTGCAACCCGTTGTTTTTCAGGTATTCATGACTACATCACTCATCAAAAGTCAGGAAATAGCAGTCTCCTCAGACCTTAGCAGAGACCAACTCCAACTAAAACATATTATCAAAAGTTTGCCCAAGGAATGTTTTCAGAAAGATAGCCGTAAAGCATGGACTACTGTTATTCTCAGTTTATCTATGGCTACATTAAGCTATTATTTTTTAGCCATTTCACCCTGGTTTCTCCTACCCATAGCATGGGTTTTTACAGGAACAGCTTTAACAGGATTTTTTGTCATTGGCCACGACTGCGGACATCGTTCATTTGCCAAACGTCGCTGGGTAAATGATTTAGTCGGACATTTCTTCATGATGTTCCTAATTTACCCCTTTCATAGCTGGCGGATTAAACATAATCATCACCATAAACATACAAATAAACTAGATGAGGATAACGCTTGGCATCCCATCAGACCAGAGGTTTTTGAAAGCTGGGATAGTAATAGACAATCTGCTTTTGAATTATTTATGCGGAAGCGCCTGTGGTGGGTAGGTTCTATCGGACATTGGGCGGTTGTGCATTTTGATGCTCGCAAATTCCACAAAAAAGACCAAGCTGATGTTAAACTTTCCGTTGCTGTAGTTGTAGCATTTGCAGCGATTGTGTTCCCAACTTTGATTATTACTACTGGTGTTTGGGGCTTTATTAAATTCTGGTTTATTCCTTGGATGGTTTACCATTTCTGGATGAGTACATTTACAATTGTTCACCATACTCTTCCAGATGTTCCTTTTGAAACTGCTGACAAATGGCATGAAGCCTTAGCACAGTTATTTGGAACAATTCATTGTGATTATCCTCGCTGGGTAGAAATTCTTTGTCACGATATCAATGTTCACGTTCCCCATCACATTTCTACCGCCATTCCTTCCTATAATTTGCGATTAGCTTACGATAGCATCAAAGAAAATTGGGGTCATTACCTCCATGATGAGTGTAACTTTTCTTGGGATTTAATGAAACAAATTACCAATGAATGTCAACTTTATAAAACAGACATTGGTTACACAACTTTTGACCAATATTACGCTCAGAAATAAAACTCTGTAGTGGTTATTTAGAGAATTTTACAAATGATTTAATTAAACAAATTACAATTTTATTTAAGTCATTTGTCAATGGTAAATATTGGCAGTATTGGTAGGAATTTCCTCCCGAAAATCTGTCTTGTTCAAATATCATCAAATCCAGTGCAATTAGATACAATTCAATTCAATCAAAATCCTGCTGTTAAATCTTCCAAAGATGCAGAGAAACTACCTTTTACTCTTCAGGATTTAAAAGCTGCTATTCCTGCCGAGTGTTTTGAACCTAATGTGGTGAAATCACTTTATTATTTCTTCCGTGATGTTGTCATTGTTGCTGGGTTATATGCACTGGCAAATTATCTAGATTCTTGGTATTTCTGGCCAATTTTCTGGGTAATGCAAGGAACAATGTTTTGGGCTTTGTTTGTCATTGGTCATGACTGTGGACACCAATCTTTTTCTAAGCATAAATGGTTGAATGATTTAGTTGGTCATATCACCCATACTTTCATTCTCGTCCCCTATCATGGTTGGAGAATTAGCCACAGAACCCACCATAAAAACACAGGCAGCTTAGAGAATGATGAAAGTTGGTATCCTTTGAGTGAATCTAAATATCAAGAATTACCTTTCTTACAAAAGCTAGTTCGCTATTATCTGTTTTTGCCCCTAGCTTATCCTATTTATTTATTTCAACGCACACCAGGAAAAAGCGGTTCACATTTTGACCCCAGAAGTTCCCTGTTTAAGCCTTCAGAAAAGTGGGATATCATTACTAGCACTACCCTGTGGATTGGTATGGTAGGTTTATTGGGTTTCCTAACCTATCAGTGGGGTTGGATGTGGTTGCTAAAATATTACGCTGTTCCTTACGTTGTGTTTGTAATCTGGTTGGATTTGGTTACATATTTACATCACACAGAACAGGATTTACCTTGGTATCGTGGTGATAATTGGACTTTTTTAAAGGGTGCAATTTCTACCATTGATAGAGATTATGGCATTTTTAACCATATCCATCATGATATCGGTACTCATGTTGCTCACCACATTTTCCTCAATATGCCTCATTACAATTTACTCAAAGCGACTGAGGCGATTAAACCAATTATGGGTGAATATTTCCACGAATCCAAAGAACCAATTTGGAAATCTTTATGGAATTCAGCAATTAGTTGTCATTTTGTTCCCGATACAGGTAGTAAGGTTTACTACACTTCTAAGAGTCAGAATGGGAAGTAATCAGTAAATTGGATCAATCAAAAAAGTCTGCACTAGCGGGCTTTTTTGTTTCCTAGCCTCTACTATCATAAAATAGATCAAGATCATTGAGAGATTAAAAAAATGGTAGAAGTAGAAGACTTAGGAGTTACTGTAGAAGAATATTTAGAGGGTATGGCGAAAGGGATAGATGTTTTAAAATTAAAGAGGCTAAAAATGTCAGGTATTCCTGAAGAATTAGCCTTAGAGGTTATGGAAATTGCAACTCGTGTCATCAATGATACAGCAACTCCTGAAGAAATTGTTAGAGGAATTATGATCTTAACACCTTCACTTAGAGCAGAGTGTCAAATCCAAAATTAAAACTACAACAAACCCCGATACCGAATAAAAATCAACACCGCCGCCCAAGAACCTAAGGCCACTTTCACAGCCACAATAATATTTAATATTGGCAAAATACCACCACTAAAAAGCGTTCCTAACTCCCCATGTGGTAACTCTAATCCCGATAAAGTTATCACTGATAAAACAATAAACACCAAAACTGAAATCTTCTCCCAAATAGCCGCATGATAACGTTGGTAAATATCCTGCATCCATTGATAGGATGAAGTAATTGCTATTAAACCAATTGCTGTTCCACCAGCTACACCCGCAGCAAAACCACCTCCAGGGCTTAAATGTCCTCTAATGGCTAATTCAATTCCTACTAAAGCTGTAATTGTTGCTCCTAACCGAGCTAGGATTATTGATGATCTATCTTTAAATTGATAAATTGTGCAAGATGGATTTTCATTAGCTAATAAAAAGTTGCATCCTAGAATGGCAATTGTAAAGACAATTACTTCAAAAATAGTATCATAAAGGCGATTTCTAAAAATAATTCCTGATACTGCATTAATAACACCACTTTCAGCAACTACTTTTTCAGTAATGGAAATATTTGTGAAATTAGATAAATTAGATACTACATCTGGCATGAACAAAATTTTCACAAACAAGGCTATTCCCGCTAAAATGTAAACCCATTTCATGAATATTTCTCCTCCGATGCTAAAACATCAACATATTTTAAAACTGTATTGTCTAATGCAAGTTCACTTTCAATTATGTTATAAATGCGTTGTACTCTAATTTCCGTTTGATAAGTTTCCGCAAATTCATCACTGGCTAATATTGGCGCACAGGTAGCATGAACTTCTTTTTCCTTTAACGCATTTTGTAAACATTGGTGACTGTTGTAAGATACAATTTCCAACCGCATATAATGTTTACTAAAAATATTGCGAAAGTCGTCTATCAGTGTTTGAAAATTGCTATCTTGATTTTCTATGACACCCAAACGTAAAACTAAAGAAGAACGAACTGCTATAGCATACAAAGTAACAGATAACATTGTTCCCATTAATGCTTCTGTTAAAGCTACATCTGCTGCACCTAAAACTGCATCCACCAGTGCTGCTACTGCACCCAAAACTCCACGCAAAATTAACGCATGATACGGGTTAACTTGAGTAACTAATAAACCCGCAGTTAAGGGTAGCAAAGCAATAATTATATAGAGATAAGAATCATTCATTTTTCGCCTCTTGAAGTGCATCTTGAGTGGAACAATATGCGATTACATAACCCAGCATTGTATTCCAAATAGCTAAGGAAATAATTCCTAAAATTAGTAATGGCCATCTGCTAGGTATTTTCATTAAAATTCCCAAAATAATCAGTATTGAACCCAGAGTGTCAGCAACAGACAAACCATGTAATTTGAATAATACTGATTTGTTGCTAACTAAATGAGAAGTACCCCAAAACCAGAAAAATAAACCTATACCTATACAGGTATAACTAATAAGATTAGTCATGCTTCATTTAACCTTCTTAAAATATGTGCTAACAACATAAAACCTGCATTTCCTACACTCAAAATAATTGCTCCCACTACACCAATCATCCAATCATCTCGCAATACAGAAATGACTAAAATCATGATAGATACTTTGCTGGAAATACTCCCTAAAGCTAACATTAGCTGCCAAGTGTTATCCGTTTTCCATGCTTCATAAATGGGAATTAATAAAGCCGCTATCATAGCTAATAATACTATTTCTAAGTTCATAATTATTTACCTCCTGGTTTAATGTGATGAACTTCATAAAATCCTTCATCATTATGGTTTAAAACGATGGTTTTTGGTGTGAATGTAATTAAAAATATATCTATGAAAACCAACAGCGAAGAATGTTTATGCTTGACTTTTTCTGTGATGATCTCTTCATTATTATGAGGAAATAAAATAATTTCAAATGCTTCCTTAAATGCTATAGGGATGGCAATCATTACTTGAATTAGAACTTTTAACCATTCTGTTAATTTTGCCCGTGATGTATAACCTCTGGGTAAAATTAAGGCGATAATTATGCCAATAATAATATTGGTTGTACTAAAATCAGCGGTTAATAAAAACCAAATTGTGAGTCTTAATATTAAATGTCCGATCATGCTAATGCCATCCAAAATAATACAATGACGGTTAAACTCATTACACCAACTAAATGTTCAAATTTTTCAGCTACACGAGGTACATATATAGCTAATTTTTTGAAAATCAAATGATATGCTAACCAACCCAGGACAATAGTAGTAATCGCTTTGATAATATCGGCAATATTATAAGCTTTCAAATAGGCAATATTGGCGACAAATAAACCCGTTAGTAATAAAGTTACTGCTGACCAAAAAGCATATTCTGTTGTTTCTTCATTGTCTTTTTCATGAGGCAGAAAAATAAACTTAGCAAAAGAAATTGCTGTACCTACTGCGGCTAAATTCATGGCGATAAATTGCCAAGATGTGATATTTTTTAGGGTTAATACCTTAGCGGAAAAACCTGCTAATAAAGGAAAACCAGAAATTGATAAACTAGCTATAACTAAAGGTATCCAAATTTTTGTGTTTATGGATTTATATTGCAATTCTTTAAAATTACGGCTAGGTAAAGAACCCGTAGTTAAAAATAAAGCTGATTTGACTAATCCATGGGTTAAAGCGTAAAATCCTCCTACTGCTGGTGCTGCTAAGATAAATCCTAATTGGGATATAGTACTATAAGCTAACATCCGTTTTGTATCTTTTTCTAAAACAGCATAGGACACACCCATTAATGCTGTTCCTACTCCTAATATAACGACGATATTATTAATTTCTTGAGAAACAGCAGCACATCTTAATAATGGTAAAACACTGGCTTTAACGACGATACCTGAAAGCAATGCAGAAACGGGAGTTTCTGATTCGGAATGGGTTAAGGGTAGCCATAAACCGGATACAAATATACCAGCTTTTACTAATAGTCCAAGAAAAATTAATGCTAATGCTTCTGGTGGTGCATTTTTTAAACCTACAAAACTAAAAGAGAGATTATTTTGATAAACTAAGACTGCACCAACTAGATAAAATAACATGGATATGTTGCTAACAAAAAGATAGCGTAAACCTACCCAAATTGAGCGATCGCTGCGAGGATATGCAATCAATAAAAATGCTGCTATTCCGCTTACTTCTAATGCTACATATAAGCTCACAAAATCGGCACAAACAAAAGCCGCATTTAAACTACCATGAACTAATAAAGTTTGGGCATAGAAAAAAGCATTTTTATCACTATTCCAACAATATAAAGCTACAGCAGCAGTCACTAAAGCATTAGTTAAAATAAAGTACCCACTTAACTGATCAGCTTCTAAAGTGACACCAAAACTATCAAGTAAATTGAGTTTTATTGGTGACTGTTCTAGAAATAGTTGCACACCATAAGCCGCAGTAAATAATGTTCCGAAAAAAGTCAAATATCGGTTAAGTTTAGGAACTAAAAAAATGATAAAACCTAGAAAAAAGGGAATCCCAACCCAAGCAATTGTTATATTATTCATAGTCTTGACCTCTGACTCCTAAATTTTGGTATTTTCATGGTGTATTATTGTTCTCAATTTCACTGCTTTCTAAAGTGGGGTTATCCTTTGCTAATTTCATCACACCAACTAACATCAAAGCCTGAATTGAAAAACCAATTACTATTGCTGTTAAAATCACTGCTTGGGGAACAGGATCAGCATAAGCAGATTTTTTGACATTGGAGATAATGGGAGTAAATAAACCGGCTTTTGATGCAATAAATACATAAAAAGCTATGACACCTGTACTCATCACATCCATTGAAAGTATCTTCATCACCAGGTTTTTTTTTAAGATGATTCCAAAAAAACCGCACAGTATTGTTGCCAGTACACACGCTTCTAACACGGAAATTACCTATTTGATAAGGGACATGGGAATGTATCCCAGACTTCAGAAGTTGGGAGTTTGATGTATTCAGTTTTTGTTTAGTTATTTCAAGTGTTAAAATATTATTAGCACGATTTTCTAGTGCTGTATACGGCTCAACACCATATTTTTTATGATGATGATCATAATTACTCTCTATGGTTTATGCTGTGAGTAAGGTAGCGGTTGAACGCAAAAGCGAGAAAAGAGTGAATTTGAATTTGTCTACTCCATTACAACTGATTGGGCGTTCTGTAGAATTTCAGCGTATTATTGACATCCTGGCTGAAGATGGCGACTTGTTAATTACTGGAGTCCCTGGGAGCGGGAGACGTACCCTAGTTAGAGGTGCAGCACAAGAAGTTAATACAGTCATCTTAGAAATAGACTGCATTCGTGCTACAGAAGCAGAGAGATTTGTGCAAATATTAGCAGAAGCGATTAGTCAAAATTGGGAAGCTGATAAAATTCAAAAGTGGGTGAGTGAAAATTCATCGGAATTTTTTAACTTTAATTGTGAAAATCAACTCAAACTTATCCATTCCCTGCCACAAAAACAACTTTGGCAAGCGTTCGCCAATTTGCTTAACTTATTAGAAATAATGGCGGTTGACTTGAATCAACGTATATTGTTAATTTTACAAGGTTTTCCCCATATTCGTTCTTGGGATCGTCAAGGTTTGTGGGAAATTACATTCAGGCAAGAAATTAAAATATATCCTCATGTGAGCTATGTATTAATAGCCACTATAGCTGAATCTAGCCAACATGCAGATGATACCAACTATCCGATAGAAACTATCCAGTTAGCACCTTTAGCAAAAGATGTTGTTGCCCTATGGGCTAGAGAAATTTTACACAATGAGGGACTTACTTTTGATTGTCATAGCCAGGGGTTACAACTGTTTCTAGAAGCTGTACAGGGACATATTGGTGATGGTATGGCTATTATTCGGCGTTTATGTGCGTCCCGTTGTGTCAATACTTTGATTACGGAGGAAGATGTAAAAAAAGCTATAAAAGGATTACTCAAAGATTTGTCAATGACCTATGAATCTTTGTTGATGTTATTACCAGCTAATCAGGTACATTTATTAGAATCTTTAGCCATTGATCCTACTGATAAGCCCCAAAGTAAAGAGTATATTCAGAAACATGGATTGTCACGAGGAGGGAGTCTTCAAGGTGCATTAACTGGTTTACAGCACAAAGGTTTAATTTATAATGCGGAAAATGGTTATCGGTTAGCAATGCCTTTGTTAGCTTTGTGGCTAAAAGAAAGATTACATTGATAATAGGACTGATATCATGTCCGGTTGAATACTTATCATATTTGTTGAGGGTAATTGGTAATAGAAAAAAGATATAGCCATTCCCAAGAAGCTTGAGGTACAAAGTTTTTCGTTTTAGGGAACAGTGAATAAATTGGTGTGTACTTCATTAGACTGGGAAACGCTATATTCTGATTCCTGACTCCTGACTTCTACTCAAGAGGGCAACCACAGGAGGTTGCCCCTACGACTGACTCCTGACTTTTAAATTTTTAATTTTTCCCAGTATAGGAATAATATTTGATATTTGAAATTGTTTGCGTAGTCAGATAAAACGCAAAAGGTAATAGGCAAAAGGGTTTCAGAAAATTTAGGTGTACGGATTTTTTTTCAAAAATCAAATATGAGTCCTATAGCAATAATATGTAAATCAATATTTTTGAGCAAACCCACCAACTTTTGAATTAAAGAACCTTTCAGCAGAATTTCCCAACGATAACGCCTACTCTCACCAATGAGATTATAAATCGCGGCTATACAGACGAAACCCTGCTGCGCGGGTTCTTTCATCAAGTCCACTCCGGTGGACTTTGATTATGTAGTAGCGAATTATATTCGCCGTTGAACTTTTGCATGAGTGCCTTTTGCATGAGTGCCTTTTGCAACTGATAACTGATAACTAGGGTTTGCTGAAAAAACCCAAAACCCAGATAAATCAAAGGTTGGAGGTGGATAAACAGGAAAGTAGGTGCAAAGATATAGCGTCTTGTGCCTCAAAAACCGTTCGGCTGACGCTCACGGCGAAGCCTTACACTTTTGTTGGGTTTGAGAGATGGAAAATAAATTTTGAAATCTCCTCCTGACTCCTGACTCCTGACTCCTGACTCCTGTAAGGGCGAAGCATTCGGAAAATAGGCTTGG
>JACCEC010843478.1_pt1 | contig 10413 bp, 7 predicted proteins | sample 7450121 | NCBI WGS metagenome assembly JACCEC01 (sample SAMN15323455, study PRJNA562643) | freshwater metagenome | isolation source: river surface water | place: USA:Blue River Watershed | collected 2017-08-18 | reverse complement strand
GAAAACACACCACCCGCGCCCCCACCCCCGCCCCCGCTCGCGCCCACTCAACGCCCAACGCCCCCGTCGAATGATTCGTCAACCGCCGAACCCCATCCACCGGCGCATACGCCGGCCCGCACGTCACAAAAACCACCGGCCTCAATCCCCCAACACTCCCCGCTTTTTTCATTTTTTCCACCCACGCCTCTTGCCATCCCCGCTGCATTTGGACAATCCCTCTTTCATGGAACGCACCGAAGCCATCGCCACCCTCCGCCAAACCTGCAACCAACTCTCCGCCTCCGTCACCAGCATGCACCCCGTCGTGCCCAAACTCGCCGCCCCCGCCGCCCAAGGCGAAATCCTCAAAGCCCTTTTTGACCTCACCAAAAGCATCGAAGTCGTCAAAAAACACCTCATCCGCCTCGAAAAAGGCGACGACTCCACCCTGCTCTAACCCCCCTCCGAAGCCCGCTGAAACCCTGTCCGCGCCCTCCACCCTATGACGCGCCGCCCGCCAACCGAGCCTGTCAAATCCCCTAACCAACCGACCGTGCCGTAGCGGTTGATGGAGAGAGGACCACTTGTCCCCTTCAAAGGGATGGATTTGCAAACATGCTCTTTCGCAGAAGGATACATCCCTAAGCCATTGACCACCAACGCGACGACATAGCCTTATGGGATGGCTACCATGACCGTCCGAACCACCGCCGCTCTGGATATCGCGACCGAAAACTCCATCCAGCGACTGGCCAAGCTGTGGAAAACATCTCCAAGGAGGAGGTGGCGCGTCGCTCCGTGGCACAAGCTGAGAGCACGGCTGCCGAGCACGCCCGTCCTTCACCGCTGGAAGCGCTGAAGTGGCTGCAATCGAATGGCAAGCTGACACCGAAAACCTCCTCCCCCCCCAATGAGGTGGAGGAGTTTCCCGCCCATTACCTCGACGACGTTCGTGTTCGCCTGCTACCTCAATAACTCCTCCAATGCCTCTCCCTCCACCTCTTGCGTTTCCAACAATGCCGCTCCGCATCTTGTTCATCCTCGCTGCCGTTCTCAACGCCGCCCAACACGCTCACGCAGAACTGCGCGAGTTTGTTGAGGAATACTGCTTCCAGTGTCACGACTCCGCATCCCACAAAGCAGGCCTCGACCTCGAAGCACTCCCCTTCGCCCTCGTAGACAAAAAGAATGCCCTCACTTGGGAGTCGATTTTCGATCGTGTCGCAAACCACGAAATGCCTCCAAAAAGCAAACGTCAACCCACTGACAATCAACGTGACACCTTTCTTAACCGCCTCAAGCCCACCCTGCGCAACGCCTCGCTTGCACGCCAAGCGGCCGACGGACGGGGCCCATCCCGGCGCATGACCCGCACCGAATACGAAACCACCGTGAACGATCTGCTCCACATCCGAACCGATCTGCGCTCGTTCTTCCCCGATGACGCCGTGACCTCGGGTTTCGATAAAGTCGGAGAAGGGCTCACCCTTTCCGCCGCCCACTTCGCGGCGTACCAAAACGCTGCCGAAAAAGCCCTCTCTCTGGCAATCGAACGCGGCAACGTCATTAACGAAGACGAAGACGGAGCCGCCATCTTCAACCGCGCAAAAGACACCTACACCGTCTGGGGCGGATGGCTCGAAGGGAACGCCATGATCCTGCCCTCCCGACTTCTTTACCCCAACCGCTCCCTCTACACCACACCTGCCCAACGCAGCGGCCGCTACCGCGTAACCCTCACCGCACAAGCGCGAAACAATAACGGACGCCCCATGCCCGTCGCCGTGGGGATTCACGATTTCCGAGCCCCAAAACCCGGCGACGCTCCCGACACGCAAGCTTGGTTCGACGTCACCGAAGACCAACCGCGAACCGTCACCACCGAACTCGAACTCGACGCGCGCCAACAAGTCCACATCTTCGGACCTACCTTGGAAAATGGGCTCAAAATCAATCGGATGAAACAAAATGGAGAAACGTGGACCGGACGCGTTCTCATCCTCACCCGCCTGAAAATCGAAGGACCACTCCGAGCGGACGGCTCCCTCGATGAAGGCCCCGGAGCCGCCTACAAAACCCTGTTCGATGAACTCGAAGCCCAACCCCTTTCCAAAATTACAGGCATACCCGCGATCAAAGGAAAACCGGACCCGCTCCTCCCCGTCTCAACCGCTCCTAAAGAGGATGCCGCCCGCCTCCTCAAACGCTTCATTTCCCAAGCAATCCCCCGGCCCGTAACGGACGATTTGCTCGGCGACTTTATCACATTGACGCACAGGGCAATCGACAACGGCGTTCCGTTCCATCGCGCGATGCTCGATGGCTACAAAGCCATCCTCTGCTCGCCGCACTTCTTCGTCCTCACGGAGCCTCCCGGACCTCTCGACAACCACGCCATCGCACGAAGATTGTCGCACTTTATCTGGAACACCGCACCGGACGATGCCCTCGTCAAAGCCGCGGCCACGGGCAAACTCACCACGCCTGAGGGACGTGCAGCAGAACTTGAGCGCCTGCTGAATGACCCTCGCTCCAAACGCTTCGAGCAAACATTCGTCGATCAATGGCTCGATCTAAAAAACATCAACGCCACCACGCCGGATGGCGTCCTGTACGCAGAAATCCCGCCTGTCATGACCCTCTCCGCCGAACAGGAAACACGGCGCTTCTTCCACGACCTCCTCGCAGAAAATCGAAGCACGCTCGAATGCATCCAAAGCGATTGGACCTACGTCAACGAGTGGCTCGCCTCACTCTACAATCTCCCCGAAGTTCAGGGGTACGAGTTGCGCAAAGTACCCGTGACCCCAGAAAGCCGGCGCGGCGGCCTGCTCACCCAAGCGAGCGTTCTCAAAGTCACTGCCGACGGCGCCAAAACATCCCCCATCCTACGCGGCAAATGGGTCAATGAACGCATCCTCGGAATCGTCCCCCCCGATCCTCCCGACGACATCCCCAAAATCGAACCCGACATCCGCGGCACAACCACCATCCGCGAACAACTCGCCCGCCACCGCGATACCCCAGCCTGTATGAGTTGCCACTCCATCATCGACCCGCCTGGGTTCGCCCTCGAAACCTTCGATGTGATCGGCGGTTGGCGAGACTTTTACCGGATGCCCAAGTTCACCGGATCGTTTGTCACCCTCACCCGCTTCAATAACCGACGTGTCCACCGCGGGCCCGCAGTGGAACCCGGATACACCATGCCGGATGGTCGCGCCTTCGCCGACATCACCGAGTACAAGACACTGCTCTTGAACGATAAAGAACGTATCGTTTCCGCATTGGCCTCCAAACTCCTCACCTACGCCACCGGCGCGCCCATCCAGTTCGCAGATCGCGAGGACATCTCCGCAATCGTCACCGAAGCAAGCAAAGACAACTTCGGCCTGCGAACCCTCCTTCACGCCATCATTCAATCCCGTCCCTTCCTTCAAAAATGAACTTCCCCCAGATCAACCTCCGAAAACCCATCTCCCGCCGCCACATCCTTCGCGCTGGCGCCGTTAGCCTCGCGCTCCCCGCTCTCGAAGCCATGCTCCCTCGCTGCGCAAACGCGACGGACAACGCCGCGCCAAAACGCCTGCTGCTGATTGGGCGTAATCTCGGCCTCCACGCCCCGTTCCTGTTTCCCGAAACCGCTGGCCCCAGATACGAGAGCACTCGGTACCTGCAACACCTCGAAGCGCATCGAGGAAAGTTCACCCTGTTCTCCGGCTTATCCCACCCGCGTTACAGCCATCACACCAGCGAACCCGGCCTTTTCACCGGTGTCGAATGGGACCGCATCAAAGAACCCGCTAAATGGATGCGCAACAGCATCTCGCTGGATCAGTTCGCCGCAGCCAAAATGGGTGGAGACACCCGCTACAGAAACTTGGTCATGGGCCTTCAAACCCGTGACTTTTCGTGGAACGGGAAGGGCGTGCCGGTTCCGCCCGAGAGAAGCGCGCTCGCGGTCTTCCGACAACTCTTCACCGATGGAAGTCCCGACGAAGTGGCGAACGAGATGCACCGACTCAAAACGGGACGCAGCATCCTCGACCAAGTGAGCAACCAAGCCAAAGAGCTGGGCCGCACCCTCGGAAACGAAGACCGCGAACGCATGGACCTCATGTTCAGTTCCGTGCGGGATGCAGAACAGGGTCTCATCCGAAACGAGGCATGGCTCAATAAACCGAAACCACACGTCGATTACACCGCACCCAAAGCCGATCCCTCTGCGGCACTCCTCACTCAGCGCCTCACGCTCTGGTTCGATGTCATTCGCCTCGCGCTGCAAACGGATTCCACGCGCATCATACTGTTCGCTGTGGGAGAAGCAGGACGCCCCAACCTCGAAGGAATCACCCTCGCCCACCACGACGCCTCGCACCACGGAAAGGACGAAACGAAGATCGAACAGTTAGCCCTGATTGAAGAAGCCGAACTCAAGGTTCTCGGCCATTTTTTCACGGGAATGCAACAAGTCCGTGAGAACGACAAGACGTTGTTCGACAATACCACCATCCTCAGCGCCAGCAACCTAGGCAACGCCTCCGCTCACACGTGCGAGAACTTACCCATCCTCCTCGCGGGAGGCGGTTTCAATCATCAAGGACACGTGCTGAAAAATCGAACGGACAACACACCGCTCTGCAACCTGTACTTGCGAGTCCTGCAAAACCTCGGCATCCCGACCGAGACCTTCGGAACGAGCAACGGCATCCTCAGCGACGTTTAGGATTTTCGCGTTCTGGCCCACGCGCTCAGTCTCGCCGCCTAACGTTCGAGCACTAAAAAGCCAATGCTGGGGCGCTACTTATCAAGCCAGACATCCGCACCCCGACCGCACGCCAAAGAAAGCTGAGTCAGGTAGATCACAGCTTGGTTGGCATCACCTTTGTCCACTGTGTGAACGCCCCCATGGCGTGCTGGCGGATTTTGCGCCGCCAAACCTTGTCCATACAGAACGCAAACAGCGTGTCCTGTTCGTTGCCACCAATGGCGACTCCGGTGACTCGCGAACGGTCTGGCACGGGCAAAATCACCTGCGTGGGACCATCGTCCGCACTGATTTGAATGCCGCTTCGTGTTGCGATGAACTGCCTGCCTTCCAGCGAATAACACACGGACTCGGTTCCAGCATCGTCGTCCCAGTCATTCACGTGCAGATGGAAATAGCGCTCCTTGTTTTTGAGCGAACCGTCCGCGGCAATCTCATAACTGTACACCCATTTTGAGTGACCCTCTGCCACGGACAGAAGCCACTGATCGGGACGGTAAGCCATCCCCGTTGCGAACTTGATGCCTGCATCCACCCGCCGCTTTTGGCCGTCTTTCACAAGCCACACAGACCCTCCGTTGTTCGGCTTCTTGTCATCGTTGGCGGTGACGTAAAGGCTCCCATTCGGCATCGCTAACACCGAATGCGCTGGAAGGCCTTCCACCACCACGCGGCTTTTGCCCGACTCGTCGTAACTCAACACATTGCCCGACTTCTCCGAAACAGAGTAGAGCACACCGTCCGGTCCAATACTCACGCAGTGCGCATTCCCAGTGTCAGTGGAAAACTCTTTCACACTGCCATCCAGATTGATGCGATGAATTTTGTTGGCGGATGTGTCAGCAAAGAACACCTCGCCCTTCGCATTGCACGCTGGGCCGCGCGTGCTTTTGAATCCGCTCGCCACCAGTTGCCACTCCTCGCCAGGCACCAAGATCTCTTGCGCCCTCGGCGCGCTTGACCCGGCTTGGACGCGCTCCGGCCAGCCTTTCCAAAGATAGGCCATCGCCTCGCGCCAGTATTCTCCGTACCCCGCCACATGCCGCCCTTCGACCGTGCGAAACTGGTAATCGTAGCCCGAAAACTTGAGTGCCTTGTCCATCTCCTGATCGAGCGTGTACCAGTCGCCCGCACAGTTTTCCATGTCGCGCGTCGCCGTTGTGAGGAAGGCACGAATAGGCTTCGCCTCAAACTTACGAACCATCGTCGGAAATTCGTGCCCACCACGAAACGCCACCCAGCTTCCACTGGCCGCGTAAACGCGGCTAAACGCCTCAGGCCGATTCCATGCCGCCGTGAACGCCGCAATGCCCCCACTACTACCTCCGGACATGCACCGATCATTGCCATCAGTAGATAAGTTGAGCTGGAGCTCCTTACCCACGAACGGAAGCAGTTCTTCAACGAGAAACCGCACGTTGTTATCGTTGATTCCGTCGTACTCAAAGTCTCGGTTACGACGTCCCGCAGTGCCTTTCATGGGTGCCGGCACTTCCCCCGGCCGTACGAAAACCCCCACGGTCACAGGCATTTCTTTGGTGGCGATCATCACCTCCATCAGCTCCTTCTCACGCGAGTTGTACCCGTCTGTCTTTACGTAGACACACGCTGGTTTCGAAGCATCGTACTGGGCGGGGATGAAGACGGTCACTTCGCGGGTGGTGCCCGGAAAAATGGCGCTCTGTTGAAACGTAAACCGCTTAACCGAACCCTTTGGCACGTCTTCGCTTTTGATGGCAGGCGGTTCATAGGATGCCGCCTCCTTCGGCGTTTCCTGATGCAACACACTGCCCGCGAGCGGTATGATGAACCATTGCAAATGCGGGTCGTTCGGTTGCAACGTCCATAAATCCACACGAGCACCGGATTCCTTCTTCCCACCGAACAAGTCCATTCCCATTCCCGGCGCATGCTTGGGCGTAAGGGAGTACGCGCCGTTATCGCGCTTGGTCAGAGTCCACAACTGGGACGGAGTACCCGTAGCCTTTTCGAGCACGATGTTCGCGCCCTGCTTCGCAAGCCCCTGCGCCACTGCGAGAACCAATGACGGTTCGTGCGCGGGTTTAATCGTAAACAGCCCATCCTGCGCAGGCACAACGGTCCACTGTTGATGTAATGCATTGGCGGCCTCGTTGATGGTGACAGTCGTGCCCTCCGTCGTTCCAGCTTCGCGGGCTTCGAGCGTCATCTTCGGCGCGCTAACCGGTACGATTTTGTAAACTCCCCAATCCTCTGCGCTAGCCGAGAAGAGACTCAGTGCGCCGAACGCGATGACCAACAGATGCGATGGGACCTTCATAAATCACCGATGGTTGAAATGCCTGAAAACGTGCTAGTCAGCGCTTACTTGGGCGCTGGAGGTTCAACCGCGAGATCTGCCTCAGGCACCAACGCAAAGGGTGTCGCCGGATCCTTCAGGTGCTTGTCGAAGAACGTCCGAATCATTTCATTGACCGCAGGTTTGCCAAACGCCGGCCCTCCGTGCCCCGACCCCGAAAACTTTTGAAGCCACACCGCAACCCCCTTCTGCTTGAGCGCGGTAGCAAACTCCTCGCTTTGAGCATACGGCACAAGCGCGTCGTGCGTGCCGTGGAGAATCAACACCGGCGGACAATCCGCGCTCACATAATGAATCGGACTCACCGCGGCGCTCTTCGCTTGGTCATCCAGCTTTGTTCCAATCAAGGACGAGTACGGATCGCTCGGTGTGTTGAAGCGAAAAATGTTCGCGATGTTCTTATCTTCGGCCGCCTGCTGTACGACGGAGTAAAAATTCGTGGGTCCGAAATAGTCACACACCGCACTGATGCGATCGGAGAATTCCGCATTCCCGCCAATCGGCTCAAATGCTCTCTTTCCTCCTGTTACCCCCACAAGTGCGGACAGATGCCCGCCAGCCGAAGCTCCGATAACGCCAACACGTTCCGGATCAATCGAGTATTTCATGCTGTTGGCTCGCAGCCAACGAATCGCCGCCTGACAGTCCTGAATCTGCGCAGGAAACAGGGCCTTCTGGCTGAACCGGTACTCCACACTCGCAACGGCGTAACCGTGACGAACCATGCCGACAACCGGACAAGGATATTTGTTTCCACCCCGCCACCCGCCGCCATGAATGTGCACAATCAACGGCATCGGTTTGTCGGGAACCTGTTCAGGCAGATACAGGTCGAGCTTTTGCGCGGAGTCGCCATCCGGAATGTAAGATAGATCCCGCTCGAAGCGCACCCCTGGAGGCGCGACCGCTGGCTTGACGTCAGATTTGGGAGATTCGGCAAAGGCCGTTGCGGCGAGTGCGACAAGCGCGAGAAGCAGTTTCTTCACGAATCGATAAGGGGGTTGGAGTTGGATGTGCAACTCGCAATCTGAATCCCCCCCAGCGCTTTTGAAAGAACGGCTTGGCGAATACCCTCCCGTCACTCACCGACAGGTCGCCGTGCCACCCCGCCCCCATCGACAGCCCGTGATGCACTCGCTTTAACTCAGCACCGACGGGCCCGACTTACCTTCATCAACTCGCCACGGGCATCAAAAATCAACCCGCATCCCCACGGACACCCCACGCCCGCCAAGCGGCGCAACATCCTTTAAGACTGACGTATGCATCCGCGCTTCGGCGTCGGTCAGATTCAATCCCTTCAGGTAAACATCCACCGTCCGATCCTTGAATTTCACCCGATAACCCGCGTGCGCATTCACCATGAAGTAGCTGTCCGTCGGCAACTCATTGTCCGAAACCCGATTCTGCCGGGCCGCATACTGCCCCTCCACCCCCGCGTAAAACCCACCCGATCGGTGCGTTAACCCAACCGTCCCGCGAAACGGGGGAATGCGCGGCAACGCCCCACCCCCAACACTCCGATCCTCCGCACGCACGTAATCCGCCTTGAAGCTCAAATCGAGCGCCCGTTCCTGCGGCACAACCTCACCCTGCGCATCCACTTCCACCGCCCCATGCAAGTGCACCACCACCTCCGCCTCAGCCCCCACAAAACGCGCAGGCACCGAACGGAACCCGTAAACCGGCAACGCGTGCGTCTCGCCATCATGCTCCTCCTCAACCGTATCCCCCGTGTTGAACATCCCGATGTAACGGCTGAACTGGTACACGTACCCCGTCAGTGAACCCGTAACGTGTCCCGCATTTTTGCGAAACGACAAATCCACACTCACCGCCCGCTCACTCCGCAACGCATCATCGCCAATCTCGAAAATCGCCGTCGCATGGTGCACACCCCCCGCGTAAAGCTCCTGATACGACGGCGCCCGCTGGGAAAACGCACTGTTCAAAGCCACCGCATACCCACTCGCCGGAGTCCAGATCAGACCCGCCGACAAACTCAGATTGTCGTACTGATTCTGGCGCGCGCCGAACGCAACTCCGTCGGGACTCCCCACCGTCCCCTCGCGTTCAAACTCACCCGCCCGAAGACGCACGTTGTCGTAACGCGCGCCCAACTGAAACCGCACCGGATTCAAATCCACCTCCTCAAACCAAAACAGCGACCCCGTATTGTTCCGAACAACCGGCAAAAATGGCTCGTGCTCGCCCGTGACCGATAGTCGGCTCCCCTCAAACTGCACCCCAAACGTCCCCTCCATCCGCCCCACACGTTCGTGCGCCACTTCCAAGCGCAGATCGAACCCGCGGTTTTTGAAAATGTTCTCCGCATCCGAGCCGTGAAACTCCGTATGCCGGTAATCCGAAACCCCGAGATTTAGTTTCACCGAACGAATCCCCCGCACCGGCTCGCGAATCAACCCTCGGACGTCCCAACGCCGCTGCTCCATGTCAATCGATGCGTGCGGTTCCGCCACCGTGCCGTAGTTCGAGTGAACACCCGAATACGCCGCACCAAAAAAACCGCGGTCGGACGCCGCCGAAAATCCACCTGACAACCCCTCCGTCCGAAACCCGCTGTTCGGCAACCGCCCCACCGTGCGATTCAACTCACGCCGCTCATCCGGTTCCGTCGCAAGCCACTTCCGAGACGAAACATTCGCCCCAGGAATCGTCAAGTTATCCATCGCTCGCTTAAACCCCTCCAAATGCCAGTTCCAGAGTCCTTGCCCACCTTCCGCCATCAACGCGCCCCCACGCTCGGCATTCACCGAACCATAACGCCCGCTAGCCGTCCCTCGGACCGCCTGTCCAATCGGCGCCTCCGGAATCCTCCCGTCCACCTGATTCACCACCCCCCCAATCGCATTCGGACCGTACAACAACGTCGCCGGCCCGCGTACCACCTCAATCCGGCGCGCCAACACCGGATCAAAACTCACCGCATGGTCCGGACTCGTCGATGACGCATCAATCGTGTTGCTGCCATTTTGCAAAATCCGAATCCGATCTCCATCCATCCCGCGAATGACTGGACGGCTCGCAGCCGGACCAAACCCCGACGCGCTCACACCGGGCAAGTTTTGCAACGTCTCACCCAGCGTCGGAGCCAACGAGAGCTTCAAACTCTCCTCCGACAGCAGCGATACCGGCTGCGCCTGCTCAAAAAGCGTCCGATCCAGCGGCAACGCCATTACCACCATCTCACTTAAAACCGTCGCCTCGCTGCGCGGATGCTCGTCCGCACCCGCTCCAACGACCAACGAAACCGACAAAATACCCAGAGAAAGTTTCTTCATAAAAAAATCAAATCAATGCAGTT
>JACCEC010425188.1_pt1 | contig 10415 bp, 11 predicted proteins | sample 7450121 | NCBI WGS metagenome assembly JACCEC01 (sample SAMN15323455, study PRJNA562643) | freshwater metagenome | isolation source: river surface water | place: USA:Blue River Watershed | collected 2017-08-18 | reverse complement strand
GTCCCGGTTCCGCCGGGGCGGGTCGAGCGTCATGCTCGACACGCACAGAGTAGCCGACCGACGGCTAAAGTATTCGCGCTCGCTCTACTTTTTTCGCTTGCGCGCTTGGCTCCCGACGACGCGCGTTACTTCGGCCGCGATCGGATGCGGCGGGAGCGGCACGGGTCAGGCCCTGCATCCTTCGCGCAGGATCGCGGCGTGGGTGCGTTTGGTGTCGACGTCGCGGTGCACGAACACCCACCACATCGAGACGTGGCCCGTGCTTTGCGAGAGGGTCTGGTAGCAGTGCGGCCAGTAGCCCGGTGGTGGCGGCTTGTCGGCAGCCAGAACCTCGCCGTCGCGCGGGCCGCCGAACGCCCGCAGCATGGGCGTCGCGTGGGTCACCGCCGCCTCATCGGGATGACGTCGGCGGCGTCGGCTCGAACCGCCCCGCAGGTCGAGCATGAGTCGGCCGGCGGCGGCAGGGTCCCCCACCATGCGCCGCGGTGGCCGATCACGTCGCCGCCGCACAGCGAGCAGGTGCCAACGCGGGCTTGGCCCGGGAGCGGCTGCGGCTGAATGGGTGCGAGGTGCATCGATGATGGCTCGAACTCAAGTCCTCCGAGGGGCCAGACCACCCAGGACCCTGGGGGGTAGGCGTCGGCATGCCATGCGTTGCTCACCGCCGCCGCACCGCTTCTTCGACCGCCACGATGACGATCGTGGCCACGATCGGATCGGCGAATGCGTCGACCGACAGCGCCTCGATCTCCGCGAGCGTGACCGTGCCGTCGCCGTCGCGGTCCACGATCGGGAGCAGGTGCGGGGCCTCGCGCTGCAGCAGCGGTGCCGCGCGCAGGCGCACGTAGGCGTCACCGAACACGCGCGCAATCGCGACGATGCGCTCGCGGGTCTGGGCCGCGCTCGGCGTCGCGCCAGGACTCGCGCACGACGCCAGGGTCAGGAGCGGCAGCGCGATCAGCGCCACCGCGAACAGCACCGCCAGGGCTCGACTCGTCTTCTTCATTGCGTCTTCCTGTGGCTCGCCAGTCGCTCTTCGACCTGCTCTTCGAGCCGTTCGAGCCGGTCGCCTTGCTTGGTCACGCACTCGCGCAGCTCGTCCACCTTGTGGCCCACATCTTCAACGCGGCGGCCAACGTCTTCAAGCTTTCCACTGAGCAGCTGGAAGCCGTCGCGCAGCGCGCCGAGCAACGCGCGCCCGCCGATCCAGACGGTCACGCCAAAGAAGCCCCAGCCGCCGAAGTCCTTCAGCACAGTCGCAACGTCGATGCCTTGCGCAATCATCCGAAGTACCTTGCTTCTGCGTAGTCGAGTTTGAATCCGACGGATGTCGACGCTGCCGCCGCCATCGTCAGCGAAACCTTCACCGTGGCCGCGGCTGTCGTGTCGACAGCCGTCGTGCTGGCCGCGCCGCCGGCGGTGCCGGCGCAGAAAACGTTGGTCCAGTCGGTCGCGCCCCAGTTGCCCAGCCCAGTCGTTGACCCGGTCAGGTTGGACATCGACGAGGCCACACCGAGCAGCGATTGCTTGCTCGTGTTGTTGAGGTTCTGGATGCGGAACCGAATCTCGAACGGTCGGTACTGCGCATTGCTGGTCACGTTGCCCGCGTCCTGCCACACGACAGACCCGCCCCAGTAGATTTTGAGCGTGTAGGAACGGTCGCTGCCGACCGTGTTCTTCAGGTATCCCTTCAGCAGGATCTCGACGCCGCCAGTAGCCCCGAGCGTGTTCTCGAGAATCGACCAGTTGACGAGGTCCGTCTCGGTCGTCGTGTTGTTGACCTCGGTTTGGTCGTAGGTCGCGTGCAGCTTGCTCCCGTTCTCGCGGGTCCAGGCCATGCCCTCGGCAGGCGTCGTGTTGGCGACGAGGACGAAACCGGCAGTGCCCACGGCAAGCCGGACCACGTTCGTCCCGTTGTCGACGAGCAGGTCGCCCTTCGAGGACGTTGGCGACAGCGCATCCATGGCCGCGGTCTGCGTGGTCTGGCCGGTCCCGCCCTTCGCGATCGGCACCGTCGATTCGGTCGCGACCGTGCCGAGCCCGAGCGTCGTGCGCTGCGCTGCCGCGTCCGCGTCGTCGATCAGCGCGCGTCCGGCTGCCGTGCACGCGATCTCCTCGACGTTGCCTGCGCCAGCCGTCGAGCGGCCCAGCACCTTGTCGGTGGCGGACACGTTCTGCATCTTGGCGTAGGTCACCGCATCGTCGGCAATCTGCGCCGTGTCGACCGCGGCCCACGAACCATCGGCGCGCAGGAACTTGGCCGAGCCGCCACCAGACAGGGGCACCAGCCCCTTCGTCGTGCTGGTGAAGTTGTCGAGCAGGGCCGTCGCCTGCGTGCCGGTCAGGTCCTCCGGGTCACCGGTGCCGGCGGTCGATCGCCCCTTGATCGTGCCCGTCGCGACGTTGGCGAGCTTGGCGTTCGTGACCGCGTCGCTGTCGATGGTCCAGGTTGCGCCGCTGCCGCTGACGGTCACGTCGCCCTTGTCCCCGTCGCTGACCCCGCCGCCTCCTGACGCCGCGATGTGAACCTCGTTGTTCGGCGCGTCCGTCGTGATCGTGATGTTCGACCCGGCCACAAGCGTCAAGGTGTCGGCCGGAGCTGCCGCGACAACAGGATCTTCCCCGGACACCTCGACCGTGCCGAACGCATTGCCGGCCGCCGCCGCGATCGTGATCGAGTCGGCGCCCGCGTTGGTCGTGATCGTGACATTGCTTCCCGCAACCAGGGTCAGCGTGTCGGTCGACGAATCCGCGACCACGTCGCTTTGCCCGCTGACCGCGATCGTCTTGAACGTGTCGACGGAGCCGCCGGCGGGCGTCGCCGGCACCCACTCGCCTTGTGCCGCGTCCCACTCGGGCACCTGCCCGTCGGTTGGCGTGCCCAGCACCTGCACGGCGTCGCGCCGAACCTCGGTCTCGTCGACCATCAGATCGCCCCCCAGGCCGAGCCGTCGAAGACGACGTTCGTGTTCTCGTCGAGGACGCGCGCCTGGTCGCCCTCGGTCGGCGCCAGGTAGAGCCACTGCGTTCCGTCCCAGCCGGCGAGCTGGCCGTCCTTGCTGGCCCACGCGCCTGTTGCCGATGCCGCGATGATGTAGACCGCGCCAGTCGTCGGCGAGCCCGGCGGCGCGGTCAGGTCGTTGTCGACCACCTTGAATCCGCCGCCGAGCTGCGCGATCACCCAGAACGCGAGCGTGTTGAGCTTCGTGTGTGCCGCCGGGTCGATCTGGGTGAAGAGTTCGAATCCGCGAATGCTCGTCATAGGCTCACCTGCTGGTAGTTGCCGTCGCCCGCCATCCCGACCTGCCAGATGCGCATGTGCAGGGTCGCGCCTGCAGTCAGGCCGTGCGCAGTCTGGTCGGATGCCGAGTAGTAGAGGCTGCGCTTGACTGCGACGCCGTTGGTCGCAGTCAGGCGGAACTGATGCACCGCGGTCCCGAACGTCGAGTCGCTGAACACCTGAACGACGTATTCCTCGGCCCGCTCGTCGAGCTGGACCTTCTGGAACATCTGGGCCAGCGGCGAGCGCGGGACCGGCTCCCACACGATCTTGGCGTTGTTCGAGTCTCGCGCGACGGCCACGTTCACCGGCCGGAAGCACCGCGCAGTCTCGGCGCGCGGCGTGATGTCGATCGCGGTCACGTCGGCGAGCAGGCCACCAGCCGGCACGATCTTGATGTAGCGCCGCCGCCCGTTGCCGGCCCAGCCGTCGGGGAACGGCCACCAGATCCCATGCTCCCCGAACGCCGTCCACCTGACGAACCGGTCGCCGATGGCATGCGTGCCCATGTGGTCGCTGGTGTCGCGCAGGCCGCGCACAAGGTTCGACAGGACGTAGGTGCCGTCCGATTGCAGCGTCGCGGTCAGGAACGCGAGCACCTCGTCACCGAGCAGGAACCAGTTCGCGCCGCGGCCGACGTCGTCGAGCGTCACGCTCGCCAGCGTCTCGCCGTTGAACATGCGCACCGTGACCGTGTTCGTCACGTCGACAGTCAGCGTCGAGCCGGTGGCGAGAGCGGTCGTTGCCTCGCCCAGAACGTGCGGCGTCTGGAGCGTGCCGATCAGGTTCCAGGCGACGTTGTCGTCCGAGTAGTAAGCCACCGCCCCGGCCCAGCCGTCCGTGGTTGGCGCCGTGCACAGGTAGAGACCCGGTTCGCGCACGTGCAGCTCCGAGATGGCTGGCACGTCGAGCGCATGCGCCACCAGCACAGCCGGCGGCGTGGTGCGCGGCGGCGTCGAGCCGCCGAGACCTCGAGCTCCGACGTTCGCGATCTCGACGTCGACTTCCTCGACCACGCCCCGGACCCTGACGATCCAGTCCGTCGTGACCTGCACGTGGATCGCGCGCACGACCCAATCGCGGCCAAGCACGTCATCGAGCGTGATGAGGTCGTTCTCCAACACGTGGATGTAGCTCGGTGGCAAGTCGAACGACACGACCTCGCGGTTGATCCAGGCCCGGCGCAGCGTCTTGGCTGCGATGTCGCGCGCCTGCGGGCGGGTCAGCGACAGGGGCCGCAAGTCGATCTCGACTCGATTGTCGTGCGGCAGGCTCGCCGGGTTGCGCAGCCCATACGACTCGTAGCCGCGGCCGTAGTTGCGCGAGCTGTCGACGAACGAGACGCCGACGGCGGTCGGCAGTTGTGCGTCCTCGACCCGCTCGACCGTGAGCGTCGACTTGCTCGCGCTGCCGGACTTGCGCGCCGCCAAGTCTTCGGACGCGACCGCAACCACGTCCGCATTCTCGATCTGGAACACGGCCATCTGGTCGCGGCGCTCCTGCGTCACCATCTGCTTGGCGACGAGCAGGGGTTGCAGGCTCTGCACGATCGGCTGCGGGCCGCGCACGTAGTAGCCGCGCAGTTGTTCGGCCGACGCGCCAGACAGGTCGAGCACGCTGTCAGGGTTCGGCATCTTGCCGAGCTTCACGATCTCGCGGACCGCGTCGGCGTAGGTCGTGACCGTGTCGGGCACGATGATGGCCTCGAAGATCGGGACCCGGTTGCCGAAGTTGGTCAGGACCAGTTCGTCGAGTGTCAGAAGCGCGACGCCGCGGTAGCCTGGCACGTCGTCTTCGTGCTCGTCGATCAGGGCCGGGGCCGACTGGTCGGCATCGCCGTCGTAGAACGTCAGGTTGTCGCTGGTGCCCGGTCGGAACATGCCAGCCGCAGGGCCGCTCTGCTGCGTGAATCTGATGATGCCGGCCTGCGTCGAAGTGCCGGCGTTGAAAGTCGCCGACGTGGCAATCCCGAGGAAGCCGCCGGCAGGCTCCAAGTCCAGGACCATTCTGCGGGTCGTGCTCGAAGCGTTCTGGAGTGCGACAACCTTCCAGGTCACGTTGACGCCGGAGTTCGGCGTATTCGGGGCGTATCCCGACAGCGTGACGCGATCCCCGACCTTGAAGACTCGCTCGAAGTCAGCCGACGTGCCGGCCGTGCTCCGCGTCACCCACAACTGATTCGTCGACACGCCACCACCACCAGACGTATCGACGCCGGTGATCGTGTAGTCGTGCTCGACGATCGAGTCGTCAACGCGCTCGATGGTGCCGGGCGACGTGACGGTGCCGGCCGTGCCGGTCGTCGTGTTCTGCCCGGCTCGACGCGCCAGGGTCATGGTCGACGGCGTGCTGCCGGAATGCGCCGCGATGATGCTGATCTTCCAGTAACCGTTGTTGTCGTTCGGCGTGAAGTTCGACAGCTTGACTGTGTCGTGCTGCGCGAAGTAGCTCGTGAAGTCGTCGTCGAGAACCGTGGTAGCGGTCAGTACCAGGTTGGTCGAAGACTCAACCGCAGTCATGCGGTGGCTTCGCAGTCGCACCAGGTTCAGAGTCGTGAAGTAGACGAGACGGCCATCAGCGACGAGCTGCCGCAGCTCTTGCGCCTTCCGATCGTTGATCGCGATCGCGATGTCGGCATACACCTCGACGCGGAAGACTCGCCCAGTCTTCTGGCTGCCCTGCTGAATCGTGACGTCGGACTTGGTCAGGAACAGGACGTGGCAAGGGACCCGGACGCCATCGGTGCCAAACGCAAGAATCCGCGGGTCGCCAGGGTCGGCCGTGATGCTCTGGAGGTCGAACGTCCGCGGTGGCAACGCCTGCCGCCTCGTGCCCTGGATTGCCGGGTAGAGGTAGTAGTTGTCGATCAGCGCGCCAGCGGTCGAGATCAGCGTTGTGGCAAGCGCTGCCCCGACCGTCGCGGTTCCAATCTGCGACGTGGCCACCGCGCCGAAAACAATGGCGGCCATCAGATCACCCCCTTCAATCGCCACGTCGAGTGCACGCGGCACCGCCACGGATCAGTCAACACGTCGAGCACGACGGCCCGGCGCTTCCGGTCGAGCCCGTGCACCATCCTGTCACTGTCGACCAGCACGACCAGATGCTGCGGGTGCTGGCCGATGCGGAACACGACGAGCCGGCCAGCCGCCAGCGTCGGCTCGGCGTCGCGCTCGCAGTTCACGGACAGCAGGCGCAAGAACGTGCGCGGGTCCGCCGGCAAGGTGTAGTCGCGAACGTCTTGCACGGCGATGCCGCATGCCTGAGCCGCGCACACCGCGACCCCGACACAGTCGAGCCCGACGCCAGGCAACCGGCCCTGGTGGTGCCACGGGGTTCCGACCAGCGCGAGCGCAGCCGCGGCGAAGTCCTGGGCGGTGGTCACAGTGGCGGCTCCAGGATCTGCGAGCTGCCCGGCGCGAACGGGTCGCCGCCGAACTGCTCGATGTTGCTCCACTTGTCGACGCACGTGGCCTTCTGGCCGTCGCATCCAGGCTTCACCGTGAACGTGTCGCCGGCCTGGATCGGCCGCGGGAACGGGATGAACGCGGTGAACTCGCGCGTGCCGTTGCGCGACCGGATCAGCATGCGCGTCACGCCCTCGTTGTCGCCGGTCTCGAACGTGACCTCGCCGTCCTTGAAGTAGTCGTCGTCGTAGGAGAAGCCCCACGATCCCGCGGTCGCGGTCCACACCTGCAGCGAGTCGCTGACCGTGTCGACAACGATGCCGGCCTTCGTGTCCGCGCTGATGTCGACGCCGCAGCCCTTGCCGGCCACGATCGCCTGGCCGAGCTTGTAGGGGCAGGTCGGGGACCAGATGCCGCCCGACGGGCCAGCAACCGGCGCGTGCAGGAACGAGGTCAGGCCCTCCGTCTCGGCCTGATACACCGGGCTGTCGAGGCGGAATCGCTGGATCCATCGCTTCTGCGACCGGATCGACATGAGCCACGGCGCGGCCCAGTCCACGATCCCGACCTCGACGATCGCGTTGTCGAAGCGACCGGCGAGCAGGTCCTCGGACATGATCGCGTCGTCGGACAAGACGCCGCCGAGCGGCTGCGACAGTTCCTTGACCCCGCTCTCCCGGTGCTCGTCACCAGCGATCGGCGCGCGCAACGGCGTGTAGTCCTGGCCCTCCAGCGTCAGCGTCTTGTCATGGTCGGTGAACCGGTAGACGGTCCCGTCGACGCGCGCGATGCGCCAGATCGTACACCACGTCTTGCCGCGGTGCAGGCGCTTCGCTGCGCACCCACCTGTCGGGCGCATGGTCATCAGAACGTGACCTCCGCACCGCTGCGCGTCCCGTTCCGGATCCATGTCGCAGTGGTGGTCGACAGCCGCTTCAAGTAGGGGCCGGCCGCACCGCCAGCGCCACCAGACACCCCGCCGATCGTCGTGCCGGCCGTGCCGTTCGCGCCTGGGGCCCCACCGCCGCCGCCAGCGCCAGCACCGGGCGAGCCGTCACCGCCAGGGCCAGGGATCGTTTCGTAGCCGCTGCCGCCGCCCAGGCCGCCCGGACGAGCATTGGCGCCCTGCGACGGGCCCCAGCCCGCGCCGCCGCCACCACCGCCGCCGACCGACGAGGTATCGCCGCTGATGTAGCCACCGCCACCACCGCCACCACCGCCACCCTGAATCGTGCCGTGGTTCACGATCGCGACGTCGAGTCGCGTGATCATCGCCGGCCCACCGGTGCCCCCGGCCTGCGGCGCCGTCACAGTCGCAGCCACACCGCCACGGCCGCCAGTGCCACCCGGCCCGCTGATGATGCCGCGGCACACGATCAGGCACGTGGAGCCGGTCGGCAGCGTGCCAGTGTCCATGCCGTAGGCGTTCTCGTTCGGCCCGCCCCACACCGCGCCGGCCGGACACTCGACCAGCAGGGCGACCGGCGTGGTCCCGTCCCACCCGCGCGCGAGCAGGATGTTCTGGCAGTGGATCGATTCGCTGGTGGTCCCGATGTTGATGGTGTGCGGCTGCCGGTTCGCCGCGAGCGAGCCGGACCGCGACACCGTGCCCTTGGCCTCCGCAATCCACTCGCCGTTGGCCGTGCCGTTGTCGATGCACCACAGGACCTCGCACGTCCCGACCGCAACCGTCGTGATGAGGGTTGTGCCGTCGTTCGCGTAGACCCCGATGCTGTTCGTCGCGCTCCGGTTGACGAACGCCCAGCACGGCCCGCCGGTGCGCGCGAGCGTCGCGGAGAACGATGTGCCTGGCGCGAACCCGCGCGCGTCCGGCAGGATCAGCTTGAGGCCTGCGCTTGCCGGGTCCACGTCGTAGAGGCGGTATCGGCGCGAGATCGCCACGTTGGCTGACGGCGCGATCTTGGTTGAGCCGCCGAACCATGCCTCGACTGCGCTCGGGAACTGGATCAAAACGCCTCCCAGATGCGGCTGCCGCCGCCCTCGTCAAGGATGTACAGCCCGCTGATGCCGCCGGCAGCCAGCACCTTGACCGAGCCGCCAGAATCGTCTCGGATCGTGAAGCTGTGCGACCCGCTGCCGTTCTTCAGCTTGAAGAACGGGCCTCCAGTTCCGACTATCGAGGCCGGTGCCGGCAGGAACACGGACAGGCCAGACGTCGTCGGCGTGATCTTCTGCGCGCGGCCCTCGCTGAACGACAGAGTGATGTCGGAGCTGATTGGTCGAGAGATGCCGCCGCCAGGGTCGCGCGACTCGTGGAACGGAGCCTCGTCCTTCACCTCGACGATCTCGATGCTCGCGACAGTCGCGACGTCGTATCCGTCGATCCGGACACCGAGCTGCCGATCGTTCTCGATGCCGAACCGGGCCTCGCAATCGAACTCGAACCCGGCCGTCGGCGTTGCGGCTGGCGCCGACGAGAACGTGACGATGCCGGTCGTCAGGTTGACCGTCCAGCCGGACAGGACTTCGCTGCCGCTGACCCCGATCTTCACCGTGCCGCTAACCGGCAGCAGGATGCGGCGCGGGTAGGACTGGCTGCCGCTGACGTAGGTCTTGAACAACTGGAACTGCGTCGTCGAGCCGTCGACCGTGGCGCATGCCTGATCCAGATGCGTCGGCGCCGTGCGCCCGTCCGCGTTGCTCGTGTAGTCGCTCCAGTCCTTGAACCTGAAGCTATGCAGCGCGCCCTGCCTAGCCAGGAAGAACGCGACGACCTCGGCCGCCTGCGCCTGCGATGCGAGGTCGCGCGATGCGCGCCACGTCCGGCGCGCGTCGGCCCATCTGGCGATGCGCTCCTCGTGCCCGCCGTCGGTCTCGACGATGTCCGTGCGGAAGCCTGGGCCGCCGGTGTAGCCCTCGGAAAGCGTGGTCGGGAATCGAACGTCGTGGAATGTCATGAAACCCCCGGCGTCCGGACTCGCTGCTCTGGGCCCGAACCGGCAAGCCCACCCGCGATGTTCGCCCCGAGACTGCGGAACACGGACTGCAGCACGGACGAGCCGAGCGACCTCGCGAGTTGCGCAATCGCCTCGCGCGCGCTGTTGGCCCCGCTGATGACGGACTCGAATGCGCTCGCGAACGTGGCCCCGACCTGCTCGCCGACCTGTTGAAGCTCCTGCACCTGGGCCTGGAACTCTTCGAGCGCAGCGGCGCGACGCTCCTGCTCCTGCTCCCAGTCATCGGCGCCCGGACCGTATTGGGTCAGCGGCGGTCTGGTCCCGCCGATTGCGTCGAGGTTCGGTTGTGGGGCGCCGCGCTGGAACGCGCCAAGCTGCTCCTGCTCGCGTCGCTGGCGCAGCAGGTATTCGCCGGCCCCGATCACCTGATCGCGCGGGAACTGGTTGGTGCGGAACCCCTCGCCGTAACGGACGAACTCAGGCCTGCCATCGGCGCCGCGGCGAAAGATGCTCCTTGGCGCGAGCGCCTCTTCCCCGGCGCCGCCACGGTACAGGGCGTACCGGAAGTCCTGCTCGCTCAGGCCGAACAATCTGGCGGCATCGGCGGCGTTGATCTGCCCGGAGTCCCCGGAAAGAGTCAGCGCGGTCAGCGTGTCGACGGTCCCGCGCGAGGACGTGCGCGGGTCGCCGCCGCCGAACCCGGCCCGGACCTCGACCTCGCGGAGGCCTTGACGGAGCCGATCGAGAGCGCTGGCCTGCCTTTCCACCGCGGCCGTGGCCTTGTCCGCGTTCGACGAGAACAAACCGAAG
>JACCEC011341969.1_pt1 | contig 10417 bp, 8 predicted proteins | sample 7450121 | NCBI WGS metagenome assembly JACCEC01 (sample SAMN15323455, study PRJNA562643) | freshwater metagenome | isolation source: river surface water | place: USA:Blue River Watershed | collected 2017-08-18 | reverse complement strand
CATACCGGTGAACTGGATTCGATAAACATCGCGAAAACAGATGAGAGGGGACGCGGATAATACTGTCATTGTGGTCGGCTTTATACCACGTGATGTTCCAACCCACATTTATTTCGAGCCACGTCCAGAAATTGACTTCCCACGTGATTTTGCGGTATTTGTGCATAAACGCAGTAAAGTGTTCGAGATAGAGGTCGAATAAATGTGCGAACTCTTGACCATCACCAATCATGAATCCGCCGCAGAATCGCCAGTTGATGGAATCTACTAAATTTTCGGTGCCTTGACCCTTTTCCCAGCATCCGGGGTTGGCGATGAATCCTGGTTGCCATGGACACGATGCCATCATTTTCATATAATTACATGACGCCGTCTTGTGGTTGAATATATGGGTGAGGTTGAAGTCTATCCAGGCAAAGTGGGTCGTGTCGAATGGGTTTTCATTGACTGCATTGGCAACAAACTCAATTTTCATATTCATCAGGCAAATAAAAAGGAATGAATCTTTGACTTCGTTTCGATGACTGGGAAGGGAGTTTTCGTATTTGGCGCATACCTTGAAAGTCCACGATGATGTGTAATCGATGTCGCGTAATAAGACGTTAGAATATGTAGACCATGTAGTAGCATATGCTTCGCGGATTTCGGCATCTACATAGAGGATAATGGGAACGCCCGTTTTGGCAATATGGATGAAGTTATTTATTCGCCATTGGTGCGTTTTGTGGGGCTCTTTACAATTAATGTTGACAAAACAAGAGACATAGGTGAGGGTGGGTTTGGGTATGGCGAATAAATTGATTTTTTGATGCGAATCAATAGGCATCCGTGAATAATACATATTTTAGGGGCGTTGTGTCTAAATGTGTTTTGCGTGAAAAATATAATCTAAGAGAGGGTAGGTTGCGAAGCCAAGCATTAAGGACGACAAGTACAAGTATTTCGTGGATCATTGTGTAAATAATATATGGGATCGCACATATATTGTTTTTTTGGATTCTAATTAGTAATCAAATTGGTTGCACCTTCCGGTTATGCCGAGCACAACTCGCATTCTGTCTTCGGTTCAATCGTAAATTGTTGTGCCCTATGTTTGCCCCTTCTACGCAAATAATAGATGCCCGTTTTCAGTCCCTTCGACCAACTATAAAAGTGCATCGATGTGAGCGAATTATATGTCGGGTCCTCTATCCACAAGTTCAAACTCTGGCTCTGGCAAATAAATGCTCCTCTATCCGCCGCCATATCAATAATATGTCGCATCGGGATTTCCCACACCGACTTATATCTCTGTTTCATCTCCTCCGGCAAATTATCAATATGCTGAATACTGCCCTGGTTTGCAATGATGTTGTTTTTGAGCTCCGTGTTCCACAAACCCATATCAATTAACTCACGCATCAAATATTTGTTGGTCAATACAAATTCACCCGCCAATGTTCGGCGACTATATATATTACTCGTGAATGGCTCAAAACACTCATTAAACCCGAGGATTTGTGAGGTGGATGCGGTGGGCATCGGGGCCAGCAACAACGAATTACGCATTCCGGTTTCGCGAATCTGGGCTTTCAGCGTTGCCCAGTCATATCGACCTGGTGTTGGCTCCACATTCCATAAATCGAATTGGAGTTTGCCTTGCGATGCGGGTGATCCGGCAAATGATGGATAGGGGCCTTGTTCAACAGCCAAGTCCGCACTGGCCTTTGTCGCACCATAATAAATGGTTTCAAATATTAGGCGATTAAGTTCGCGTGCGGCATCACTATGGTATGCTAGCCCCATCAACAAAAACACATCGGCCAACCCTTGGACGCCAATTCCTATGGGTCGGTGGCGCATATTGGATGTGTAGGTCTTGGGTGTGGGATAATAATTGACATCGATAACGCGGTTCAGGTTTCGAGTAATGACGCCGGCAACATTTGCTAGTTTCTCGTAGTTGAATACGCCATTTTCCACAAAAGTGGGGAGTGCAATGCTTGCCAAATTACATACGGCGGTCTCGTTTTCGTCGGAGTACTCCATAATTTCGCTGCATAGATTCGAGCTCTTTATTGTCCCCACATTTTGCTGGTTTGATTTCTTATTGGCGGCGTCTTTATAGCAAATATATGGTGTTCCCGTCTCCATTTGTGCATCGAGTATTTTGAACCAGAGTTCGCGGGCTTTAACACTTATGCGTCCTTTACCGGCTTGTTCATATCCAGTATAGAGGGCGTTGAATTCATCTCCATATACGTCGGCGAGACCTGGGCATTCATTGGGACACATCAAGGTCCACTGACCATCGGCCTTCACGCGTTCCATGAAGAGGTCAGGTACCCATAGAGCGTAGAAGAGATCGCGTGCTTTCTGTTCCTCATCACCGTGATTCTTGCGCATTTCGAGGAACATTTCGATATCGGCGTGCCACGGCTCCAAATAGATTGCAAATGAGCCATTTCTGCGTCCACCCCCATTATGTACAATACAATTATGAATCATATAGTCGTGTTGGGTTTTCATTTGAAGGTCATATAATGTTCCAGAGTATTCTTCGACGGTTATGCTCTTAATTCGAGTCAATAGGAAGTCATTGTACCTGAAAAACTTGAAAAACTGGTTCTCATCATAATCGATGCCGAGTAATTCGCATATTGCTTGGGTCTGCGGTATTTTTAAACACCACGATATTTGTTTGTTGGTTATCACGTTTCCGGCACTTGATACATGAGTTTCGCCGATTCTGTCCCGAGTATATCCACTGGTTAACACTCCCAGTTTCAAACAAAGAAATCGAACACTTTCAATGAGATTCCTGGATGTGCTGTCAAATGAAATCTCCTTATGTTTACATCCATCTGTATCGATTAAGCCTTTTAACACAAACTTTGATTTTTCAATTGGCAAGTTCAACCATTTATGGTGAGCTCGCTTGGTTTTATTGGAATCATATACGTCGCTATATCGAAAAGGCATATTTATATTTTTATGCCAATAGATTCGCGTAGTATTTTCATCTGTATTTATTCTGTATTGTATACATTTATTTTCGAAATACTTGATTGCGAAATCCAATATGTATTTTTTATTAATAGAATGGAGTGATATATAACCGGCTTGGTCGGCATTGCTCAAACATCCATCTCCCAACAAGACGCCATACATATAACAATCATCGGCACTTATAGCGTCATCGTCTGTACTGTAACTCGGGATTTTATACACCAGCATATCATCAATTTGTAGGTCTTTGGCATCGACCCATTCAAATTGAGAAATATTTTTGTTCAGTCGATTTTCGATTACATTATAATTTAATCCCCGCGTCTGTCCAACCAGGGCATATACGGGGTGCTCCGGTGTGATTCGAAGATTGTCGATGGAATGCGCGGTTTCGATATTGTATATTTGTCCATCATACGGATGTTCCAATACGTTTTGAATCGTTTCTATTCCACCGGTCAAATTAAAAACTTGGGTTTCGCCATACGAACAGTTTTGGATTTCAATGGGTCCTTGTGTCGTGTATATATAGGTTTCCGGCGTTACACACTGGTCAACGTACTTGGCCGTGTTGTTGAACACGCGCAACATCGGCACAATGCCATTACTCGTGCCGTTTGTTCCCCGGATTTGGCTACCCGTTGCACGCACATTGTGGATGTGCATACCGATTCCACCCGCCCATTTACTAATAAGCGCACAGTCTTTCAGTGTATTGTAGATTCCCTCTATACTGTCTTGTTCCATCGAAATTAAAAAACACGAGCTGAGCTGTGGTCGCGGTGTGCCCGCGTTAAAAAGCGTGGGAGTCGCATGTGTAAAATATTTCTGTGACATCAGGTGATATGTCTCAATTGCTGACTCAATGTCTGTGCCATGAATCCCAAGCGCAACTCGCATCCACATATGCTGAGGTCTTTCAATAATGACTCCATTTGACCGCATCAAATAAGACCTCTCAATCGTCTTGAACCCAAAATAGTCAATTAAATAGTCGCGCTTGAAGTCGATGGCGGCATTCAAGACATCCGCATTCGCATTAACTATTTCAAATATTTCGCGAGATAATAGTGGCGAATGTGAGCCATTTTTGTCCGCCGAATGATAAAGTGTATGAATAACTTCGCGAAAGTCAGCGACCGTGTTTTTGTGGTGGTTCGAAACGACAATGTGAGAGGCGATGGTGCCGTAATCATAATGGGTGGAAGAGAGCGCGGCGCATTGCTCGGCGGTGAGTTCATCAATTTTCGTCGTGGAAATTTTATCATACAATTGGTCGATGATTTTCATTGCGAGAGATGTGTAGTTGATTTTCACGTTTGCTTCGGTACCAATCGATTTGATTCGGTGGAGAATCTTGTCGAATGACACGATTTCCAGAGCACCACTGCGCTTAGTTACATACATCTCATCACTAGACATCGTTTTTAATATAATAGAGGCGCATTTTCTAAATAGTTTGTATTGTTAATAAAAAACAGCATTGCCTCTATCTCCACCATTTATATATCCAACAATTTGATGACACACCCGGTGCTAGGTTTAGGGGGACGCTTCTTCGGCAATCTGTGTTCGTGACCGGTGACGCGCTCTTTCTCGACTATTTTCCAGAAGTCGATAATCCGCGGCTCCGCCGCGGCAAACCAGTCACGATTCCGCTTCACAAGAACACAAGAGAATCGTTCGCAATACCAATATATTCGTTTATACAGAACATGTGTCTCGGCAATTTCTTGTTTTTTCTCGGCAATCCACGCCTCTATATTTTCTTTGTTGAGAGGAATATTTAGTGGCATATACACATATTTTGGCGAATTATCCACGAAATCGCGCTTTACAAAATATAGGATGACACCATTGTATAAATAATTGGGGATTCCCGCATAAAACTTGGTTTCGGCATCATCATCCGCAGTTGTTGCTGGATCCGTATATTCCTTGAACTGCGTTTCGACAAAATTGCAATCTTCGAGGTCGCACACTTCCATTTGGATTTGCATTTGAATCCAATAAGCCATTGAAGGAATACCCGTGATTTCACGATTTACCACATTCTTGATTTCGAGCATCACGCCATAATCCGGCGATTCAGGTGAAATCACGATACCATCCGGCGATGCACCTAAACAAGGGATACGTGGATGTTGAATACACCCAAATTGCCCAATTATACACTTGTTTCGATATTCGTAAATTTGCGTACTGAGAGGTTCATATTTGACACCCCAGTGAAGTGATGATTCGGTGTTTACACTTCTATAATCCGAAATATCATCAAAGCATATTTCGGGACGACATTTCTCACATATGAGACTGTTGAAGTTGGCACCAGAGCCGAAAATTTTCCAAATATTGCTGGCTGTCACCAAATTATTGCGGAAAGCATACCATTCTGGGGTGCGTTGGGCGGGTTGATATGCTGAACGTATTTTGTTGATACGTGTCTCGATATTATCTGAATATTTATGATAATGGTATTGACGAGGATTTAAATATTGCCGGCGAGAAATATTTAACCATTTTAAATATTCGCGCACCAGTTTGTCAATTTTGTGGTGAATAGAGGCATATGCCTCTTCATAATCATCAATGGTTTCATAGATATTTATAGATATACACATTTCGAAATATTCGTTGGTTGCTAGATTAACAAGATTATCGTGAAATGATGGATCGTGATATTCTATCATATTGTGTTCTAAATAGTCGCTGATAAATATGTAGAGCTCGATTTCCAATTCATCAGTTTCGGTAGTTTGTGACATTATATATGTTATATTGATTTGTATTGTTTAATATTTTATATATTGAACAATTCAATTTTATGAGGATGCTAGCATCCTCCGCCATATGAGGATGCTAGCATCCTCGTTCCTCTATTCATTTTTTGAATCTTGTTCGACAATTGGTATCGTCTTCTTTGGCGTCAGCGATTTGAGGGTGCTCACTTTCTTATCTAGATTCTTCAATGTAAAAGCCCGGGTCGACGAATTAAATACAAGTCCAGGTATGCCTTGAATTATACCGGTTGTCTTGTCATATTCAACATCGCGGACCTTTGCCATTTTGTCTTTCGCCAAACATTCGCTGAAAAACTGCTTTAACCCTTTTACATCTTTTGCCGAAAATGCATTTTCACGGCCATACTTTTCAGCATAAGCGTGTAGTTTTTGAATTTTTAGTCGTTTATCTAATTTGTTCCACGGTTCTGTACTTAATGCTTTCTTCTCCAATTCAAGGAGCGAATCTATTTGGGTAAGTGATGAATTGGCCTTATCTTCTTCCAATGCCGCCGCCGAAATCATATAGTTCTTGTATTTATTGAGAATTTTTGTGTCTGGTTGAGACAGTTCGGCGGGCTCTACTACTACTTCAGCACATTGTTTGAATATATTATTTATGGAGTCGGTTTCGTTTAACATAGTTTTATAGGTGTTTCTTTATATTATTATGTTTAAATGTTTATATTGTTTTGTTACATTACATTATGATTATGGATACGCCACAAATTATGTGTATTCAATTGCCGGCAATAAAAGACAAATCTTTAACCAAAGAAAAATCTGTTCGTAAAGTGATGAATGAATGGAAATTAGATCCCAAATATTTAGAGCGAGAAATCCAAATGGAATGCATCATAAATATGAACAACCCGAATACATGCGTCGAACCACAAGTGTATCAAGAGTTTCGACGCCAAGTATGTGCAAAAATTTCCGGATATAAGTCGCAAGATATGAAGAAGAATTTATACGATGAATCCAAGTTTGTGAAATTCGATGATATACTTAGACTAATGGCTCATAAGAAAATGCTGTGTTTTTATTGTCAAAAACAGGCACTTCTTTTCTACGAACATGTTCGCGACAATTGTCAGTGGACTCTTGACCGAATTGACAATAAAATGGGGCATAACGCCGATAATGTGGAAATTGCGTGTCTCAATTGTAATTTGCGTCGTCGCACAATGTATCACGAGAGGTACGTATTCACAAAACAAATGAGTGTCGTAAAAATGGTTGAATAGGTTTTATGCTAAATTGTTTCCCGTGAAAACAAAATAAAAAGACATCGACGCCTCTATGTATGACATCATCTGTAACTGAGAAACTCGATTATTTTATTGCGTCGCGACGTATTCCCAATATTATATTTCACGGGTCTTCTGGGTCCGGTAAACGCACTATTGTGGGGGATTTTATATACCGAATTTATCAAAATGACCGCATCCGCGTGAAAACCAATGTTATGTTTGTAAATTGCGCCCATGGCAAGGGTATCAAATTCATCCGTGAAGAACTCAAACATTTTTCGAAATCGAATGTTCAATGCAATGACAATAATTTGTTCAAAAGTATTGTCCTCTATAATGCTGATGAATTGACGATTGATGCGCAGTCCGCGTTGCGGCGTTGTATCGAATTATTTAGCCATAATACGCGATTCTTCATTGTGGTAGAAAACAAATATAAGCTTTTGAAACCGATTTTGTCGCGATTTTGCGAAATCTATGTACCCGACAATAATGTGTCCCCATTTGCAAATATGATCCCATCATACCAGAGTTTTCATATTATTAAAAAGAATATGGTCTATAATGGACTTGATAATATTCAGCGCGAAACGGCGCATTCACGCATTGCCGAAGTTATGGGGACCGGAACCCAATATAACCATCAACAATTCATTGAAATTGCCGACCGCCTCTATGAATACGGGATTTCGTGTATTGATGTTCTCACCTATTTAGAAACGATTATAGATGCAGAGTTGATGGTAAAGTTGCGATTTTGCTATAACAAAATAAAAGGCGAGTTTCGCTCGGAGAAAATGCTGATGCTGTATTTATTCGATTTCCTCTATCTTCGTTCAAATACGGACTTGAAAAATATTTCGTTTTTATAAATGGACGATTTTGTTTTATCAAATTTGAATGAGTCGCGCAATGAATGGTGTAGTCGATTGGTGGCGATTTTGACGCCTCTCATTATGGAAGGTGTGCGGTCTATTTTCGCCGAATCATGGAAGCTGAGTATGGAGACAAATGAACTGGAAAAATATTTGATGACGTTTCAAAACTTCTTGTGCCGAGTGCCAAAATGGAACTCAAATATTATTGAAGATGAGAAAAAACGCATAGTAGAGAAGTCGGGTTGTAATTATTTAGAAGACTTGATTACTTGTGTTCACATTATACAACTCAAAGTGCTTACTTGTGTTCGTGTCGGTGCTCGCCAGAAGAAAATCGATATTTCAATACCAAAGCTGAACGACTTTATTCACAAGGTGTACATCAATGTTGCTAGTAAAGTATATCGCAATGCATATTTATTTGATAAACACGCAACCGCAATTGTTCAACAGCGTAATGCACGCGAGTTCGAAGTCATTGTAGAGGAGTGTATTTTGCGTACTATTCGGGATAGTATACCCACGGAAACGATTGTTCGAGCATATTTAGATGTATCGGTGGAGCAGGAGGAAGAGGAGGTGATTGGTGGGGATGCCACATCAAATGAAGAAGATGCCGGAGCAAAAGAGGATACCACAGAAAAAGAAGCATTATCCAAAGTTGAAGAAAACCCAATTCCAAGTGTCGTTCCCTCTATTACTAATATTGATGAGAAACCTGTAATTACAAAGTTGTCATTCAATGATATTGACCAGGCTCTCGGCGATGATGGGCGTGTAGAAGAAATCAGCGCACCCAAGACTATCGAAAGGCTAGAAGATATTAGCACAATGAGATATAATCAGCGACGAGAAGACGAGGAGGATGATGACGACAATGACCGAATCAAAATTAGCGATGACAATATTGACTTGGATTTAGGCGCAATGGATTTGGATAGTTTGTTGGGTCCAGAGGAACCCATTGATTTAGGAATCCAAGAACTATAAGAAGAGAGAGGCTAACTGCGTAAAAAAATCGTTTTCTAAATAAGCATATTTAGAAATGGAATTGATTGTTTCTCTTGTTTTGACAACAACTATCTTTTACATAGTCGCAAAAATTATCGAGATGAAGTTTGTACACAAAGAAATGCGCCCAATGAAGGAGTTGATGCGCGATTCTGTTGTTGTGGCTGTGGCAACCGCAGTAGCATCTCTCTCGGTAATGACATTGAACAAACCGGTTAATGGGTTTATTGATGCAATTACGGAGAAGACCGCAATACCTGCTGCGGCAAATGTTTTTACTGGTGATCCTGGATTTTAGAGCAACGCACACCAGTTAAGTAAAGTCTGTAAATTTGCTTACAGACTTTATAGTTATTGAGTATAATGAGAAATAGGACATTGAATATTTTGCGTCCATTGTGGTTACTATGGGGTGGGCTTGGTGGTTATAGAGGTCATCAAATATATAATAATTTTGTAGATCGCAAGAAATCCCCATATTCTTATGTAATGGATGCAACTTGTTCTTGGATTTATTTTTATGTGTATTTTATTCCACCTGCCTCTATTATTGGTATATATGGAGAGGCAATTATCTTAGAGAAAAAATATTTGCAGAATAAGCCTTTGGGTCGGCTCTAAGCCTTTTGGTCGGCTCTAAGCCTTCGGGTCGGCTCTAAGCCTTCTTCGCGACTTTCTCTTACCACCAAACGAATTAACTTCCTCTTGCGACGACATCATAAAAAGGGGATCGTCACTAATACTACATCTACACGAATTATTAATATAAATCGTTTTGATGTTTGGCACAGCCTCTCCAATAAGTATAAAAAGTTTTGCTGGATTCAATTTGCCATCTGGTTCAACTATTCTACTCAAAACAAATGGCTTCTTAGTGGATTCGAAATATAAATAGAGATACCCCAAAAAATGCAGTGAAAACCCATCAATGTTTGGTATAAGACCGTTTTGATTTTTGAATAACGCAAATGTATAAAATGATTGTGTCAAATCTGGCAATAATTCACTTTCTTCCTTTATAGATAATGACGTAATACGCTTTTTATACTCAACAATAATTTCGTCCATCATAGTTTGGATAATGGTGGAATAATGTAAATACTTCTTTGTAAACTCTGGCAAAACATAAAACATTGTAAAGAAGTTTGCAAAAATTGTGCCTCCACTACTTAGTAATTGAATATTTTTACAAATACATTCTTTCTTCGATGGCGAAACAGATTTCTGCGTTTTCATCATTTTACATGTCGTATTAATACTACGACTTATTTTTGCAATATCCCTTTCATAATGTACAAGTTCCTTCTTCATAATATCAACAACTTTTTCGTAGTTTTCATTATAATCTTTTTCCATATCAATGACAATTTTTGAGACTACACCTATTTCATTTTTCTCGCAAAATGCTTTTATAATTTCATTTTTTTTTCTATTTGTAATCGCTTTGCTAATATCCAATCCCGGTTTTTGATTCACAAATTTTGTCAACGAATAATTTAAGTATTGT
>JACCEC010609512.1_pt1 | contig 10419 bp, 9 predicted proteins | sample 7450121 | NCBI WGS metagenome assembly JACCEC01 (sample SAMN15323455, study PRJNA562643) | freshwater metagenome | isolation source: river surface water | place: USA:Blue River Watershed | collected 2017-08-18 | reverse complement strand
TATACGCAGGTGTCTCGATCAAAGCCCACAAGGTGGTCGCAGATTTTACCGAATGGACCATTGGGTTCCGACCCGGAAAACATTGACTTTGAGTTTATAATATTATTGAAGGTTTTTTTCTGATCTGTGATCCTTGGGGCGAAGTCGAAACCCTAGTTTGAAATCCACGCGTGTCCTGCTGTCATTTCCATGGATAAATACGTTGAAAACAGGGCGATCTATTTCAACATTTCCGTGATAGATGAAATATCGTCCAAGTGAAAACTCCATGAACATATTCCTGCTCCTGAAAAAAATCTGCTTTCCCAACGAAAAGCCAATAGACTGACTCTGATATTTCTTTAAACGATCATCACTTTGGTCGGGTATATGTCTGATAAAGGAAGATCTGTGAAAAAACTCACCGTAGATCCTATCCAACAGAGGACGATCTGTCGTAAGATAATATCTTACAGAAGGCGAAAGACGATGATGATAATAAATGTTGTCACCCAATTCAATTTGGTTCTGATAAGCCAATTGAACCGACCATTTTGGATGTAAAACGAATTCAGAAGCCAATGACTGCTCAAACAAAGGAATGACCATACCTTTCAGCCGGACCTCCTGAGCTTTAACAGAACCTGTTAATAGACAAGAAAGAAGCAAAATCAGCAACACGGGTTTCATAGTACCTCATTGTGGAATTAATAACACGGGCTCCTCATTTACATGAAGATATGCATTGGAAGTAACCTTCAAAAAGGTAAAGCGTATGATGATCGTCATGATTCATGGATAACTCGTATATTGTATAACCGCAATTTCATCTTAAAGTTTCTGATTCCTTGCCATGAAAAAATCGAGAAGATCATTTTTGAAAAATGCAGGAACTGCTGCAGCAGCCATGACCGTAGGTGGTATTTTACCATCATTTTCTGCCGGATCCTATCGCAGGATATTGGGTTCCAATGAGAAAATCACTGCAGCCGTCATGGGTGTGAACAGTCGCGGACTGTCGGTAGCACGAAATTTTGCCAGTCAATCAGACTGTGAAATGCTGTATGTCTGCGATGTGGATAAGCGTGCCATGGACAAATGTGTTACCGCAGTCGAAAAAGAACAGAAGAAGAAGCCTACTGCAGAAAAAGATTTCAGAAAGGCACTGGAAGATAAAAACCTTGATCTACTGATCGTAACGGCACCTGATCACTGGCATGCGCCGGCAGCGCTGTTTGCCGTTTCAGCCGGAAAACATGTGTACCTCGAAAAACCTTGCAGTCATAATCCCCACGAAGGCGAATTGCTAATAAAAGCAGCAGAAAAACATGGCAAACTCCTGCAAATGGGCAACCAGCGACGTTCCTGGCCCAATGTGATGGACGCCATCAAGTCGTTGCACAATGGAATCATAGGCAGACCATACTATGCAAAGACCTGGTACACAAACAATCGGGAATCCATCGGTATTGGTAAGAAAACGGCTGTCCCAGACTGGCTCGACTTCGATTTGTGGCAGGGGCCCGCACCCAGAAAAGATTTTCAGGATAACCTCATTCATTATAACTGGCATTGGTTCTGGCATTGGGGTACGGGAGAAGCGCTGAACAATGGTACACACATGGTGGACCTTGCCCGTTGGGGCCTGAAAGTCGACTATCCCGTGAAAGTATCATCCTCCGGAGGTAGATACCGTTATCAGGATGATTGGGAAACACCGGATACACAGGTTATCGACCTCGAATTCGACAATAATACCCTGATTTCTTGGGAGGGTAGAAGCTGCAACGGAAAACACATCGAAGGAAGCAGCGTAGGGGTGATATTTTATGGCGAAACCGGTTCGCTGCTCATAGAAAGTGGAAATTCATACAAAGTATTCGATCTTAAGAACAATCTGGTTAAAGAGGTAAAAAACACTATGCGTGCGGAAGCCAGGGACCTGACAGGACCCGGCATGGAACTGGATGCCCTGCACATCAGGAATTTCTTTGACAGCATCAGAAAAGGAACACCTCTGAACTCTGACATCGTTTCCGGCCATAAAAGTACACTGCTCGTTCAGTTGGGGAATATTTCTCAACGCGTTGGCAGAACGCTGAAAATAGATCCCAACAATGGAAGGATACTACAGGACAAAGGAGCAATGAAACTCTGGCAACGCGAGTATGAAAAGGGATGGGAACCCAAGGTTTGATAACCTCTGTTTACTGATCATTTTAAATCTGAAGGATGGAGCCCATTTCGAAAAGTCAACGACTGTTGTCGTTGGATGCCCTTCGTGGATTCGATATGTTCTGGATCATCGGGGCCGATGAAGTACTTCATTCCGTAGCCAAAGCCACTGGCAGTGCAGGATGGAAATCCATTTCAGACCAATTCGAACACCCCTATTGGGATGGATTCACCTTGTACGACCTCATATTCCCCTTATTCATATTTGTGACAGGTATTTCCGCCAACTATTCCCTGGGGTCCGCGTTGGAAAAAGGAGCGAACAGAGCCAGCCTGGTTCGGAAAGTGGTAAGCAGAGGATTGATCCTCGTATTACTTGGTGTGATATATAATAATGGACTGACGATCAAGCCATTGGATGATGTTCGTATCATGAGCGTACTCGGCAGGATCGGCCTGGCTTATCTCTTTTCTTCGCTGATCTTCCTTTACACCAGCCCCAAAACTCAGATCATCTCATTTTGGGGAATTTTGGTCGGATATTGGTTGATCATGCGATTCTCATCGGCGCCGGGTTTTCCAGCAGGAGATCTTACGGAGGAAGGAAACTTCTCCTCCTGGTTTGACAGGACTTTTATGCCCGGTAAACTTTCCAGGGGAATTCATGATACGGTGGGGTTCTTCAACAATCTGCCGGCCGTCAGCTCCGGATTGGCAGGTATCATCACAGGAAATTTACTGAGAACCAAACATTTCCCCGACCATTTCAAAGTTCGAACCATGATCATAGCCGGTATGGGATGTTTGTTGCTGGCAAAATTTTGGGATCTGGTATTCCCGATCAACAAAAATCTCTGGTCAAGCTCGTTCGTACTGCAAACTGTGGCACTGAGTCTTTGGCTGATGGCTGCATTCTATTATGTCATAGATGTAAAAAAATGGACGAAAGCTACCTTTTTCAGAATCATTGGCATGAATTCCATTCTGATATATATGTCAGGAAAATTCATACAATGGTCCTATACCAACAAGGCCTTCTTTCAATGGCTTGGTGATCTTGTTGGTGACCCATTCAATGCAGTGATCCTCGCCCTTACCATGATCCTTGTAAAATGGGTATTCCTGGCATTCCTTTATCAACGTAAACTGTTTCTGAAGATCTGAACGATGGAAAAACATGTGTTGGAAAACCCGGAGCTGATGGGGAAGGCCGCAGGTATGCGGGCGGGGGAAGAAATTAGAGGAGTTTTAGATCAAAAAGGGTTCGCAAACATCATCCTCGCAACGGGTACCAGTCAGTTCAATACCTTGCAAACCCTGATCGCAACACCGGATATCGACTGGAGTCGCATCACCATGTTCCATCTGGATGAATATATCGGCCTTCCAATCACCCATCCGGCCAGCTTCCGGAAATATCTGACAGAGCGATTCATCACACAGGTTCCCGCCTTGAAAGCAGCACATCTTATCGATGGAGAAAATGATCCCGTAAGTGAATGTCAAAGATTGAGGAAGCTCATCCGAGCTGTGGATATTGATGTTGCATTGGTAGGCATCGGAGAAAATGGACACCTGGCATTCAATGATCCTCCGGCAGATTTCAATACGGATGATCCATACATCGTTGTCGATCTGGATGAAGCATGCCGTCAACAGCAATTCGGTGAGGGTTGGTTTCCCACACTGGACACCGTACCCAGACAGGCCATCAGTATGTCCATACGGCAGATCATGAAATCCAATATGATCATTTGTTCGGTTCCTGATGAGCGTAAAGCTGCAGCCGTCAGGGATTGCCTCGAAGAACCGATCAGCAACATGCATCCGGCAAGTATCCTCAGACAGCATCCCAATTGCGCACTTTACCTTGATCAGGCTGCCGCTTCACTGTTGAAGTAGTTCGCCGAAGTATCCAGCATATGGACATTCCCACCGAAACTGCAACGGAAAAGTTCATCCTGAAAGGAAAAGTGATCCTAAAAGATCGTATCCTAAAAAATGGTTGTGTCTTAGTCGCAAATAATCGAATCGCCGGGGTGGAAGAGCGAATACCTGAATGGGAAAACGCCCGATTCATCGATATGGGTGATAACTATATTTCCCCCGGCTTCATAGATATCCATGTGCACGGAGGCGGTGGCCATGATTTCATGGATGGAACAACGGAAGCATTTGTCAAAGTAGCAGAAATGCATGCGATGCATGGCACAACCTCCATGCTTCCCACAACACTGACGGCAGATCTGAATGGTATTCTCCACACCATTGAAACATACAGACAATCAATTTCACTCAACACGAAAGGCGCGTCGTTCCTGGGACTGCATCTGGAAGGCCCTTATTTCTCCATGGCGCAACGTGGTGCACAAGACCCAAGATACATCCGTGATCCTGACCCTTTGGAATACATGGAAATCCTCCGGCATAGCGATGTGATTCGACGTTGGAGCATCGCCCCGGAAAAAAACGGAGCGCTTGAATTGGGTAAATTACTGGTAGACAAAGGCATCCTCCCTTCCATGGCGCATACGGATGCCATCTATGAGGAAGCCTATGATGCCTGGCAAAATGGATTCAGCCTCCTCACACATTTTTATTCTGCCATGTCCGGCGTCACAAGAAAAAATGCATTCAGATATGCCGGTGTCATTGAAGCAGGATATCTGCATGACGATATTGATATAGAGATCATCGCAGACGGCGTACATCTTCCGGCTCCACTCCTCAAACTTATCGTAAAGATCAAGGGAACAGATCATGTCGCACTGATCACAGATGCCATGCGCGGTGCCGGTATGCCGGAAGGTCCGTCAATATTAGGGCCCATCGATGCGGGAATGCAGGTATTGATCGAAGACGGTGTGGCCAAACTGCCGGATAGATCTGCCTTTGCCGGAAGCGTGGCAACGGCTGACCGATTGATAAGAACCATGATGGATCTCGCCGGTGTTTCGATGACTGATGCCGTGAAAATGATGACGGCCACTCCTGCCAGAATACTAAAAGCATCAGATCGAATAGGAACCCTTGACATTGGCAAAGACGCTGATATCATCATTTTTGATGATCGCATCAACATAAAGCAGGTGATGATAAAAGGTAAAATGCTGAATAACTGATATGCAAAGGCTTCCCGGCGATGATCAAATTTTTTCAATCCACACCTTACCTTTGGCCCCATGGCCAAACCCATATTTTGCATAGGAGCAGCGTTTGTCGATGAACTGTTCCATACCCGGGAAGAAATCCTCAGAGCAACAACCAATGATGCCATTATTTCAAAGACACCGGGTGGTGTCGCAAGAAATATCGCACACCAATTGTCGCTCCTCGATGTAGAAGTGGAACTGATAACCGTTTTCGGAAATGATGGTGACGGTGACTGGCTCAAATCACAATGCCGGAAAGCAGGGATACACATCGATCATTCGTTGACGATAGATGGACCGTCTGGCAGATACTCTGGCATCATGAACCCGGACGGATCACTGTTTACTGCCTTTCTAACGCACAGTCCTGTCGATTTTATAACACCCGGGCACCTTGAAAACCTGAGAGATATCCTCAAAACGGCAGGTTTCATACTCTCTTGCGCAAATGTTCCGCCGGCATCACTGTCATGGTTGCTGAATTTTTCGAAAGAAAACGAGATTCCGTTCATCATAGAACCCGTTTCGGTACCACCAGCCAGAAGAATTGCAGAGATGGATGTGGAAGGGCTGTGGATGATCACTCCAAACGAAGATGAATTACCCGTATTGGTAAAAGGAAAGGGAACGAGCACCCGCGAACAGGTCGACGCTTTGCTAGATAGAGGCGTACAACATGTTTGGTTGCATCAAGGGGCGCTTGGGTCCACCATATACAAACGAGGAACAGAGATAAAGCTCCATGCCTGTCCCATAGAAGTGCTCGATTGCACCGGAGCCGGCGATGCATCGGTGGCAGGATTCCTGCTCGGCAAACAACTGGAAATGGAAGACAACGAATGCCTGAGAGTCGCTCATACACTTTCTGCAGAAATGCTTCAGGTGGAAGGCGCAAATATTCCCGGATTCAGCAGAGAAAAACTACTCTCGAAGGTTAATCATTATTATCCATCCCCATGCAACATTGGTTGAACATTCTCCCTGAAGTCAAGACCGCCCTTGAACAAGGCAAACCCCTGGTGGCACTTGAATCAACCATCATATCGCATGGTATGCCCTGGCCGAAAAACGTTGAAACAGCGTTGGACGTCGAACAGGAAGTTCGCAAGCAAGGTGCCATACCGGCCACCATCGCGATCCTGGATGGAAAATGTTGCGTGGGACTGACCCACGATCAGATCGAAAATCTTGGAAAAACTTCAGATGCCAGGAAAGTGAGCTTGCGGGATATGCCTTATGTCCTGTCAAAGAAAGAGGTAGGTGCTACCACCGTTGCTGCAACCATGCGCATTGCCTCAATGGCAGGCATCCGGATCTTCGTCACCGGTGGCTCCGGTGGTGTCCACAGGGGCGGTGAAACAAATATGGACATCTCAGCGGACCTGACGGAACTTGGAAAAACCAACGTGGCTGTCATTTCTGCCGGGGTCAAATCGATCCTTGATATAGGCCTGACGCTTGAATATCTGGAAACACTCGGCGTACCGGTTGTAACATTCGGACAGAACCAATTCCCCAGTTTTTATTCTTCTAAAAGCAAGTTTCAAACGCCACTGCGGCTAGATTCGATGGAAGAAATCGCCCGGATGCTGCACACCAAATGGTCAATGGGCCTCGAAGGTGGTGTGTTGGTCGCGAATCCGGTGCCTGAATCGTTGCAGGTTGATCCACAGATCATTGAGGATATCATCGAGGAAGCTATCGTGGCGATCAACCTGAAAGGGATCTCTGGAAAGGACATCACACCCTTCCTCCTTAAATATATCAGCGAACAGACGAATGGTGAGAGTCTGGGAGCCAACATCGCACTGATCAAAAACAACGCAGCTTTCGGTGCAAAGCTCGCAGCTTCCTTTCAGTCAGTGTTGAAAACCGGACAAATAGACTGATCGACAGGCTATTTCTTCCAGATACGCAGATCATCCCAATAGATATTCAGGGTCTGGCCCTGCCCTTTAACATAGTCCATCAACTCTTTCGAAGTATAAAGCTTCATGGGATTGAAATGCGTAACACCATCTGGCGCCGGATCCGTTGAGTTATGGGTAAAATTGGTGACGTCAAAGACCAACTGACGCTGTCCTCCCTCCGGCTGAATGGTCATGTAAAATCGTCCCTGCTGACGATTGCCCTCCTTTAGATAGTACTCCATCGTGAACCACGTGCCAACAGGAATCTTCACCTGGGGAGCCTGTTGTGCCCACAATGTCGTGTACTTCTGACTCCCATCCGGATTCAACAAACAATCCTGACCTTCCACTATGAAACACAGATCGCTCTCCGAAGGAACGAGCTTGCCGATACCCAAGGTCAGGCGATATCGATTCGGTACCGTCTGACTCCAGGTAATGTTATTCCAAATCTCAACAATCGTCAACCAATTGATGCTCGAAGGGTACTTTCTGAGCAGATCAAATGATGAAGGCAGAAACATCCGCACGGATTGATAATACTCTTTGTATCCTGTTTTGATATTGTAAAACTCGTATTGCACGCGCGCCTTTACGGAACCATTACCACCGTCCGGCCAATGATCGCTCAAGCGATAATGAAGTACCCGGTTGGATGCATTGGTCGGATCTGTTGCCAGTCGCGCCGCCCTTTTCACAGAATCTCCTCCGTTGTAGTTGAAATATGGACGACTTGAAAGTACCGAGGTCTCCAAAGCATCCCAATCATTGTTTGATGCCAATGTCGCATCCTTCCCAATGATCCGGTCTGTTCCATTTGTTCCGTTCGGAATGATCTGGCACGAAGGCTCAAAACCGGACTGAAAGACCAGGGTTCCCTTCAGACTGGCAGGATCGATCAAACCCGTACCTGAAGTATCTGGCGGTGTCGGGGATTGCGCTGTGGACTTCTTACAGGAAACAGCGGCCATCATCAATATTCCGGCACAGATCGACAAATGAAGACTTGATTTCAACATAAACTGAATGGATGAATGAGAACCCTTCGACAACAAATGAAGTTAGTGAACCATATCTTTCGGACAAAGAAGACGGTGTTGGTTTTTCGACAAACAGATTAAGTCGGATTATTTTACCAAATATCATTCCTTACACGCTCCGGTCTGATCAGTTCTGTTTGCATAAGCCCAGGCATCCTGTAAACCCTTCCTCGCCGATCACAGAAATACAACCTGGAAGGAGATATGGAATCTGCATGGCCATCCGCCCAGAAAGCCTCAAAACCAGGATGGGCATTTAACGGCCTGCGTGCATAGGAATGGTTTAGGGTACTCGACACCGTTAGTTGTCTCGTTCGAACCCAACTTTCACCTTCATTACGACTCTCCCAAATGGCCATCTCGCCGCCTGTTCCCCATCGTTGCGGGCCAGGCTCCGTTGGTCCAATGATCTTCCATCGCCGGCCCCGTACATATATCGACCCCATGTCGTAGTTGTGTGTCGATCGACAGACTTCATGTTCCTTCCATTGACCGTTTTTCCAATGCAGTATCACCCATCGCCGGGGATCACCGGCCGGGCCGGGACGATGATCACGACTCAACACCGCCAATATGACGGGATTCCCCTTTTCATCAACAGTCAGGTCATTCAGATATATCAGGAGACCGTCTTTCGCGTAGTCACGGATCAGAGCGTGACCTTGATTATCCGTGACCGGTATTGTGATCGAATCTCCCGAAATGTTCGTCCAGTGAAGACCGGTGTCCAGGGATTGCATAAAATATGCATTCGTGCGCTTGTCCACATCCCCGCCCGGATGAAAGTTGAAAACGGTCATGATCCTGCCGGCATCATAATGCGAGAGCTGATAATGGCCACCCATCCCGGCCAATTTGCGTTCGGGACCGGGTTTTCCATCCAAATCTGTATTCCGATAATAAAGCTCCCTCCCGTTTGTATAGCGGGTGTACATCAACAAAAACCCTGAAGCACCCAGATACCAGGGCTGAGGATAAGTGAATGAAGAAGTCAGCAACTCCTCAAAACAGGATATGTCGCGGGGTTGTCGGGATCTGAAAACCTTTCCGGGTCTGGAGACATTCCTTCCACTGACGAATACCCATAAATATCCCTTCCCATCGATCGATATGGATGCATTGTCGTGTGGATCGTCTACCCCTTGTTTGTCCATGACTAACACCGGCCTCGGTAACATCCCCAAACGATGATCATAATACGAGATCATGATGTATAGATGCCGCTCTCCTTCCTTCCGGCTCCCGCCATAAACGAAATATGTTCGTTGGCTTTGACGATCATATATGGCCGTCGGCATGTGGTTGGCCGTATAGGTGCCCAGTCCTCCGGAATATTTGTCTCCAAAAGATGAACGTTGACCCAACGTGAACCAGATCCCCCGGTAACCGTCAAGACGTTCATTTTGAGCAGAAAGAGGTTGCTCCAACAGTAAAATGCAAACCGAAACAAGCAGAATAGTCAAATAATGGTACTTCAACATCGGCATGCTGTTATGCTTTTAATGTTCGATTCAGTATGGAAATTAATCTTGTTTATGATTCATTGGAATGAGTTTACAGACATTTGTATCCTCAAATGAATGACATGGCGAAAACAATCCTTCACAAAGCGGAGACACGCGGAAAAGCCGACCACGGATGGCTGAAAAGCTTTCACACTTTCAGTTTCGCCGGGTATCATGATCCACAAAGAATGCATTTTGGTGCACTGAGGGTGTTGAACGATGATACAGTGCATGGTGGTATGGGATTCGGCAACCATCCGCATGACAACATGGAGATCATCAGCATCCCGCTTGAAGGCGATCTCCAACACCGCGATAGCATGGGAAATATTGCAGTCATAAAAAAAGGAGATATCCAGGTGATGAGCGCCGGAACAGGCATTCAACACAGCGAATACAATAAAAACCCCGATGAACCCGTCAAATTCTTACAGATTTGGATCTTCCCCAACAAACGAAATGTGACCCCGAGATACGACCAGATCTCCATAAAGGCATCAGACAAACAAGACCGACTGCTGCAGATATTATCACCCAATCAGGATGATGAAGGGGTATGGATCCACCAGGATGCCTGGTTTCATCTGGGTGCATTTTCTGCCGAAAGCATGGCCGAATACAAGATCAGGAAAACAGGAAATGGTGTCTACGCCTTCAT
>JACCEC012833493.1_pt1 | contig 10425 bp, 9 predicted proteins | sample 7450121 | NCBI WGS metagenome assembly JACCEC01 (sample SAMN15323455, study PRJNA562643) | freshwater metagenome | isolation source: river surface water | place: USA:Blue River Watershed | collected 2017-08-18 | reverse complement strand
CTCGGCTCGTTTTGTCTGGTGGGTTGAATCCTGCCAATGTGACCGATGGCATTCATCGCGTGCGGCCCTGGGCCGTTGACGTGAGCTCCGGCGTCGAAGCCTCAAGAGCCTCGAAAGGCATCAAGGATGCCGGACTGATGAATGAATTCTGTGCAGCCGTGCGCCAGGCCGATGAAGCCCGCGCACACGGCGCCTGACCGGATCCCTCCATGCTGAATTACGCCCAACCCGACGCCCGCGGCCACTTCGGCCCGTACGGTGGCACTTTCGTGGCCGAAACCCTCATCCATGCGCTGGATGAACTGAAGCTGGCCTACGCCAAGTACCAGCACGACCCTGAATTCCTGGCCGAATTCAGGCGAGAGTTGAAGCACTTCGTAGGGCGGCCAAGCCCGATTTACCACGCCGATCGCCTCAGCCGCGAACTTGGCGGCGCGCAGATCTTCCTGAAGCGCGAAGACCTCAACCACACAGGCGCCCATAAGGTGAACAACACCATCGGGCAGGCGCTGCTGGCCAAGCGCATGGGCAAGCCACGCGTGATTGCCGAGACCGGCGCGGGCCAGCACGGTGTGGCCACGGCCACCATCTGCGCGCGCTACGGCCTGGAATGCGTGGTCTACATGGGCAGCGAGGACGTGAAGCGCCAAAGCCCCAACGTGTACCGTATGAAGCTGCTGGGCGCCACGGTGGTGCCGGTGGAATCCGGCAGCAAGACGCTCAAGGATGCGCTGAACGAAGCGCTGCGCGACTGGGTGACGAATGTGGAGAACACCTTCTACATCATCGGCGCCGTCGCGGGCCCGCACCCCTATCCGATGATGGTGCGTGACTTTCAGAGCGTGATCGGCGAAGAGTGCCTGGTGCAGATGCCCGAGATGATTGAAGGCCTTGGTGGGCCTGCCGGCCGCCAGCCCGATGCGGTGCTGGCCTGCGTGGGCGGCGGCAGCAACGCCATGGGCATCTTCTACCCCTACATCAAGGAAGAAGGCACGCGCTTGATTGGCGTCGAGGCCGCCGGTCATGGCCTGGACAGCGGCAAGCATTCGGCTTCCCTGCAGCGCGGCCAGCCTGGTGTGCTGCATGGCAACCGCACCTACCTGTTGCAGGACGAGGCGGGGCAGGTGACCGAAACACACTCGATTTCCGCTGGCCTGGACTACCCTGGCGTTGGGCCTGAGCATGCCTACCTCAAGGACATCGGGCGCGCTGAATACGTGGGCATCACCGACGATGAAGCCATGGTGGCCTTTCACCGCCTGTGCCGCACCGAGGGCATCATCCCCGCGCTGGAAAGCAGCCACGCCCTGGCCTATGCAATGAAGCTCGCCCCCACCATGCGGCCCGACCAATCGCTGCTGGTGAACCTTTCGGGCCGCGGCGACAAGGACATCGGCACCGTGGCCGATCTCAGCGGCGCCGATTTCTATTGCCGCCCCTCTTGCCGCGGTCAGACCGTCAAGACCGGTGGGGCTCAAGTGGTGAACCTGGTGCCTTCCCAAACCGGAGAAAAGGCATGAGCCGCATCACCCCCACCTTCGAGGCGCTGGCCGCAACGGGCCGCAAGGCCCTGATCCCCTTCGTCACGGCGGGCGACCCCTACCCAGACGCCACGGCCGACATCATGCTGGCCATGGCGCAGGCAGGCGCCGATGTGATCGAGTTGGGCGTGCCGTTTTCCGACCCCATGGCCGACGGCCCGGTGATTCAGAAGGCGGCCGAGCGGGCTTTGGCCCAGGGCGTTGACCTGGCCCGGGTGCTGCAGATGGTGCAGGCCTTCCGCTTGCGTGACGGCAAGACGCCGGTGGTGCTGATGGGCTACGCCAACCCCATCGAACGCTACGACATCAAGCGAGGTGCCGGCGCCTTTGTGCGCGACGCACAGGCTGCGGGCGTGGACGGTGTGCTGGTGGTGGATTACCCCCCTGAGGAGGTCGAATCCTTTTCAGCCGCGCTCAAGGCCGCGGGCATGGACCTGATTTTTCTGCTGGCCCCCACCTCCACCGAAGCGCGGATGGCATCGGTCGGGCGGCTGGCCAGTGGTTATGTCTACTACGTGTCGCTCAAGGGCGTCACCGGCGCCGGTCACCTCGACACCGAGGCGGTGGCGGCGGCCATCCCCAGGATCCGCCGCCATGTGAGCATTCCGGTGGGCGTGGGCTTCGGCATCCGCGATGCCGCCACGGCACAGGCCGTGGGGCTTCATGCGGACGCGGTGGTGATCGGCTCGCGCTTGGTGCAAATTCTCGAGGCCCAGCCCCGTGATAAGGTGGCGGCTTCGGCGGGGGATTTCATCGCGGAAATCCGCCACGCCCTGGATGCGCTGCCTTTGCAAGCTGCTGCACCCACGCAAGGAGTTGTTGCATGAGCTGGTTCGACAAGCTGCTGCCGCCCAAGATCCAACACACCGACCCGGCCGATCGGCGATCGGTCCCTGAGGGCTTGTGGGTCAAGTGTCCCTCCTGCGAATCAGTGCTCTACAGCACCGACCTGCGTGAAAACGTGAACGTGTGTCCCAAGTGCGGCCACCACCACCGCATGGGAGGCCGCACCCGGCTCAATGCGTTTCTGGACGCCGAAGGCCGCTACGAGATCGGCCAGGAAGTGGTGCCGGTGGACGCGCTGAAGTTCAAGGACAGCCGCAAATACCCCGACCGCCTCAAGGAGGCCCTGGAGAACACGGGTGAGACCGATGCACTCGTGGTGATGGGGGGCTCGGTCATGAGCATGCCCCTGGTGGCGGCCTGTTTCGAATTCGATTTCATGGGTGGGTCCATGGGGTCGGTGGTGGGTGAACGCTTCGTGCGAGGCGTGGAAGCGGCCATCGAGCAGAAGGTCCCCTTCGTCTGCTTCACGGCCACGGGGGGCGCTCGTATGCAGGAAGGGCTCCTGAGCCTGATGCAGATGGCCAAGTGCAATTCGGCGCTTACCCTGCTGGCCAAGGCCAAGCTGCCCTACATCAGCGTGTTGACCGACCCCACCAGGGGAGGCGTGTCGGCCGGATTCGCCTTCGTCGGCGATGTGGTGCTGGCCGAACCCAATGCACTGATCGGCTTCGCCGGCCCGCGCGTGATCGAGAACACGGTGCGCGAGAAGCTGCCCGAGGGCTTCCAGCGCGCTGAGTTCCTGTTGGGCAAAGGCGCGGTGGACATGATCGTGGACCGGCGTGAGCTGCGCCTGAAGGTGGCGCGCCTGTTGGCCATGCTGCAGCGGCAAAGTGCCGACGCGGTGGCATGACGGGCGCCGCCGACCCGAACAGCCGCCAACCCCAAGCCCACGCGGCGCCTGATCGGGGCGCCGCGGCTGCTTTGGCGCCTGCATCCGACTGGCAGCTGGGCGACTGGCTGGCTCATGTGGAGCGCCTGCACCCGGTGGGCATCGACATGACCCTGGCCCGCACCCGCGAAGTGGCGCAGCGGCTCGGCCTTGAGTTCAAGGTGCCGGTGGTGATGGTGGCGGGCACCAATGGCAAGGGGTCCACCTGCGCCATGTTTGAGGCCATCGCCCTGAGGGCCGGTTACCGAGTGGGCCTGTACAGCAAGCCGCACCTGGTGCATTTTGAAGAGCGCTGCCGCGTCAACGGCACGATGGTGGTGCCTGGCGAACTGCTGCCGCACTTCGAGGCCGTGGAAGCTGCGCGCGGCGAGATCACCTTGACCTACTTCGAGTTCACCACCCTGGCCATCATGCGGCTGTTGTCGCAGGCCGAGCTCGATGTGGTCGTGTTGGAAGTGGGTTTGGGCGGCCGGCTGGACGCGGTGAACATCATCGATGCCGATGTGTCCATCATCACCAGCATCGACCTGGACCACATGGACTATCTGGGCCCCGACCGGGAAAGCATTGGCCGCGAAAAGGCACACATCATGCGCAGTGGCCGTGCGGCGGTGGTGAGCGACCCGATGCCGCCAGCCTCGGTGGTGGCGCATGCGCAGGCACAGGGCGCCGACCTGTGGCTGGCCGGGCGTGACTTCGCCCATGCCGGCGACCGTCAGCAATGGCAGTGGAAGGGCCGTTCGCGGCGGTATCACGCGCTGTCGTACCCGGCCCTGCGCGGCGCCAACCAGCTGATCAACGCAGCGGGTGTGCTGGCAGCCTTCGAGGCACTGAGCAACCGCCTGCCCATCACCGCGCAGGCAGTGCGTGAAGGCCTTGCCCTGGTGGAGCTGCCCGGGCGCTTTCAGATCGTGCCGGGGCAGCCGGTCCTGGTGCTCGATGTGGCGCACAACCCGCATGCGGTGGCGACACTGGCGGTCAACCTCGACCAGATGGGCTTCTACCCGCGCACCCTGGCGGTGTTCGGTGCCATGCGCGACAAGGACCTGGCGCAGGTGGTCAAACCTTTGTTGCCCCTGGTTACGCAGTGGCACGTGTGTGGTCTGCCCACCCCGCGCGCGGCCACCCCGGAGGAGTTGCGCGCCGTGATTCAGGGTGATGGCGCCCAGGGTACTTCGGCGGTATCCGCCGAGATGATCCACCTTCATGAAGGTCCCCTGCAGGCCCTCGAATCGGCGCTGTCGGCGGCAGACCCGGCGGATAGAATCTTGGTTTTTGGCTCTTTTTGGACCGTGGGTGGCGTGACCGCCCATGGCCTGCCCAAACTGGGATCGGCGCACGGCCGCTAGTGCGGTGCCCGACCACCGACCTCCACGATGGCCCTGCTGAAATTCCTGCGTCGCCCCGGTTCTTCAACGGACACTGCATCTGCGGGGGCCTCCTCGGCCGCTGAGCAGGCTGTTCAAGCGGCTCGGCAGCAAGCGCGACGTCGACTGTTGGGCGCCGTGGTGCTGTTGGGCGTGGGCATCATCGGCTTCCCGCTCGTGTTCCAGACGCAGCCCCGCCCGATCCCGGTGGACATCCCCATCGAGATTCCCAACCGCGACAAGGTCGCGCCCATGGGCGCCGCTGCCCCCGTGACTGAAGCACCCGCCCAGGCGCCGCCCGTGCAGGAGCCCCCCGTGCAGGTACCGCCCGTTTTGGGCGAAGCGCCTGCTGGCAAGGCGGCGCCCGCGGTGGTGGCTGCCGAAGCCACCAAGCCTGCCAACGCGCCAGTGGAGGTGGAGGTGTTGCCGCCAAGCCGCGCCGAGGCCGCGGGGCCTACGGGCAAGGAAGCACAGAAAGATCCGCAGAAAGATGCGCAGAAAGACACCCAAAGGGACAACGACAAGGATCGCGGCCGCTTCGTGGTGCAGGCCGGCTCCTACACCGACGTGGATGCCGTGCGCGAGGTGCGCAACAAGCTCGAACGCATGGGCCTGAAAACCTATACCCAGGCGGCGGTGATCGAGGGCGTGACGCGCGTACGCGTCCGGGTTGGCCCCTTCAATTCGAAGCAAGAGGCCCAGGACGTCCAGAACAAGATCAAGGCCGCGGGCGTGGCGGCCTCGCTGCTTCAGTTGTAAGGGCGCCGACTCGCGATGCAGCTCCTGGACATGCCCGCTGTGGACGTGGCCATGCTGATCGTGTTGGCGGTCTCCGCGGGCGTTGGCGTATGGCGAGGTTTCGTTTATGAGGCCGCGTCGCTCTTGGGATGGGTGGTGGCCTATGTGGGCGCGCAGCGCTTGGCCCCCTGGCTGACGGCTGAGTGGGCGCTGCAGGGCTACAGCCCTGAGCTGGGCAGGGGCGGTGCCTTCCTGCTGCTGTTCATCCTGATCCTGGTGGCATGGGCGGTGGCCGCACGGTTGCTGCGCCGAGTGGTGCATGCCACGCCGCTGCAGGTGCCCGACCGTTTGGGTGGCGCCGCCTTCGGCACCGTGCGGGGTGTGCTGATCCTGTTGGTGGTGGCGACGTTGGTGGCCTGGACGCCGCTGAAGCACCATGAGGGCTGGCAGGCTTCACAGGGGCGCATTTGGCTGGAGCACTTGATCGAGGGGCTGCGGCCTTTCTGGCCCGATGGCCTGGTGGAGCGGGTGCAGGAACAGATTCCTGAGAAGGCGCGCGACGTGCTCAACGGAAAGTAGCGGCGAACAGGGGAAACGAGTCGATGTGCGGGATCATGGGCGTGATGTCCCAAACGGCGGTGAACCAGCTGATCTACGACGGGCTGCTCTTGCTGCAGCACCGCGGGCAGGATGCCGCCGGTATCGTGACGATGCAGGGGGACAAGTACTTCATGCACAAGGCCCGCGGCATGGTCCGTGATGTGTTCCGTACCCGCAACATGCGCGCCCTGGGTGGCAACATGGGCCTCGGTCAAGTCCGATACCCCACGGCCGGCAATGCCTACAGCGAGGAAGAGGCGCAGCCGTTCTATGTGAATGCGCCATACGGCATCGTGCTGGTGCACAACGGCAACCTCACGAATGCAGCGGCGCTCAAGCGCGAGCTGTTCGACATCGACCGCCGGCACCTGAACACCGAGAGCGATACCGAGGTGTTGATCAACATCCTGGCCCACGAGCTCGAAGGCGTGGCGCGTGATGTGCGGCTGACCCCCGATCTGGTATTCAAGGCGGTCAGCGGTGTACACAAGCGCATCAAGGGCTCTTATGCCGTGGTCGTCCTGATTGCGGGACATGGCCTCTTGGCCTTTCGCGACCCCTACGGCATTCGGCCCCTGGTGTACGGCGTGGCCGACACACCCGAAGGCCAGGATGTGATGGTGGCCAGCGAGAGCGTGGCGTTGGACGGCAGTGGCTACAAGGTGGTGCGCGATGTGGCGCCCGGCGAGGCCCTGTTCATCGATCTCAAGGGCCGGGTACATGCCCAGGCCTGCGCCGAACGGACCGTACTCAACCCCTGCATATTCGAGTACGTGTACCTGGCGCGACCCGATTCGGTGATCGATGGCGTGTCGGTGTACCAGGCCAGGGTCAACATGGGCCAGAGCCTGGCGCAGCGGGTGATTTCCGTGATGCCGCCCTCAGATATCGACGTCGTGATCCCCATCCCAGAGAGCAGTCGGCCATCGGCGATGCAGCTGTCGGTGGAGTTGGGCCGGCCTTATCGGGAAGGATTCGTCAAGAACCGCTATGTGGGGCGGACCTTCATCATGCCGGGACAAGGGATGCGCAAGAAGAGCGTGCGTCAGAAGCTCAACGCCATCACCAGCGAGTTCAAGGGGCGCAATGTGCTGCTGGTGGACGATTCCATTGTGCGGGGCACCACCAGCAAGGAAATCGTGCAGATGGCACGCGAGGCCGGCGCACGAAAGGTCTATATGGCTTCCGCAGCGCCCCCGGTGCGGTTTCCCAACGTGTACGGCATTGACATGCCGACCCGGGAAGAGTTGATCGCCCACGACCGGACGGTCGAAGAGATCCGTGCCTTCATCGGCGCCGATGCCCTGATCTACCAGGATGTGGAGGCGATGAAGCGTGTCGTCAGGCAGTTGAACCCGAAGATCGCCAGCTTTGAAGCCTCTTGTTTTGATGGGCACTACATCACGGGCGATGTCAGCGTGGGTGACTTTGCCGCGATGGCGGCCCAGCGAAAGTCGCAGGCCGAAGAAGAAGAGGGCCCAGGTCGTGGGCGATTGGCGCTTCCCAATGCAGCGCAGGAGGGAGCGTGATGGCCGACCACGACAAGCGTGCCGAGGCTGCGACCAACCCACCGGCAAGCCATGATGGCAGTGCCTGGGGCAACACCCGGCTGCCGGCCGATGTGGGCCTGGATACTTTGGCCGTGCGCGAAGGTCTGCCGCCGTCGCAATGGGGGGAGAACTCCGAAGGCCTGTTCCTCACCAGCAGCTTCGTGCATCCGAGCGCTGAGGCGGCGGCGCGGCGGTTTGCCAACGAGGAAGAGGCTTTCGTTTACTCCCGCTTCTCCAACCCGACGGTGAGCATGATGGAGCGGCGCCTGGCGGCGCTTGAAGGCACGGGTGCCTGCATCGCCACTTCCAGCGGCATGGCCGCGGTGATGCTGCTGGTGATGGGCCTTCTGAAGGCCGGAGACCACGTGGTGTGTTCGCGCAGCGTGTTTGGCTCCACCATCAAGCTGATCCAGGGAGAGTTCGGCAAGTTCGGTGTTCAAAGTACCTTCGTGTCGCAAACCGATGTGGGCGAGTGGAAGCGCGCGGTGCAGCCCAACACCAAGCTGCTGTTCGCGGAAACGCCCAGCAACCCGCTGACCGAGGTGTGCGACATGGCAGCCTTGGCCGACATCGCGCGCGCGGCGGGGGCTTGGTTTGCGGTGGACAACTGTTTCTGTACCCCGGCGCTGCAGCGCCCCGTGGAGTTTGGCGCGGATCTGGTGATCCATTCCGGCACCAAGTACCTGGATGGGCAGGGGCGTGTGGTGGCTGGCGCGGTCTGCGGCGCTGCCGAACTGGTGGAGGAGCGCTTTGTGCCGGTGATGCGCTCTGCCGGCATGAGCCTGTCGCCCTTCAATGCGTGGGTCGTGCTCAAGGGCATGGAGACCCTCGGCATTCGCATGAAGGCCCAAAGCGAACGCGCGTTGGCCTTGGCGCAGTGGCTTGAGGATCAACCCCAGGTGGCCCGCGTCTATCACCCAGGACTGGCCTCGCATCCCCAGCACGCACTGGCCATGCAGCAGCAGCGTGGCTGCGGTGGGGCAGTGGTGAGCTTCATCGTGAAGGGGGAGGGTGCTGCGGCGGCCCGCGCCAATGCCTTTACCACCATCGACGCCACGCGAATTTGTTCCATCACCGCCAACTTGGGTGACACCAAGACCACCATCACCCATCCGGCCAGCACCTCGCACGGCCGATTGAGTGAGGCGCAGCGCGAAGCCGCCGGCATTACGCAGGGCATGATTCGGGTGGCCGTGGGGCTTGAAGATCTGGACGATCTGAAGGCTGACCTGGCGCGCGGGTTGGACACGCTGACCGCCTGAAGGGATTAGCGGCCGCCTGATGTTGGGCGTGGCCCAGTTGACCCTGGATCCCATCTTTAGAACCGATGACTACCTCGATCCGAACGCGCATTGCGCCATCTCCCACTGGATTCCTGCATCTGGGCACGGCGCGCACGGCCCTGTACTCATGGGCCTACGCCCGCCACTTTGGCGGTCAATTCATCCTGCGCATCGAGGACACCGATGTGGCGCGGTCGACTCAAGATTCGGTGGAGCAGATCCTGCAATCCATGCAGTGGCTGGGGCTGGATTACGACGAAGGCCCGATCTATCAGATGCAACGCTTGGAGCGGTACCACGAGGTCGTGGAGCAGATGATTGCTGCCGGTACCGCCTACCGCTGCTGGTGCACGCCGGCTGAACTGGACGAGATGCGCGAGCAGCAGAAGGCGCGCGGCGAGAAGACCCGCTACGACGGCCGCTGGCGACCCGCGCCCGGCAAGGTGCTTCCTGAGCCTCCGGCCGGTGTGAAGCCGGTGGTGAGGTTTGCAAACCCCCTGCATGGCGTGGTGACGTGGGACGATTTGGTCAAGGGTCCGATCAGCATTTCCAACGAGGAAATCGACGACTTGATCATCCTGCGGCCTGCGGCGGATGACGCTGCGGTGGGCTCGCTGGGCATTCCGACCTACAACTTCGCTGTGGTGGTGGACGATTGGGACATGCGCATCACCCACGTCTTTCGTGGTGACGAACACATCAACAACACGCCCTGGCAGATCAACATCTACCGCGCCCTGGGCGCTGCGGTACCGGCCTTCGGGCACTGTCCGATCATCCTGGGCGACGATGGGCTGAAGCTGTCCAAGCGGCGCGGTGCGGTCAGCGTGACGGCGTATGAAGAGGGGGGCTATCTGCCCGAGGCCATGCTGAACTACCTGGCGCGGCTGGGCTGGAGCCACGGTGACGACGAACTGTTCACCCAGGAGCAGATGGTTCAATGGTTCGATGGCACGCACTTGGCCAAGAGCCCCGCGCAGTGGGACCCGGCCAAGTTGGCTTGGGTCAACGCGCAGTACATCAAGCAGGCCGACGATGTGAGGCTGGCGGACCTGGTGCAGCAGCAGTTACAGCGGCGTGGCGTACCCGTGGCCCATGACGACACCTTGGTGGCGCAATGCGCCTTGTTCAAGGACCGTTGCAGCACCACATTGGAGTTGGCGGATTGGGTACAGCTGTATCACGTGGCACCCATTCCCTCGGCTGAGGAGCGAGCACAGCATGTAACCGATGCAGTGGTGCCGGCCCTGCGTGCGCTGCGCGAGCGCTTGGCCTCATGTGAGTGGACCAAGGAGGGCGTGGCCGCAGCGCTCAAGCAAACGCTGGGTGAATTTGGGCTGAAGATGCCTGCACTGGCCATGCCCTTGCGCCTGCTGGTGTGTGGCCGTGTGCAGACCCCCTCGGTGGACGCGGTACTGGCCCTTTTCACCCGTGAAGAAGCCCTCAATCGCTTGCGGGACGTTTGAAAAATATGCTAGACTAGCAGTCTTGCTTGAACGGTGCATCACCTTCACAAGTCCTTCAGGAACTGACAGGATTTCGTGGGTATAGCTCAGCTGGGAGAGCGCTTGCATGGCATGCAAGAGGTCAGCGGTTCGATCCCGCTTACCT
>JACCEC011618916.1_pt1 | contig 10425 bp, 9 predicted proteins | sample 7450121 | NCBI WGS metagenome assembly JACCEC01 (sample SAMN15323455, study PRJNA562643) | freshwater metagenome | isolation source: river surface water | place: USA:Blue River Watershed | collected 2017-08-18 | reverse complement strand
TATATGTATTTAAAAAGAAATCGTATGATGTATTACGAACAAAAGAGTTTAAACACGGAATCTTTACAATTATTAACGGGAAAGAAGGCAGTGGAACTTATAGTGGAACACTTATTTGGGAATTAAAATGTAATAAGTCTAATTCACACAAATCATTTAGTGCCATTCAAATGGGATCACTTTCAGAACGGAAAAAGATATTTAATGATTTTCAAAAAAATCCAAATGATTTTATTGGAAAAAAAGTAAAAGTTAAATATTTAATGATAGATGATTATGGATGTGTTTTACGAAATCCGATTGTGGAAGATTTTATATAAACTATATAATGGTATTAAAAATATTTATGGCGATGATGGTCTAGCTCTTTTTTTCCGTCCTTGACTATTACTAGAAGAACGAGCAGCAGAATTAGCTGACCCTGAAGCAGCGGGAGGAGAACGACGTGGAGCAGCAGCGGGAGGAGAACGACGTGGAGCAGCAGCGGGAGGAGAACGACGTGGAGCAGCAGCGGGAGGAGAACGACGTGGAGTACCAGCGGCGGGAGCAACAGCAGCGGGAGGGGCAGCAGCAACAGCAGCAGCAACAGCAGCAGCATAAGCAGCATAAGTAGCTTGTATAGAAGCTAAAACAAAAGGATGATGACGTAAATAATTATTTAAAAAATTGAAAATAATGTTTCTAAATTTTTCAGGATTAAAATTACGTATAACATTATCAGTAATATGTTTAATTTCATCTTGACTTAAATTTTTCCCATTATTATTTGATATGTATATAATATGATTTATAAAATGTCCAATATTTTTACTAACATTAAAAGGTGTAAAAAGTTCTGTTGGATAATTTCTTTCATAATCATCTATACATTCAAGTAAAGAATAATCGACTCCATCATAAGTATATTTAAAAAGAGTATCAAAAAATGGATCATAAAGATTATCAAGAATAGATCGTAATAAATGATCATAACGTGCACGTAAAGAAGTCATAAAAAAGAGCATATCAGATGATTTACAATAATTATTTTGATCTTCTAACGTATTTGATCCATATATCATATCAGCATCTCCTATCATTCCTAAAGTTACTGGTATAAAAAATCTTCTACCGTTTAAATTATAGTCAACTGAACTAAAAGTAAAATCAATTATTTTAATATCATTATCATCTAATGTATTTCCTTCAATATTTAAATGATTTACAAACATGTTATTTTCTTTAAAATCATTATGTATAAATCCACATTGATTTTGAAGATTATTTAATACACTCGAAATTCCAAATAGTTTTTTTAACAAATAAAATTGTTTATGTTCTTGATCTAATCCTGGTCTATCTAACAATGATAAATATTGATCAAAATGAATATATTGTCTTCGATTCATTTTTGCCATTCCAAATCTTCTATTTATACCAGTAATTTCAGTTTTTTTTTTTAAATAACGAATCTCAGGAGTAATTGTTGGCATAATGCTAGATACAGTGTGATGAATTAAAAATTCTTTAAAAAAAGTCATCATTGAGTTACTTTTTGGATTCATAGGATCGTTTCTTTGATTTTTTACAACTGTATTTGGCCATCGAGCATTAGTACTTATATTATGTATACTACCATATGTTCCAGCTCCTACTCCTGGAAACATTCTTATATTTATATTATTTTCAGTCATTGCATTTTTTATTTCTTCAGAAAATTGATTTTCATACATTTGAATATAACTTAATGGATAAGTAGGTCTGTATTGTTGTAATAGTTTTAAATATAATTCAAAATCAGGTAATGTTATTATACTATTTATAAAAGGTAAAAACGGATCCATTATTCTATAATATTTTATAATATTCTATAATATTATATAATATTATAATTTTAATTTTAATAAAAAATGAATATATTTTATATTACTCTTGGTCAGAAAATATCATTCTTATCAATCTCATACATCTGGTATTAAAGATTAATTCTGCAAAGTGAACTCTTCGCTGTGATATTACTCTTGGTCAGAAAATATTATTCTTATCAATCTCTGATTGATAAGAATATTTCCGCCAAGTGTGAATCGAACACACGACCCGCTGATAACAATCAGCAATACCACTACAGTCAGCTGCTCTTCCAACTGAGCTATTGGCGGGAGTTTTTACACTAATTAAATAATAGATAAAAAATAAAAAAAATAAACGCATTTCCTAAAAATGTTTTCGTTGAAAACGACTCTTATACATTTCATTTTCATCATAATAACCCTTTTTATTAAAATATTTTCGATCATAATGATTCTTATACCGCACACCATCTTTATATCGAATTTGCGACTCTTCTAACATCTTTTTTGTTATATCTTCTTGATATTGTATATATTTACCATATCCTATAATTCCTAACATTAACATAAATCCACATATTTTTAATATTGTCATAAATGAAATATTTTCATACATATAATATAATACATTTGATCCATTTGTATAAAGAGATATAGCGTAATTTTTACTTTTATTTGGTACATAATATAATGTTTCATAAAACTTTTTTTTCCGTTTTTTCCACAATAACCTAGATTCTTCTATTTTTCTCCGTTCCTCTTTTAATCTTCGTTTTTCCTCTTCTCGTTGTAATCGTAATATACGATCTTCTTCTTGACGTTTTAACTCTTCCATCTTTTTCTCTTCTAATAATCGCAACTTTTCTAATTCTATTTTTTGTTTTTCTAACTCTTCTATTTTACGCTTCTCCTTTTCAAATGCTTGCTTCTTTTGTTCCTTTTCTTTATAAATCATATTTAACTTCTTTTGTATAACCCTTTCTAAATTCTTCTTTAATAAATTCATATTCTCACATTCACTTATCTTTTTACCCATTTTATCTACATAATCATCAATATATTTCATTTTTTCACATATATATGTGATTTTATCATCTAAATCTTTATTTTTATATTCGACTTCCATCATTTTTTCATATAATCTTTTATACTCATTTCGAATCATTAAAATCTGATTTTTTGTCTTTTCTAATTTCGATATATTACAATGATGATTTATAAATGTTCGAATTGTACTTAATGAAATGGATGCCAACTTTTTTGATAACTTTTCATCATATAAATAACTTATATTATATTCAAAATCTTTCATAAAATATAACTGCCGCAAATAATCAATTATACGATAATACATATCTTTTTCAATATATACTTCATAATCTTCATCTTTTCTTTTATTTTCATTTTCGATAACATATTTCTTTTTAAATACATCTATCTTCTTTCCACATACATTTATATAATAATATGGTACAATATTTAAAACAATCAAATGATTTTTACAATATTTAGTACATATTTGATCTACTTTTTGTAAAATAAAATCATTAAATTGTTCCATTTGTAAATATATGTTTTGTGTTGTCTTAAATTTTAACAACTTTTTTACCAAAATATTCATATATTTACCATCTTCATTATACAATAATATTTTACACATTTTACATAATAAAAAATCATTTTGATACTTTTCAATTAAAAAAGGAATCAATATATTTTTTACAATACATATATATCGCTTTCGATCTTTATGCGATTTATGTAATCGACGTAATACTGATTCACATCTTCTTTTATACTTTTGTATTAAATCAATATATACTAACGTCAAAAAAATAGGATCATTATAATGTATTTTATTAACACTATCAAAATAACTATATTCAATATCAATCGAATGACGAAAAATAAAATCAAAAGGTGTATACTCTTTATTGATACGCTCTTCTACAGAAAAAATCTGATTTTTATGTGTTTCAATCTTTATAATTGCCTTTACATCTGTTATACTATTTTGTACATACTTCAAAATAAATAAGGTATGTAACTCTTCACTCTTAAATACACATTTATAAATATAAGGTACTTCATGATTTTCTACACCATAATATCCAATATTTGTTGTATATGAATCTAATTTATAAACTTTTGTCATATTAATTAACCATATATATCGATTCATATCATCTTTATTTGAAAATGTCATAAACATATTAATATATCCACATTTTTCATCATTCACATTTAATTCGACCTTTTCATCAATAATTGTTTTATAATACGTTATATTTAATCGATGAATCATATAAACAATATAATTTAAAAACAAAAAATCATCATATTTTTCATCTTTATACGTTTTTTTATAAGTTACATTTAAATCATAATCATTTGATTTAAAATATAAACTATCTTTTATACTATCATCTATTATATATTTATTCATAAAATATTGTAATGAAATACCACCAAATACAGTATAACTACATACTTTTTGAATACGATGTAAAAAACGATTTACATCTTGTAATTGATATGTTAAATTATTCATTTCGCTTTTGTGCTTTTTATCATAATTCGATAAATCATATTTATTATGTACAATATATTTCGGAAGTAATGGTATAAACAATTGAAGCAAAAGATTTACACATTTCATTTTACCAGCGCATAAATCTTCATAAGATTCTTTTTTTATACACATTTGAATATCCATTTTTGTAAAACTATTTCTTGGATATATCATTACACAAGATTCTCGATCTGGTATAAAAGCTTCAAATGGTTCATAATAATAATTTTGATATAACTCATTTTTTACAATACACAATACTTTATTATTTTCATCAACTATAATATTGGTATTTATACTATTTTCAATTATCTTTTGACCATATAAGTATTTTTGTTTAATCTTATCTAATCTTTGTATTTCTAACATCTTTTTATAATTCTCCTCTTCTATATACTTTTGCTTTTTTTTATATTCTTCTTGTAATCTTCGATATTCATCATCTGTTAAAACAATAGTATTTGACGGAACATAATAGATAGGATTATAATGAATGATATTCATAATATTGAATTCATTTATAATTATAGAATTTTATTTATTTCTAAAATTCTTTTTATATCCATTTGACTCTAATTTACTCTAGAATATATATAAATCTCTTTTTAAATCTTTTTAATAAATAATTATTTATGAAAAAGAATAATAATAATATTTTGTAAAAAAAAATGAAAAAGTTAACAAAGTAAAATTTTTTTATATTTGATAATTTGATTATATGTATTTGAAATAGTTACATCAGAAACTTTACATAAATCTGATATTTGCTTCTTTGTTACTCCCAACTTATAATGATCCGATATTAAATATAATATTCCAACACTCACCGATTTTGGATTACTCGATGTACATATTCCCATTCGATCCACAAAAATAGCAACACGAATACTCATTTGACGCGCTATATCACTATAATCTAATAACTTCGCATATTGTGAACACAAATCTTTTGTATCTACACATGTAACCGTTTTCTTCATATATTTTTTATCTTTATGATACATTAACTCCACAAATTCATTACAACCTTTCGTTAATTTCTTCTGTTTAATACCAAATAATTTACAAATTTCATCTGTTGATCTTGTTATTCCACTATCCTGTAAAGCATACACAAAACAAGCAGCATATAATGACTCTTTTGATGTACCCCGTTTAATATAATCCTCACTGATCGTCTTCCACATATGAATCGTCTTCTCCGTTACTGATTCAGGCAAGTTCTCAATATTACACTTTCTACGCAACTCATTCAATAACTTGATCAACTCTCGCTCTTTATGTGTCAAACCATTCCATCGACTCAATTTACGATACTTCTCAAATCCATGTCCTATGACAACCGTCGATAATGAAGATATTCCAAGAATTTGATTATGTGGCATCCCACAACGCGTAGGATCCGCACCACGTTTATTATCCTCATTTCCATAATATCTCCACTCCGCTGAATCATCAATAATATCTCCATGTTGAGTACCACATTTTGTACATACTCTCATTTCACCATCATTAATAACAACATCATTCAATTCACATACATTACAATATGTTTCTGATAATGTATGATCATTATATTCTTTCATACACTCTTTAATCTTTTCATAATCACACGATTCATCATCTTTTTTCTCATTGTAATTCTTACTTACCGAATCACATAATGAAAAGAAATCATCAAAATCCATTTTTAAAAAATAATAGCAATATTTTAAAAAAATTAATTTTTAAAGTATTGCTATATTATATATTTATATCAATCTCCTTTATATTCAAAAGGTTTTATTTTCTTTTTTTTATTCTTTTTAATAAATTATTTATATAAATATCTAAATATAAATAAAAAAATAAAAATATATTTTAATAATAGATGATTAATTATAAAAATTATGAGTTCATTTTATAATAATGGACAAACATATGAAAATAATGAATTAAATTCAGCATTTACACCATTACAAACTTTTGTTTCATTTATTATTATTGGATATTTTGGTATAAAAATTGTATATAGTACATTTTTTAATTACTATCCTGATAAATTTTATGATAAAAATATTGAAATTACAAAAGAAGATCACAGTACTATTTTATCTGTATATGCTCCAAATAATTGGAATCATGAATTCATTGATTTCGTTACATTGATTACATTATCTTTTATTATTTATTTATTTACTAATTTTCATCAAAAAAGTTTAATTACAAAAGATGGTGTCATTAGTATTACCTTTTTAATTGGATATATTATTGGTTTAGGTTATCCAATGATTAAAAAATCATTTTCATCACAACAAGATTCTTCTTTTGGAAAATATACAAGTACAATCTTTTTAATACTTTTCGCAATTATGGCAATTGTTGGCAATTATAGTAATGATAATCCATCAAATGATGTTTCTATTTATTTAGTTACACTTTTTATTCTTTTATATGGATTATATTTAACACGTAAAAAAAGTGTTTCTGAAATTCAAACAAAAGTTTTTAATACACGAAATAATAAATGTACATCCTCATCCACCGGTATTATCCAAACAAGTGGAGAAAAAATTAATTTCAGCATACCTTTCTTCACTTTTATTATATTATTACTCTTTAAACGAGATCCGTCCAATGAATCTTTCCGTTTGGCTTTATACTTCATTTTTGGTATACTTTTAGGTATCTTTGTAAGTTCAATTAGTTATTATGGTATTGAATACTTTTTACAAAAAACACCTGAAAAAGTATGTGATAACATTCGTGAATGTGAATTAAAAGAAATAACACACGATAATAAGAGTATTTATGAAATAGTAAAAGAGTATATCGAAAATAGGATGAAAATGAAAAAAGATAGTCATTCACAAAATATTTTAGAAGAAGCACAAGATATTTTTGAAGAAGATTATATTCAAGAATTAAACTTAAAACAAAGAGCTTTACAAAAGAAAAGTGAACTTAAAAAAATATTTGAAAAGAATTTTGAATTTGTCACAAAATACTCTTTTATTGAAAAAGTAAAAATTACTGCTTTTGCTTTACTTTTCATTTTAATCGCTTACCTTATTTTTATTTCCGTTTATGATTCACTCCAATAAATTATATTTTTATATGTTTATTTTCTAAAAAAGTTATCTTTTTTAGAAATAAAGAATGATTGAAGTATTACCCTTTTTATATTATTCTTATTATGAAGAAGAAAAAAATGATAAATTTTTTAAAAGAAATAAAATAAAATGTATTATTCATTTATCACATAAACAAAAAAATTTTAATTCGTCTGAATTTGAAGAAGTTAACATCCTTTTACATAAAAATATTGAACGTGATGGCGAAAAAAATGTAAATATTGAATTTTATAACTATTTATATGATTTAGTCGAATTTTTATATAACAAAATCATTATTGAAAATATAAATGTATGTATTTTAGGTCATATTGATAAACAAGATATTGATGCTTTAATTATGGCATATTTTATTAAATATGCGAATGTAAATTATCAAGAAGCACATCATTATGTACTAAGTAAAAAATTAGATCATTATTATGAAAGATCTTATTATTATGATGCTCTTAAAAAATATGCTAAAGAAATTGAACTTATAAAAAAAATTGATTATTAATTTTTTTTTTTCGAAAAATAAAAATAAATATAAGGTTAATAGTAATAGAATTTAATAAATATTTATAAAATGGAAAAATGTATACCTAACTGTTTATGTAATTTTTTTTTTAAAAATCAAGATACACAACAAATAGAAGTATCCAATGTATCTAATGTATCTAATGTATCCAATGTACCAAAAAGTCCAAATCGCTTTAAAAATCTTGTAAGTAAAATGGTATCATCATTTCGAAATAGTAAAAATAATGTTATATCTCAAAATGTTTGTAAAATATGTAATAAAGAATTTACAAATGAAAATAAAATATGTGATTGTTTAAAAAAAGATATTCACCCAACTACTAAAGAAACTGAAAAAAAAATAAAAGAAAAATATATATTACAACAAGAACTCATACATGAAACGATTCATATTGACAAAAATCCTGAAAAATTAGTTCATTTAATTAATGATGTATATGAAATTGTTGAACGAAGTTCATTACATGAAGATTTAACACCAAAAACAATGGCAAAAATGAAAGAAAATCTAGTAAATGAAATATGTGTTCATTTAGAAAATTATGTAAAAGATCATAATGAATAAAAAAAATAAAAATAAAAATAAAAACAAAATAAAAATAAAAATAAATAAAATAGAAAATATTAAAATATTAATTATTATCTTAATATTTTATAGTATTGAATAAAAAATAAAATGGGTGCTACAAATACAAAAATGATATCTAATAAAAATGTATCAAATATGAAATTAGAAGTAAACCGTCTAGAAGAAAGTGAAAAAAATGAAGATTATCTTCTTTTTGAAAAAATAACACAAATTTCAAAAGATTTATATTCCTCTTATAAACAACACTTCCTTAATGAACAATTTTGTAAACAACTTTCTACTATTTACAAAAAAAAATTATTTGAATTAGATATTAAAACTTTACACAAAATTCATAATCACATCAATAATTCAAACAATTCAAATAACCTAAATAACCAAAGTAATTCAAATACTTTAAAAGCCGTTTTATCTTATTCACCAAATAATAATGAAAAATTTATTGTTGATGAATTTAAAACACAACTTCGCGAATATTTATGGAATCACGAAATGGAATTTAATCCTAAAATATTTTCTGAAAAAGGCATTGTTTTAGATGATATTCCAATTACAATTATTGATCCTCAAAATAAAATAAGATATATTCAAATCAATCATATTAATACAATTTTATCAAATTTAAATTTTGAAAAGAAAAAAAATAAAAAAGTAGTTAATCAAAGTAATTCTAATTCAAACTCTAAATCAAATTCTGTTTCAAATATATCTTTTGCTCAAAAAGGAGGTGCTCAACCTTTTAATAATAATTTATCTAATTCATCCTCTTCTTTTTCAAATAATTCATCATCTTCTTCATCTTCTTCATTATTAAATACAAATAACGAATCAAAATCATTCTTCGCACCACCCGGAAATAACGTATTCCAAGAAAACGGAATAAACCAAAATATAAATAGAAGAAATCAAAATCAAAATCAAAATGGTTTATTAGCATTACAACAAAAAATTAAAGAAGCAAATACTCAATTTGGTTTAAATCAAAATCAAAATAAAAGAAAAACAAACCAAAACCAAAATAATGAATCAAATATATCGTTTGTTGTAAATAACCAATTAGCACCTAATCAAAAAATAACATCCAACAATAACTTACAACAATTCTTAAATCAAATACCATCTAAACAAAATAAACCTAACAAAATCAATAAAAGAGAATTAGAAAAGAATGTAACACAAATTATTGAAGCAAATATTAACAGAATAAATCAAAATAAAAAAATATCCTTTTCCGTTATGAATTATAAAACACCTTCCAAATTTTGCTCTTCTCGCGAAAAATGCGCATTAACAAAATCCGAATTATGTAAAGCGATCACCGAGCACTTCATCATTCGCGGAAATATCATCGCATCCATCTTATCCACCCTTCCTTATAAAACCGAAAATGGTTTCGAAGGCGGTTATTGCTATCAACGCTTCTTAAATCTTGATAAATGCCAAATATGTTTACCTCATAATTACAATGAATTAATGTCAATGGATCCTAAAACACGTATTCAAACAATGATGTTATTTATTAATTATATGACAGAAAAAGAGTGTGTCGAAAATAACGGTTTATTCCGCAAATTAACTCTCGGCGAAAAGAAATCACTTGTTCAACACGCACGAAATGGTGATGAATTCAATATTTTATATACTGATTACACACAAAACGTACGACAAAAATATGTGGAACATTTAAATATTCTTCTCGACATTTTAAATGCTTTATCATCTATGGAAGGTATTAATAACGAAGAGTTAAATGCTTTATCATTAAAAACAAAGGAAACAATTGATTCAATGGTACATTTA
>JACCEC010567730.1_pt1 | contig 10425 bp, 6 predicted proteins | sample 7450121 | NCBI WGS metagenome assembly JACCEC01 (sample SAMN15323455, study PRJNA562643) | freshwater metagenome | isolation source: river surface water | place: USA:Blue River Watershed | collected 2017-08-18 | reverse complement strand
CTCGTCCGCGACCTCCTCTGGCGTGGGTTCGTGACCGTACTCCTGCAGGAGCTGCTTCTGCACCTGCATCACCTTGTTGAGGGTCTCGATCATATGCACCGGGATGCGGATGGTGCGGGCCTGGTCGGCGATGGCGCGGGTGATGGCCTGGCGTATCCACCACGTGGCGTAGGTGGAGAACTTGTAGCCGCGACGGTATTCGAATTTATCGACCGCTTTCATCAAACCGATGTTGCCTTCTTGGATCAAGTCCAGGAATTGCAAACCACGGATGGTGTATTTTTTGGCGATAGAAATGACCAGGCGCAAATTGGCCTCGATCATTTCTTTCTTGGCGTTGCGTGATGCGCGCTCGCCTTCGTTCATGCGCTTGTTGATGTCTTTGAGTTCGGCCAAAGGCACGACCACGCGGTTTTGTATGTCGGTCAGTTTGGTTTGCAATTCCTGAATAGCAGGAATATTGCGGGTCATGGTAACCGACCAGTTTTTACCAGCGGATGATTGCTTTTCCACCCATTTCAGGTTCAACAAGTTGGCAGGGAATTCTTTGATGAACATTTCCTGCGGCATGCCGCAGCGGTCCACGATGATGCGACGCAGTTCGCGTTCTTTTTTGCGCACATCGTCAACTTGCGAGCGTACCAGATCACACAGCTTTTCGATGGTGCGTGCGGTGAAACGCACAGTCATCATTTCTTCGCTAATGGATTTTTGAATCTTCATGTAGGCCGGTGTGCCGTAGCCTTCTTTGTCGAAGCTCTTGCGCAATTTGTCGAATAACACCTGAATGCGGTCCAGGCGTGTCAGCGCTTCGCTCTTGAGTTCTTCAAGTTTTTTGGTGAGAGCTTTGGAGCCGCCTTTGCCGTCGTCGTCGTCAGAGTCGTCGAACTCGTCGAAGTCTTCTTCGGCCACATAGTCATCGGCTTCGTTGGCGTTGGTGAAACCGTCGACGATGGTGGAGATGACGACCTTGTCTTCGCGGATATCGGCTGCCATGCGCAAAATTTCTGCGACGGTGGCGGGGGACGCGCTGATGGCTTCCATCATGGCCATCAAGCCGCCTTCGATGCGCTTGGCGATTTCAATTTCGCCTTCGCGTGTCAGCAATTCCACTGTGCCCATTTCGCGCATGTACATGCGAACAGGGTCTGTGGTGCGACCGAACTCGCTGTCCACGGTGGACAAAGCGGCTTCGGCTTCTTCTTCTGCTTCTTCTTCACTGGCGACGGTGGGGCCGGTGTTGTTGATGATCAGCATTTCGGCGTCGGGCGTTTGCTCGAACACGGCCACACCCATGTCGTTCAACATGGTGATCACCACTTCCAATGTTTCTGCGTCAACCAATTTGTCGGGCAGGTGATCGGAGATTTCGCCGTGGGTCAGGTAGCCACGTGTCTTACCCAGCTTGATCAGGGTTTTCAGACGCGAGCGGCGTTTGGCCAAGTCTTCTTCAGACAACACGGCTTCGTCCAAGCCGAACTCTTTCATCAAGGCGCGTTCTTTGGCCTTGCTGATTTTCATACGCAAAGGTTTGACTTTTTCGCCGCTGGTGGCTGAGGCCTCTTCGGCAAACTCGGCTTCTAAGTCAACGATATCGTCGTCTTCAGTGATGGCTTTTTTACCGGCCTTGCCTTTGGCGGCTGGCTTAGCGGCAGCCTTGGGCGGCTTGGCGCGCTCAGCAGACGGCGCGGCGGGCTTGCTGCTTGTTTTGGCCGCAGGCTTGGCAGCTGTTTTAGCAACTGGTTTGGCAACTGGTTTGGCAACTGGTTTGGCAGGGGTTTTGGTCGCAGGTTTAGCTGAAGCTTTGGGGGCAGGCTTGGCTGCAGATTTCGCAGCAGGTTTGGCGGTAGCTTTTGTCACAGGTTTGGTCACGGTTTTGGAGGGTGCAGGTTTGGCAGCGGATTTGACTGCTGCAGTTTTGGCAACGGCTTTGGTGGCGGGTTTAGCAGCGGCTTTGGCTGCAGGCTTGGCTGATTTTTTGGCAGTCATGTCAATCCTCGGGCAACAAAAAGAAAATCACGCGCAGGCGGGCTGAGCGTCAGTGTGTATCAAAGAGGGCAAACAAGCTGGAGGGGCGAACATTTGGTATGCAGTCCTTGCGGAATTTGGCGGGTTGCGAGCTGTGTGTCGCGGTTGGCCGGCCCGGAGGTATTGCTGTCGCGCTTGTGAGGGGTTGGATTATACCTGAGACACCTTTTTAAGGCCAGCCAGGCGCGCATTCAAGAGTTTGATATTGGCATAGGCTTGCGTGTCTGTGGCCATGCGCCGGGTCAATTCATCAATTTGGGCTGACAGATGCGCCTTTTCCATTTCCAGCATGATGCTTTGCAATTCGCTGGCATCGTTATCCATGTCAAGCGGGTGGTTGTCAATCAAATGAGCCAATGTTGCTTCATGCTCAAAGCCACGCAAGCCTTCGCGCAACGCGGCCAACGGTTGCACGCCATGCTCTTGCCATTGCTGATCCAGCCAGGTGAATAAAGGTCCGTGCGGCGCCGGTAAATCCATCAACACATGTTGCAAGGGCAAGGCCATGACCGACCATTGCTTCATGTCGGTGAACAAAATTTGCAAAGCTCTGTCTTGTCGCGTGGGCAGCCTACGACGCATGGCAACACCACGCACTGGTTTGGATGCAACAGATGCCTTCGAGGTTTTGCCTGTAAATCGCGGGCGTTCAGTGGTGGCAGCTTGCCCTGTTCCTTGCCAGAGTCTTTGCAATTCGCGTTCACCTATGCCGATCAGGTCCGCAAATTCACCCAGCAGTTGGGTTTTCAAAATACCTTCCGGCAGTGCGGTCCACAAGGGTTTGGCTTGCGAGGCCAGCAAAGCGCGCCCCTCAGCGGTGTCAATGTCACAACCCTCGCGCGATACCTCGATCATGAAACGACTGAGCGGCGTGGCGTCTGACACCATGCGTGCAAACGCCTCGCTGCCGTGTGCGCGAATGAAACTGTCCGGATCGTGTTCGGCTGGCAGAAACAAAAATTTCACATTTCGCACATCGGTCGCAAATGGCAATGCCCCGTCAAGCGCTTTTCGTGCTGCGCGTCGTCCGGCGGCGTCTCCATCGAAACTGAAGACCACCGCATCGGTGAAACGAAACAGTTTTTGCACATGCTCGTTGGTGCATGCCGTTCCCAAAGTAGCCACGGCATTGGCAAAACCGAGTTGTGCCAACGCCACCACATCCATATAGCCTTCAGTGACCAGCACATAACCGGCTTCTCGCAAAGCATTTCTGGCTTCGAACAAACCGTACAACTCACGGCCTTTGCTGAACACCGGTGTCTCCGGAGAGTTCAGGTATTTGGGCGTGCCTTCTCCCAAAATGCGTCCACCGAAACCGATGCATTCGCCTTTGATATTGCGAATCGGAAACATGATGCGGTCGCGGAAACGGTCGTAGCGTTTTTCTTCGGTGGCTTCTTCGTTGTTGCTGATGACCAAGCCGGATTCAACCAGCAAAGCGTCCTGGTAATCGGGAAACACACTGGCCAAACTGCGCCAACCCTCGGGCGCGTAACCCAAACCGAAGTCCTTGGCGATTTCTCCTGTGAGACCGCGCCCCTTCAAATAAGCAACGGCTTTGCTGCTGGTTTTCAAATGCTTGCGGTAAGACTCAGCGGCTTTTTCCAACACGTCGGTGAGCGTGGCCTGGCGCTGTCGCTGTTGCGCCGCGCGCTGTCGCTCTAAGGGGTCTGTGTCGTCTTCTGGAACTTGCATGCCGTAAGACTGGGCGAGGTCTTTCACCGCTTCCACAAAATTCATGCCGGTGTGTTCCATCAAAAAACCGATGGCGTTACCGTTTTTGCCGCAACCAAAGCAATGGAAAAACTGCTTGGTGGGACTGACTGTGAACGAAGGGGATTTTTCGCCGTGAAACGGGCACAAGCCCATGTAGTTCGCCCCGCCTTTTTTCAGCTGAACATAACGCCCGACCACATCAACGACGTCGGTGCGGGCGATGAGTTCCTGAATGAAAGACTGGGGGATGGCCATCGAATCAGTCGCCGCTGACCGAGCCTTCTCTGCGCGGATCGGCGGCTCCGAACCATCCTTGTGCATCACGCTGAATCACTTGCAAACCGCTGTTCATGTCGATTTGCACTATTTGGTGGCCGCGAGCGCGAAGGCTGTCCATGGTGTCGGCACTGAACAAGGGCTTTTCAAGTAGCAGGGGTCCGTTGGCTGCACCCACACCTGAATGCGGTTGCTTGATCGCATCTTGCGCGTTCATTTGAGCGTGCAACATGGCCCACAAACTCTGGCTGGTGTAGTGGATGATCATCGAGCCGCCGGGACTTCCCATGTTGAATTGCAATGGACCGCGTTGGCCTTGCGCATCAGTCGCGAACACCAAAATCGGGTTCATGGAGGAACGCGGGCGCTTACCGGCTTCTAGGCGGTTGGCGACTGGCGCACCGGTTTCATCACGCGGTGCGAAGCTGAAATCGGTGAGTTGGTTGTTCAGCAAAAATCCACCGCGCGCGCCGTTGCTCACCATGATGCGTGCTCCAAAGCCGCTTTCAATGGAACTTGTCATGGCAACCGCATGGCCTTGTCCATCCACAATGCTGATGTGGCTCGTGCCGTATTCCACGTCGTTTTGCATAGGCGCATATGAAGACGCTGTGCTGCCGGGATTACCTGCTGTGACATTCGGGGTTTTGTAAGGTGCAACCAAGCGCGCACGTTCTTGCAAATAGGAAGGCTTGAGCAAACTGTTCCAGTCGTTCGCAGGCGGATTCACGAACGCAGGATCAGCCACAAACATGGCGCGATCAGCAAAAGCCAAACGTGCGGCTTCGTTGTAGTTGTGCAGCCAATCCACACTGTTTAAATCTTTACTGAGCGTTTTGTTCTGAGACAAGATGCCGAAGATTTGTCCCATGGCAATCAAACCTGAAGAAGGTGCGCCCACTCCACACACTTGCAGTGCTTGCTGGTTGCTTGCGGTGTGTGAAAAACACAAAGCGTCGCGAACCGCTGGCCGGTATTTCTGCATGTCTGACATGGTCAACAAGCCGGGGTTGTTCGGGTGTTGCTGTACTTTATTGATGATGCTTTGCGCAATTTCACCGGTGTAAAAAGCGTCTGCGCCGCGACTGGCCACCGCTTTGTAAACAGCGGCCAATCCGGGGTTGGTCAACACATGACCCACGGGCAAGGGTGTGCCATCAGGATTGTAAAAATACGCCACCGACTGGGGATCTTTGAGCAGGCTTTTTTCGGCTTTGAGCAGCGCGTGCAAGCGAGGACTGATGGGAAAACCCTTTTCAGCCAATTCGATGGCAGGCTCGAACAAACTGGCCCAAGCCAATTTGCCGTGCTGTTGGTGCGCGAGTGCAAGCATGCGCAGCAACCCGGGCACACCTACTGCGCGACCGCCGGCCACCACATCGTCAAAATTCATCGGCTTACCGTTGTGCATGAACAAGTCACTCGGCGCTAGCACAGGCGCGGTTTCGCGGCCATCGAACACCTGTAACTGTCGGCCATCGTGGTGCACCATGAATGCGCCGCCGCCGATACCGCTTGACTGAGGTTCAACCAAAGCCAACACCAATTGCACGGCAATCGCCGCATCCACGGCCGAACCGCCAGCTTGCAAGATGCGGTACCCGGCTTCGCTGGCCAGAGGGTGGGCAGAAGCCACACCGCGTTGCTTGAAATGCAAACCTGTGCTGGCCTGCAAACCGGTTGAAGCCTCGGGTTGCGTGGAAGACGTGGTTTGTCCCATAGCCAAAGAATGGCCAATCAGCAAGAGGCATGAGGCGTGAATAAGGCGACGTAAAAACATGTGTGCAGTCTCGGTAGTGAGGTTGATCGGTTGTAGTTGAGTGATTTATTTCGGGGGCAAACGGATCGCGCCATCCAAACGAATCACTTCGCCATTGAGCATGTCGTTGTCCAAAATGTGCATGACCAACTTTGCATAGTCTTCGGGTGTTCCCAAACGTGAAGGGAAGGGCACACCTGCTGCCAATGCTTCTTGAACTTCTTTGGGCATGGAGAACATCATGGGGGTGCCGAAGATACCGGGAGCGATGGTCATGTTGCGGATGCCCAGCTTGGACAAATCGCGCGCGATGGGCAAAGTCATGCCGACGATGCCGCCTTTAGACGCTGAATAAGCTGCTTGACCGATCTGGCCGTCGTAAGCCGCGACAGAGGCGGTGGAAATCAATACACCGCGCTCGCCGGTTTCTTCTGGTGTGTTGGTGCTCATGGCCTGTGCGGCCAGGCGAATCATGTTGAAGCTGCCGACTAAATTGATGTTGATGGTGCGCTGAAAGCCAGCCAATACGTGCGGGCCGGATTTGCCGACGGTACGCTCGGCGGTGGCGATGCCCGCACAGTTGATCAAACCGGATAACTTGCCCAGGCTTTGCGCCTTGGCAACCACGGCTGCGGCTTGCTCTTCGTTAGACACATCGCAATGCACAAACACGCCGCCGAGTTCGGCTGCTATCGCAGTGCCTTTTTCGTCTTGCATATCGGCAATCACGACTTTGCCGCCGTGTTGAGCCAACAGTCTTGCAGTGCCTTCGCCCAAACCAGACGCGCCGCCGGTGACGATAAAAACATTATTTTTGATTTGCATACATAGCCTTTCAATGAAAAATTTGCTGCATTCGCAGCACTTAGCCTTTCGATTATGGCAGTGAAGTCCTGCCACAATCCTCGAACTTGACTTTGCGGCGACAGACCATGACTTTCATATACCGGACCTTTTCGATTTGTCTACTTTTGTTATTGGCAGCGTGTGCCACGGCACCGACTCCCGTTGTCAAACAGGACACGCCAGCTGTTGAAACCCCGCCTGCGGTTAAGAAAATTCCTAAGCTGGGGCTGGCCTTGGGCGGAGGAGCCGCCCGCGGATTTGCGCATATCGGTGTATTGCAGGTACTGGAAGAAGAGGGCATCAAGCCTTCTTTGGTGGTGGGTACATCGGCGGGCAGTGTGGTGGCCTCTTTTTATGCGAGCGGCAAGACAGGTCAGCAGTTGCAATGGCTGGCCGACACCATGGATGAATCGCAATTCACCGATTGGGCCAATCCATTCACCGGTCGCGGCATGCTGCGTGGCGAGGCTTTAGGCAAATACATCAACAGCCAGTTGAACGGTATGAAAATTGAAGACATGAAATTGCCCTTGGGCATTGTTGCCACCGACTTGCGTACCGGCGACGGCGTCTTGTTCAGACGGGGCGATGTGGCCACGGCCGTCAGAGCCTCGAGCGCCGTTCCCTCAGTGTTTGAGCCAGTGCGCATCGCCGGCAAAGATTATGTGGACGGCGGTTTGGTGTCCCCTGTGCCGGTGCGCTATGCCAAACAAATGGGTGCTGATCTGGTGTTGGCTATCGATATTTCCAGCAGACCCGAGGATGCCAAAACCAGCGACATGCTCAAAGTGCTTTTGCAAACATTCAGCATCATGGGCAAGAGCATCAGCCAATTGGAGCTCGCTCAAGCTGATGTGGTGGTCAGACCGGCATTGCCAGACATTGGCAGCACAGAATTTTCAGCACGTAAGAAAAGTATTGAAGCAGGGCGTGCCGCCATGAAACAAGCGCTGCCGCAATTAAAGGCTTTGTTGGCGCAATAGCTCATAAAAAACCCGCTTTTGTGGAAGCGGGCTTTTTGACATCAGGCGCATGAATCTGGCCTAAAAAAAGGCCCACCTTGTGGGTGGGCCTTGTAAACGAATCCCTGAACCAGTGTTCCTGAGGATCCGAGGAGACAATCTTTACGGACTGATTAACGCTTGCGTGAAGCAGGCTTGGCAGTCGCTGTGGTGGCTGTGGTTGTAGCCAGAGCGTGTAAGTTGGCTTCAGCAGCTTCAGTGGCTTGCTTGACAGCTTTTTGAACGCTCTCGATAGCTGTCTGGCTGGCAGAAATCGCTGTCTTGACCATGGCCATGGCGCTTTCAGAGCCGGCAGGTGCGTTTTTAGACACAGAGTCCACCAGACCATGCACAGATTTTTGAGCTTCGGAGGCTTTGGCTTCGACAGCGTCAGTGAATTCTTTGCCTGTGGTTGAAGCGATTTCGTAAACGTGGCGGCTGAAAGCAACAGCTTTCTCGCTCAAAGGCTGCAGGTAACCTGCTTGCAAAGCCATCAGTTCTTGAACGTCTTTGACATTCAACACAGCGTGAGTTTGTGAATGTGTATCAGCGATAGCGGCTTTGGCAGCGGCCATGTTGAGTTCCACCATTTTTTCAACGCCGGCAAAGGCTTTTTCGGTCAAGCCGAAAAGTGTTTCCAGGTTGGCTTTTTGTGCGGCGATCAATTGTTCTGCGGTCATCATGGTTAAGTTCCTTCAAGGTTGATTAAGAGATTCATTCCAGACTGCAGGTTCTTATGTTGCGCCGCAGCATGGATTGAAGTATAGGGTTTGTACTAGCTTAATCAAGCATTTTTTGTTGCATTGCAGCAATTTAGAGTTGAAAACCTAATTTCAGAGATAAAACCGAGCGTATTTGTAGAAAAAAATGCAAACTAATCAAATTTATGAGCTAAAAATATTTCATTGGGCGTTTGAGATGCTGTATCCAAAGCCTGCGTTTGGTGACACAGCCAGCCGTCCAATTCCTTGATCATTGGAATTTTCTGACCAATTCCACCCAGGCACTGGTATGCAAAGAGGCCGAACCCGCCAATAAGGACGGCGTTTTGCCAAGTGCGTGGCTCAAAGACAAACTTGCTGACCAATGCTTGGGCGCATTCCAAGACAGGCTGACGCCCGCGCCGCTGAGTTTGGCTTGGTTGTCTGTGTTGCCTGACCAAGGGCGGCGATACACCTGAAGCCATCCGCTTTCAATGAACAAGGCTGTTGCCAGATTCCCTTGAAGCGGCGAGGCTGTTTGATCGAGCGGCCACATACGGGTAACTTCCGCTCGCAGTAATTGACCGTTGTCACCTGAGAGCACACCCGGGCGGTAGGCACGCACACTTTGGGCGCCACCGAAAGTCATTTTTTGAGACGCATCCAAATTGGCATGGCTCCACTGACCTTGCAAGCTAAAAGATGCATACATGTATTGACTGAGTGCTTGCGTGTGCCCGGCTGAAAAATTGAACTTGTAGAACTGGCCTTGCGTTTTAGCGTAGCTTGCATCACCTAAGTCAGCGGTTGCGTCACGGAACCAGAGTTCGCCTGTAGACAAACCCACGCTGAACCAACTTCGGTATTTGGCGAAGTTTTCTCCCTCTCGGCTGGCGGACAGTCGTGTATTCTATGCATTCAAACTGCGTTGATTGGCTATACCGGTTTCATACTGCAAATCATTCAGGTCTGAATGGTCCAAGCTCACGCGCCAACCCATTTGCACGCGATCGTTTTGCACGATGCTTCGATCTATCCAGAGGTTTCTCTGCGAAGCATTGCCGTAAGCTTGCAGCGATGAGGCTGAACCACCCAGCCCGTAGCTAAGACTTGAAGCCGTCGCACCTATTCGCCAATCACCATCGCGCAAAGGTGTTTCATAGCTGATGCGTCCGAACTTCATGTCGTCAAATGTGCCCAGTATGTGTAATTCAATCTCATCGCCTGAGGTGAAAACATGTTGAAACTGAGGATGAGCCTGCACACGTTGAACGCCGGTGTATTCGCTACCGTGGTTATCCCAAATCAACTCTGCACTTATGCCGGTCGATTGCGCTGCTTGTGATTGATTGGCGTCCCGATTGGTTGGCTGGTTTGCGATCCCAGGCACGCTGGTTTTGTTTTGTTTTCGTGTTGTCAAAGGTTCTGATGGTTCGTCCGTCCAGCCAGTGTCAATCTCTGCAATGTCATTATTTGCATTGATCAATGCATGTGTGCTTGCGGTTTGGTTGCCTGAACTGCTTGGGCTGATGACTGTCACGCTGTTGGTACTGAATGCATAACTGATTTGGTAGCCCAGTTGGTCAGAATAAAAACCGCTGGCCACCACAGAGCGTGAACCCACACTGGCGCTGTCTAGTGCAAAACTGATGCTGCCAGCAAACGTTTTGCTCAAGCTGCCCGGGTCGGTGTAACTGGCCAATCTGGTGTCAGTGGTGCCGTCATACGTTTGGGTGCCATAGGCGTAGGCGCTGATGCTCAAGGGCGTCATGAACGCTCTCAGCAGGGGAGCGGTATAGCCGCTGTAAATGATCCAAGGTGTTGTGAAACTCCAGTTGCTGAAGTTGCCGGATGAGGTCATTTCCGAAGTGCTCAAACCGGTCACCGTTCCGCTGCCGTTGGAGTAGCTGCCATAACCTGTGCTTTGTCCGCTGGTGGTCGTGTTCCACACGCTGTTTGAAACACTGCCAATAGCGGTTAACTCACCAAACAATCCGCCTGTGTAACCGGAGGTCCCGCTCACTGCGCCGGATGCGTAACTGTTGGTCACGGTACTGCGGTTGTAGCCCACCAAGCCGCCTGCAGGTATGTCCGT
>JACCEC010557954.1_pt1 | contig 10425 bp, 6 predicted proteins | sample 7450121 | NCBI WGS metagenome assembly JACCEC01 (sample SAMN15323455, study PRJNA562643) | freshwater metagenome | isolation source: river surface water | place: USA:Blue River Watershed | collected 2017-08-18 | reverse complement strand
TGAGTTTTTCATTTGTTAAAAACTATGTTGGTAATGAAAACCCGCAAAAAAGAGTTTGGATACATGAAATATCACCATCAAGAACGGAAATTCGTATTTTACCATTGATAGGGTTAGATACAACCATAAATGCAGATTTACAAGATAGATATATGTCCTTTATGGATAATGTATCGGAATTTCGTTATTCTTATAAAAAAATCGTAGCATTTTTAGATGCAATAGAAAATAACATATCAACACTAATTGATGATTATTTTATTAAAGTATTTGGTGACAAATACATTAGAGTAATAAATAAAGATTTTTTATTTGGTGGAGATGTTGGATATACTAATTTCAAAAATAAAGTATATTCGGATTTCCGTAAATCGGTTATTCACGAAATTGATGGTAACGAATTTAGATTGGGAAATCCAGCATACGGACAAAAAACAAAACAATCAATTGATTTTGATGATTTTGTATCTACAAATGAATTTAGAACTATAATGAATAATAGATTGAATGATTCTATTGAATATAATATGCAATACATTCGTAAGCGAGAATATTCACCATCCGTAAAACAAGCGAGTGGTCAATATCAATCATCCGCTACATTACAATCTTTATTAAATACTGGATATAATAGTATAACTAGAATACAAAGCCAACCAGATAACAGTGGTGTAGTTGGAAATACAACTAATAAAATAACAAATTCAAATTCTTCTACACAAAATCGAACAGAAAATAGTTCACAACAATCTACTAAAAATCCATCGGAAGGTGTATTCATTCCATCAAAAGAGAATGACCCATTCACTGCTGCGGATGATACTAAACAAAGATTCGCTGGCGTATTGCCGGATTTATCGCCAAATGCAAATGTAAAAAATACTACACCGACAAGTAAGACCGTTGAAAATTATATACATACATTAGCAAACTATTCGTTTGGAAATAATGCTAGTGATAAAAAGGTAACATATATGGTAGACGGATTAAATGGGAATCTCGAAGTAATAGTTGGAAAAGGTCAAACCATAAGAGTTTGTGGTAAAAAGGGTACATTCAACGCAGTGCAAGGTTATGTATCAATTACTCCTACTGACGAGAGATGTGGGTAATCTAAAAAACTACAAAATCAATAATTATAGTAAAGAAATAAGATAAAATGCCTTTAACACCAGAGCAAAAAGCGGAAGCGGACAGATTAGGAATACCCTACGATACATTTGAGGCATTGCAGGGTATTACGATTGATATAAACGCACTAAATGCGGCAGTTGCATCATTCAATGCGCCTGGTGGTATAAACACCGCAGAAGGACAAGCTGCTTTACGAGCTGGAATAGCTGCTAATATTGGAAATATAAACCCACTAACTATGTTAGGTAGTGATACAATAGGACCAGTACAAGGCGGTATCACATTGACAAGGGATGATGGTTCTAAAACAGTCATATCAACAACCAATCCTACACAAGATTTATCATCGCAAAGAGCTATTGATAATTTAATGCGTGATGTTACTAATATAGAATATGTAGATAACAATACAGGTAGAACTGTAAATAACCCAATTACTCCTCCCGTTAAAACTATCAATGTAAAGGTAATAAATAATTCGGTATCAAAGGGAACTACAAATTATACTATAAATGGACAAAAGGTAGAAGAAGGTAGTACTACTCAATTTGATTTGAATAAATTGAATGATACTACAATAATTTATCCAAATTATGATACTAACAAATTCACCGTATTAAACAGATTTATAATTGGTAAAAATGGCGATGGATTAGTTTTAAGTGAGATTGAAGGTAGCACACCAAAAGAACCAATATTTTTTGATAAAACACCAGCTACTCTTACTTTAAATTATAGATATGAAGCAAATACTTCAAATCAAGCTCCATCAAAGCCTTCAACGCAATCAAGTGGTACAGGTCCTAATTATACAATTAAACAAGAGATAGGGTTTTTAACAAACTATTCACAATCTCCGTTTAATATAAAAGTAGAAAGTGGAGATTTGAAAGCACCTTTGTTGTTAAAATCCGCAGATACTGCCATTATTACAACTCAAAATTCTCAAATACGTGATATTAGTATTTCGGTATCAAATACTGTAAATTATGATTTAGTTACATTAAAGTGGGCGTATGCTGGTGATGATAATTATACTTCTGTTGGATTTAATGATGGTAAGTTAATTATACCGGCTAATAAGTTAATTAGAAATATAAATGTATTTGTAGAACTAAAACCAAGTGAATCTAAAATAGCAGGAATCACTGTTCAACCATCTATACGACATAATATACCTGGTACAGCAGTTCGTTCTAAATCTGCAACAAAAACTTTTGATATACCATTTAGATTAAAAAGTGCAACATCTGTATTGGTCAAAACGCCCTTTAAAGAAAGAATTGTACCAATATCAGCTGGAACCGAGTTTGAGGATAAAATAGTTACATTAGATTTAAAGCAAGATTTTAATAATTCATTAGGTTCATTTAAAGTTGCATTGGTTGGTAGAAATGCGGATTTTGGTGATTCACCAAATACTGCATATATTGTTGTGGATTTGGTGGAAACATATGATACACCATTAGTTAATGAAATAAATTTTCCAAGCTCAATAACAATCCCAACATATACATTGGGTGATTATTCTTTCAATATATCATATCGTACTGTCAATGCTGATTATGTAATCGTATATCATACATCGGAAGATGATAATAATATAATTGGAAAATATAACAAACAAGATAATTTAAAATTTAATTTTAACGAATTAAAAAATAAAAGTGCAGTACGAAATGGTGCTACTGATTTTATATTTGTTCCATATACGGATAGTAATATAAATGGATTGGGTACTATTGAAACAATACGTGGTGATGAAACTAAAATAAAAATTGCATTTGAAGAGCCGGAACTATATATTTCAACGGATAAATTAAAGCAAGATTTATTCGATTCCATAGCTTCTAACATCAATTTTAATTTAGAAGATAGACCTAGGTACTTAAATCATCTTGCCGAATTTGATAAACAAGATAAGCAAATTGTTATTTCAAATTGGGATATTGATAAATCGACTTTTACAACATTTAGAACCGATGAACTTGGTAATAAAATACCAGTAAATATAAATCGTAGTATAGTTCTTAAATTGTATGAACCACTTCCAACAACTATAAATAAAAATGATAGTTTGTGGGTTAGTGAAATAATGGCTTTGCCGTTTGTTAGAACCATAACAGTTAATTCTAAAACGGAGCAAAATTTATTATATTTAAGAGGTCCTAATTTTGATATTGATGTAGATTTTGTAAAAGAACAATCAACATCATTTGAATCTCTGGATAGTTTAATTTTAAGTGGTTCGACAACATCACAACAAATAGTTGATAAATATTTGTTTGATAATTTACTTAAAGTAGATAAAGTAAATATAGATTATAGTAATTTTTCTAACTTTGTAAAATATAGTTCAGCTGTTGAAAGATTAGCCAACTTTAAATACAAAAAAGAATTATTAGAATACTATGATGATTGAGTATTGCACTTACAATCATTTACTGGTTCGGTTAGTGCAGTTACAGAACTTGCATCTTACGAAAGTAAAAAATCAAACTTATTAAATTCATTTGATGGTTGGGAAAACTATTTAGTATCATCATCTGTATCTGATTTTCCAAAGGATGGAAATTTTGCACAAAGATTCACATCTGGTTCATTCGATTCAAATGGTTCATATAATGTTGTATATCTAGTATCCGGCTCTGATTGGTTTAATTCAACATTATCAACAGCGGAAGTATTTGATATTGAAAATCGTAATGCACTAAAAAACAATATACCGTTACACTTAATAGAAAGTGGTGATAACGATAGTTATTTGTTGTTTTTAGATATGATTGGTAATCATTTTGATATTATCTGGTCGTATATAAAAGGAATGGGTGATACAAAAAATATCACAGAACAAAATTCAGAAGGTATTCACGATGATTTTCTATATGATTATTTAAAATCATTTGGTTGGAATGCAAAAAATCTAAATTCAAATGAAAGATTGTGGAAGTATTTGTTTGGTAAAAATTCAAATGGTGAAACAATTGAAGTAGATACACCGGAGGAGAGGACTAAAATTCTTTGGAGAAGAATTGCTAATAACTTACCATATTTACTAAAACATAAAGGTACAAAGCGTGGTATTTCTGCATTATTGAATTGTTATGGTATAGCTAGTTCTAATTTATCAATTGTTGAATTTGGTGGACCTGATACCGATGATGCTTTAGAATCTACTAAATACATTTATGATACTCAAACTGCTGATTTAAATTTTATAAGTGGTTCGTATTTAACTACAAGATGGAGTGGTTCAAATGCAATTGAATTAAGAATTAAACCAGCTTACTCTGGTAGTGGCATGACTTTGTTGAAAGCAGATTCATTTAGACTATCATTGGTACCTGGTAATCATTTAGCTCAAACATCTGGTAGTTTAGAGTTGGCAATATCATCATCTACTGGATTAGAAACTATCGTAACAAATCAGTATCAGTTTTATGATGGAAATTATCATAGTATATTGTTAAATAATGAAACCGAAGGTACATCATCCACTTTTACATTCTATTTTAAGAATGGTGAAAGAGATAGAATTATAAAGCAAGGTTCATTTAATTATACATTTGATAATGCTATTTGGAATACTGGTTCTACTATACAAATAGGTGGAACTTACATAGGTGAAATGGATGAGTTCCGTATGTGGAATACCGCATTGAGCGAAAGTGCATTTGATTTGCATGTTTTACATCCAGAAGCTATAAATGGTAATCATATATCCGCATCTACAACTGATTTACAAGTTCGTTTAGATTTTGAATATCCTAAAAACATTTATGCAACTGCTTCTATTAAGAATGTAGCACCAAACAACACATACCAAACATATGTTAGTGCAAGTGGTTTTAATAATTTAACAACATATCCATATCAATATACAATTGTAGATAGAATTGTAAGTTTAGAAGTACCAAATTCGGGAGCATCTCGTTATACTACTAATAAAGTAAGATTTGAAGACCAAACATTGGTAAGTGACTTATCTTACAAATCTCGTTCAACTAAAAAAGCATATGAAACATCGAAGCGAGATAGTAACAGATTGGGTATATTCTTTTCACCAAACAAAGATTTGGATTTAGATATTGCTAAATCATTTGGTGGTGTTAGTATAGATGATTATATTGGTGCATATGATGACCAATATCAAGATACTTACAAAGATTTAACTGATTTAAGAAATTATTATTTTGAAAGAATAGGTGAAAGGGATATTTACCAATTTATAAACTTAATTCGTCTTTACGATAAATCTCTTTTTGAAAATTTAAAAGAGATGATACCTGCTAGGGTAAAGGCAACTACTGGTTTATTGATTGCTCCACACTTATTAGAAAGAAGTAAACATAAGGTACATAAACCAATTGCAGAAGATGTTACTTTAAGTGATAGTTCTGTAAATATATTAAAAACCACTTTAATTGGTGGCGATGTTAATATTTATGATACTAAATTAAATTTAACTTCTTCTACTACATTGATTGGTGAATTTAATGATTATACAACATCCATCAATTTAGCAACATCAAATGAATTAGAAGTTGAAAACAATAGTTATGAAGCTAGTATTGTGGATTTTGATATAAACAATTTAGCATCTACTGATAATTATTTAGAAACCAATCAAACGGCATCAATTGATACTCGTATTATATCAGCAAGTATAACAGCCGAATTTGAATTATTTGGTAGTACAGTTGTAAATGTTGGTGAAAAATACAATGATGTTGGTTATAATTCTTATTTTGATAACGGCTGGGCTAGATTAAATTACGAAGATTATGATGGTACATATAAATCCAAAACAGTAAGAGGATTTATCGTTACTCGTAAAAATAGTTTAATAATACCAACCAATGTAACCGGTGTATCTGGCTCATATTATGAAGAAGATATACTAACTAATATTTATACAAAAGAATTGATATTGCAGGAAGGTTTACAAACTGGCTCATTAGCAAGTGGGTTGGATATAGTTTCCATCGCAACTGCAAGTGGTTATTTAAAATCACACTATATATATACCAAAGATAGAAGTATTGGTTTGGAAAATACATTCTTCAAAGGTTCTAAACAATCATCGGCAACTACTATTGATGGTAGAGCGGCAGTTGAAGAGTTCATTTCTAATCCTACTATCCTACGTGTTAATGAGAATGGAAGACCTAATAACGAACCAATATTGATTGTTGACTAATAAAATTAAAAAAAAAGTAAAAAATTATATATTATATATTTATTATTGATATAAAATACAAATATGGGATATTTAGATAATACTACAATTACTGTTGATGCTATTCTTACTAAAAAAGGAAGAGAGAAGTTGGCATCTGGACAATCATTAAACATTACTCAATTTGCTTTGGGTGATGATGAAATTGATTACGCATTATACGATGCAGCTCACCCAAAAGGTTCTGCTTACTATGATGCATCAATCAAAGCTACTCCAATTTTAGAAGCATCTCCTGATGAGACTCAAGTATTGAAGTATAAATTGGTTACTTTACCAAAAAATACTACAAAAATACCACAAGTTTCATTAAATGTTACTACAATAGCTGCTAAAACTACATCGGGTCAATTCCCAATTACGCCAACTACATCTCCTGCTGGAAATAAAAACGCAGGTTATACGGCAATTTTGGCAAACAAAAACGCAGGTTCTATTATTGGTGAAGGTTTGACGAATACAAACACAACTACAACAACTTTCTTGGGTTCTAATATTACAACAACCGCAGAAGTTGCGAAGGGTTTAACTTTCTCATTCATACCTAACAGTTCATTAACATCTACTATTTCTACAACAATAACAATATTTGGAAATGAAACAGGTGGTTCAGTAACAATTCCTGTTACCGTAACCTATGTAACACCTGTATAATAAATTGGATAAAAAAACAATATGGCAACTCTAGGACAAAATACAGGTACACAACTTATCAACGATTTAGCATCGTATCTAAACTCGCAAAGAACAACTGCAAATGGAGCAGTAGATACGACTCAATTGGCTGGTATCATTAACAGATATTTAACAACTGGTGAACAATTAGTAACGGAAACTGGTGTTGTTACAAATTCAATCTACAAGCAATTTAATACAACTGATATTGTAACTGCAAAGAATGAAATCGTAACAACTGGTTTGTGGAGTAGTGGAGATGGTAGTTTAACTACATTCTTTACCGGTTCTACATCAGCAGTTGCGGGTCAAAGTGGTTCAGCAACCGATGAATACTACTACAATATTTACGCATCAGAAACAACCGCAAGTGCAGAAGTTGAGTTTGCTGTATCTTATGGACATATTAGTGGCGCGGGGGCTCCTAATTTAGCAGCAAATGATATATCTACTCTACCAACAAAAGCAACATATGTACAATATCGTTCTTTATTGTTAGATGCAGCAAAACCTAAATTTACTTTTTATACAGGCAGTACAGCAGATGGTTATGAAAGTGATGATGTTTATATCGTAAATGTTTCTCGTGCAAGATACAGAGAAAGAATGGATGCTGGAAATATCTCATTGACATTATCGGGTTCAGCAGGTACAATTACTTTGATTGATGATAGTGGACAGAAATTTGATTATCAAACTAACTATGGTGTAAGAGAATTTAATATGGTTTCTGGTTCATTGAATTTAGGAACTAATAACGCAGCAACTATTGTAAGTAGAAGTACCGCAACTGGTGGATATGGATATGGTAAGTTCTACCCAGAACAAGGTATTATATTATTGAACCCTACTGCATTAGCAACAGTAGTTGGAGCTGAATTGACTCCATCTGGTTCTTATGTTTCTTATGAATTTAATCATAGAAGATTATTTAACTCAATCAAAGGTGGTGCGGACTTTGAAGCAAGAAGAACCGAAAATGTATCCACATCTCATTATTTTGTAAGAGTATTCAATAGAGAATTTAACTACTCAAATAACCCAACTTACACAAGCGGTTCACAAGGAACATTCTATCAAGATACATTTAAAACAGACCCAAAGGCATATATTACAACAATAGGTCTATATAACGATGCAAACGAATTATTAGCAGTAGCAAAAACTTCTAAACCAATTGAAAAATCATTCTCAAAAGAATTGGTATTAAAAGTTAAATTGGATTTCTAATAAACAATAACTCAAATTGAAAACCCATCCCAAAAAGATGGGTTTTTCTTTTTATTATATTTATTATAGATGAAGAAAATACCTAAAAGTGATATTAGTATAAGACCATTTAAGGTCTACAAATCATATACTGCAACCAATGCAGATAGTGGTAGTGGTTATTATAGATATTTAGCAGAAAACAAATATGCACCAGAGCATACTTTAACTTCTAATGAATTATTTTTACATTCATTATGGCATCAAGTCCACAGAATGTATTATGATGAAATATACAATCCATTAAGAACATATAGTAGAGAAATACCCGATTATGTAACCGATACAGCTACATATGGTAAGCGTGTATTAGGTAATAAATGTGTTGTATTTACTATACCACAAAATCATTATGGTGAAGAAATAAAGCCAAAATCAATAACATTAAGTGATGTTGATAGTTTGGAAACGGAAGCACCAAAGTTAATCATAGATGATGGGTATGGTAATCTTTTAAGTAATAAAGAAATATTTGATGTATTAGCGTTAAATCTACAAACATCCGTTTTTCAAATTAGAGATGGTGTGGGTAATATAATAGATTTAACTATTGTATCGTTTGATGCTGAAACTCAAATATTGGTAGTTCAAACCGATTTAGGTGATAGTGGGTTTATAGTATTTAAATTATCATCTGGCGAAGGTGATGGTAGTGATTCAGAAGCATACAATATAGGTCAAGTTGAAACCGAATCTAATATAACACAATTTAAATATGCAAAAAATGTAGTTGGTAATGTTAGTTATGAACATGGTATTATTACATTAACAAAAAGTACAAACTTTGATACCGAAATTACAAATTTTAAAATAGAATATAAGGGTACAAATACAATATATGAAAATGAATACTATATTATAGTTGGAGAAGATGAATTTAATGTATCTACAAATCCAACTGCAGTAGTTGAGGTTGGTGGGTATATTGCATCTGCATCGTTGTGGGATTTTAGTAAAGATTCACATGATACAAAGACATATCCATATTATTACCATGTGGATGGTGTAAAATACATTAGAAAGAAAAGTGCACTATCAGATGGTACTGTAATAGATTACAATATAACATCTCTACATAATGGTGTAACAAAGGGTGGATTTGGCGATTACGAAGTTTCATCTTCAATTGACCCAACTGGTTCATATCTTGCGCCATACATAACTACAATTGGTCTATACGATGATTCAATGACAATGGTTGCGGTGGCTAAATTGGGTAAGCCAATAAAATCACTACCAGATTTCCCAGTAAACTTTATTGTTAGAATAGATACTTAAAAAATAATACTATATATTTATATTATATAAAAGGAGAAAATTAAAAATGGCAAAGGCAATTTGGAAAGGTAGTATATTAGATACTTACAATGGTAATGATAAATTTGCAGGAGAAAATAGAGATTCAAAGGGTGTAGATAAGGCATTGGGTGTAGATTTTTTAAAACAACCATATGAAGGTATAGAATCTGTTGATGGATTTAGAACAAATATACCAGCTAAAGGTTGGAGAGAAACCGATTTCAAAATGGTAAATATGAAAACGGAAAAAACAAATAAACCATTTGATAAATTATCAACAAATACAGGATTTAAATGGTTTAATGAAAGTGGTATTTCACCATTTAATAGTGAAAAATCATACTTAAAAACAATAGACCCTAAAACAAAATAAAATTTTGGCTAAAAAAAGAAGTTATAAAAGTACAGCAATAGCAAACGGATTTAGAAGTGGGTTGGAAGAGGTAGTATCTAATCAACTCACTTCTAAAAAAATCAAGTTTGAATACGAAAGTAAGGATAATGTAGTAAATTATATTGTTCCTGCTACAAATCACAAATATCTTCCTGATTTCAAATTACCAAATGGTATCATAGTAGAAACCAAAGGTAGATTTGTTTTGTCCGATAGAAAAAAACATCTACTAATTAAACAACAACATCCTAATTTGGATATTCGTTTTGTATTCACATCATCCAAAAACAAAATCAGTAAAGCATCTAAAACTACATACGCCGATTGGTGTAATAAGAATGGTTTTAAGTTCGCAGATAAAACAATTCCAGAAGAGTGGATAAATGAGTAATAAATAATTTGGAAATGTGAATTA
>JACCEC010361507.1_pt1 | contig 10425 bp, 8 predicted proteins | sample 7450121 | NCBI WGS metagenome assembly JACCEC01 (sample SAMN15323455, study PRJNA562643) | freshwater metagenome | isolation source: river surface water | place: USA:Blue River Watershed | collected 2017-08-18 | reverse complement strand
GGAACAACTTGCAAACTTGCATCAGCGCCAACCTTCTTAGCAAACTCAGTTAACTCAATCGCTTCGCTTGTAGAGTTACCGCCTGTGCCTGCGATGATTGGAATACGTTTGGCTGTGTGCTCAACGGCAACCTTAATCAGCTCACAATGCTCTTCAACTGAAACAGTAGGAGATTCGCCAGTTGTACCCACGATCACAATACCATCGGTACCCTCAGCAATATGCCAGTCAATGAGTTGACGTAATGCGGGTAAATCAAGACTGCCGTCAGCCTTCATCGGCGTGACGATAGCCACCAAACTTCCAGTGATTTTTTTAGCTAATTTAGTCATGTTTTTGATTGTAGCGGAACAGCGCACACTCTTTGAACACACGCCGGTTTAGGAACTGAAATAAGTAGGTCTTCATACGCCAAGATGTGCATCATATCGGCTAAACCCAAGAGCTCATTGGGGCGTAATAAAAAGTCGGGGTTACTAGGTTTGCCATAAGCTTCATTACCAACAGCAAAGGTCTCATAAATCAATAAACCATTATTTTTCAATAGCTTAGATATATTTTTCAGAAACGGGCGATAGAGATAATTGGTAACAATCACCCCATCAAATAAGCCCAAATGGTCAAGATTCCAGGCAAAAGTTTCTAAATCAAACTGTAATGTTTTGATGGAACCTGCTTTGATTGACTCAGCCTGAAGATCGATCTGATCAAGTAGCGCCTGATCTTTATCAATCGCAACCACCTCAAAACCTTGTGATGCCAACCATAGGGCATGGCGCCCTGTGCCACAGGCGTAATCCAGTACTCTGCCCCCCGCTTTGATCTTGGGGGCATGCGCCATCACCCAAGGTGATGGCGGGATGGTGACATCTAAATTCTGCTGAACTGGCTTAACTGTAATCAAGACCCATCGCCTCGCGCACATCTCTCATAGTTTCTTGAGCAGACTTACGAGCTTTATCGCAACCATCAGCAATGATGGCACGCAACAAACTTGGATCGTCCAAGTAGGTTTGAGCTCTCTCCATCATCGGTTGTTGCTCTTTTAAGATGCCATTGATAACAGGTTGTTTACATTCGATACAACCGATGCCAGCACTCTTACATCCTTTTTCTGCCCACGCACGCGTTTCATCATCTGAATACACTTCATGCAATTGCCATACAGGACAGCGAGCCGGATCACCTGGATCCGTTTTACGAATCCGCGCAGGATCCGTTGGCATCGTACGTACTTTTTTCTCAACAGATGCCGCATCTTCACGCAAAGCAATCGTATTGCCATAAGACTTAGACATTTTTTGTCCATCTAGTCCTGGCATTTTGGATTCTTTGGTTAATAAGGCTTGAGGTTCTGGAAGAATGATCTTTCTAGCACCCTCTAAGTAACCAAATAAACGTTCACGGTCTCCCATCGATAGACTTTGAGCATCTGCTAGTACTGCTCTGGCTTGCTCAAGCGCCTCTTCATGACCTTTTTCTTGATACTCCGTGCGTAGCTCTAAGTAAAGCTTAGTGCGCTTGCTACCTAGCTTCTTAGCAGCTTCTAATGCCTTTTCTTCAAAGCCGGGCTCACGTCCGTACAAGTGGTTAAAGCGGCGCGCTACTTCACGTGTCATCTCCACGTGAGGGATTTGATCCTCACCGACAGGCACGTGCTGAGCACGATAAATCAAGATGTCTGCTGCTTGTAATAAGGGGTAGCCCAAGAAACCATAGGTTTGCAAATCTTTTTCTTTGAGCTTTTCAATTTGATCTTTATAGGTGGGCACACGTTCTAACCAACCCAATGGTGTTCCCATGGATAACAAGAGAAACAGCTCTGCATGCTCAGGCACCTTACTTTGAATAAATAAGGTTGCTTGCGTTGGATCGATACCAGCAGCTAGCCAGTCAATCACCATGTCCCAAACGGATTGCTCAATGATGTCGGGTGTTTCATAGTGAGTGGTTAAAGCATGCCAATCAGCTACGAAAAAATAACAAGGGTACTCAGCTTGGAGCTTGACCCAGTTCTTAAGAACACCGTGATAGTGACCTAGATGCAGAGCGCCTGTTGGGCGCATACCTGATAAAACGCGTTCAGAAAACATATATCTCTTATTGAAACACCGACCAAACAGGTCGTAATTGTGATGGCAGATCTGGTAATTTTCCCAAATCTATATGACTTTCCTCTGGATCATGAAAATCAGACCCGCGGGATGCCAAAAAACCATACTGTAGCGCTACTTTAGCAAATGTTTTGTACTCATCCGGAGTATGACTACCTGTGACCACTTCAATCCCCTGCCCACCCATGTCTTTGAACTGTTCATATAACTGCGTCAACTGAAGTGAGGTGTAGTTATAACGCCCTGGATGAGCAATGATGGCAAGACCACCTGCTTGCCTAATCCAAGTGACTGCGTCATTGAGATTAGCCCAAACATGAGGCACAAAGCCAGGTTTGCCTTCGATTAAATAATTTGCAAAAACTTCATTGGTATCTTTACAAACACCCGACTCCACTAAGAACCTAGCGAAATGCGTTCTAGAAATCAGCTCAGGATTACCAACAAACTGCAATGCTCCTTCATAAGCATTTTTAATACCGATTTGATCTAATTGTTCAGCAATGGCTTTGGCGCGATTAGATCGCCCATAACGCGTTTGATACAAGCCATCGACTAACTCTGTATTTTTATGATCAATGCCTAAACCTACGATGTGAAGCGTTTGTTCACACCATGTAACTGAAATCTCAACTCCACTGATATATTGCATGCCAAGAGCTTGAGCAGCCTCTTGAGCACGATCTTGACCGCCTAACTCATCATGGTCAGTTAAGGACCATATCTGGACACCATTAGCCTTGGCACGTGAAGCCAAGGCTTCTGGACTTAGCGTCCCATCAGAAACCACAGAGTGACAATGCAAATCGGCATTGATTGTATGCATACCTCTATTTTACTTGGCATTGATGCTCTGTGCTCAAGGAATCTTCAGCCAACTTTGCTAGCTTTTTCTTGCGTTTATGCTTAATTTCTAGATATTGAATCACTCTGGCAGCAAGCACGAAACATACAATAAAAATTCCTACAATCGTGAGTCTTACTTGTTCTTCTGTTAGGGCTTCCATTACTCCTCCTCCATTCCAATAGATAGGCAAGTTGATAAAACTAATAAAATACTTATAAAAAGTATAATTGTTATGGCGTACCAATCTCTAAATCCCTTGAAAAAATAAGATAAGAAAATTTCTGCCAACATGATTGAACTCATGGCTCTAAAGACAAGAAAAAAATTGGACCAATGCATGGCTACACCACCTCCCAAAAGGAGTTAGGTTAATGATCAGTCAATCGACTGTCATTCAGCAGAATCCGAAAATACCGTGAGAAATTTCTGAATAGATGGATTAGGTCAAGCTGGTATCGACCACTCGACGCGGAGCTTCTAGGTACTCTTTAGATTGCATTTCAACGATACGAGAAACTGTCCGATGGAACTCATTAGCCATAGGACCTTCTGTATAGAGTTTTTCTGCTTCAACTTCAGCAGAAATAATGAGTTTTACTTTGTGATCGTAGAACACGTCGATAAGCCAGGTAAAACGTCTGGCTTCACTCGCCATCTTAGGTGGCATATAAGGCACATCAGAGAGAAGCACCGTATGAAAGAGATTAGAAATTTCTAAATAATCGTTTTGTGAACGCGGACCGCCACAAAGCGTTTTAAAGTTAAACCAGGCAACACCACCCGCACGACGCACAGCCCTGATTTCTCTGGCTTCGATGTGCATTGTAGGATCTTCTTCGTCATGAGCCTCTGCAACCGTATTAAATACTTGATCCATAACGGCTGCAGTTTCTGGCCCCAAAGGCGTGTAATAAGCCTCGACCTGCTCCATAACCTTCTGACGGTAATCAATACCGGCATCGACGTTCATGATGTCTAATTTTTCTTGCAATAAAGCAATCGCCGGCAAAATGCGATCGCGATGCAAACCATCGGGATACAAGAGATCAGGACGATAGTTAGATGTCATCACAAACTGCACACGATTTTTAAATAATGCATCTAATAATTTGTAAAGAATCATCGCATCAGCCACGTCACTCACATGAAATTCGTCAAAACAAATCAGGCGATATCGTTTGGCAATATTTTTCCCCAGAATATCTAGAGGATCAGGCTTACCGCGTAACTCTTGCAATTCGCGATGCACTTCACGCATGAACTCGTGGAAATGTAATCGGGTTTTCTTCTCAACGGGAGAGGCTTCATAAAAGCAATCCATTAAGAATGATTTGCCACGCCCAACACCACCCCACATATACACACCACGAGGTAGATCTGGAAAGCGCATCATTTTGGCTAATTTGCCACTTCTTACTTCTTTATAAGATAGCCATTCATCTTGGCATACTTGTAGCCGATCAATAGCCGCCTTTTGAGCAGCATCACTTCCGTAACCACGCTTGGCTAATTCTTGTTGGTAAAACTCAGTGACTTTCATAGATCATCAATATAAAGAATTTGGGGATCTCAAAACTTTAGTTTATCGATCCCCAGAATAGCTACTGATAAAACGACATTACATATTCAATGCGCGTTTATCAGTTGCCAAAGCAGCTTCTCTCATGACTTCTGACAAGCTTGGGTGTGGATGGCAAGTGCGGCCGATATCTTCAGCAGCCGCCTTGAATTCCATAGCAACAGCAGCTTCAGCAATCAAATCAGACGCTGCATTACCCACAATATGAACACCTAAGATCTCATCAGTTTGCGCATCAGCCAAAACCTTTACAAAACCATCAGCAGCGCCCATACCTAAAGCACGACCGTTAGCCGCAAATGGGAACTGACCTGGCTTGTAAGCACGTCCTTCAGCTTTAAGCTGTTGCTCTGTCTTACCAACCCAAGCGATTTCTGGAGATGTGTAAATAACCCAAGGAATGCAGTTGTAATCGATGTGTGGTTTTTGACCAGCGATGACTTCAGCAACCAAAACACCTTCGTCTTCTGCTTTGTGAGCCAACATCGGTCCACGAACCACGTCACCAATAGCGTAAACGCCAGGTGCAGTCGTCGCACAAGTGTGATCATCAATCGCAATGAAACCACGCTCATCAGTCTTAAGACCAATCGCTTCAAGGTTCAAGCCATCAGTATTAGGCACACGACCCACTGATACGATCAAACGATCACAGTCAAGCGTTTGCGCAGCACCAGTGCTATCTGTATAAGCAACAGAAACACCTTTCTTGGTCGTTTTAACTTCACCAATTTTTACGCCAAGATTGATTTTCAAACCTTGCTTTGTAAATAGCTTTTGAGCTTCTTTAGCAACACCCTCATCGCAAGCAGCCAAGAAACCTGGCAATGCTTCCAAGATAGTCACTTCAGCACCCAAACGACGCCAAACAGAACCCAACTCCAAACCAATCACACCAGCACCAATGACACCCAACTTCTTAGGTGTTGAACCGAATTTCAATGCGCCTTCGTTATCGCAAATCAATTCATTATCAACAGGCATGCCTGGTAAGTGACGAGCTTTAGAACCAGTAGCAATAATGACGTTTTTAGCAGTTACAGTACCTGCATCTTTACCGTCAATCTTGATTTGGTAGCCATCAGCGCCCTTACCTGCAAATGAAGCATGACCTTTTAATAGAGTCACCTTGTTTTTGCGGAACAAGAACTGAATACCACCTGTCATTTTTGTAACGATGTCATCTTTACGAGCAATCACTTTTTTCACATCAACGCTCACATCTTTCACAGTAATACCGTGATCAGAAACGTGATGCGCAATGTTTTCATACTCTTCTGATGTTGCTAACAATGCTTTAGATGGAATACAACCCACGTTCAAGCAAGTACCACCTAAACGTGGCTCACCTTTAGGATCATCATAAGCATTGCTCTCAGCACAAGCTACTTTAAAACCTAGTTGAGCAGCGCGGATCGCGGCGATATAACCGCCAGGACCGCCACCGATCACTACAACGTCAAAATTTTGACTCATGTTTTTTCCTTAACCGTATCTTGGGATTAAAGGTCTAATAAAAGACGTGCTGGATCTTCCAACGCTTCTTTCATAGCTACCAAACCTAACACTGCTTCACGACCGTCAATAATGCGGTGGTCATAAGACATTGCTAAGTAGTTAATCGGACGAACAACTACTTGACCGTTTTCAACAACAGCACGATCTTTCGTTGCGTGGATACCCAAAATAGCTGATTGTGGTGGGTTAATAATCGGTGTAGACAACATAGAACCGAAGATACCGCCGTTAGAAATTGAGAATGTGCCGCCTGATAAATCATCTAATGACAATTTGCCATCACGAGCTTTCGCACCAAATTCAGCAATTTTCTTTTCAATATCAGCCAAGCTCATTTGATCTGCATCACGCAAGATAGGTACCACTAAACCACGTGGTGAACCCACTGCAATACCGATATCAAAGTAACCATGGTAAACAATGTCATTACCGTCAACTGAAGCATTCAAGATTGGGTATTTCTTCAAAGCGTGAACCGCTGCTTTAACGAAGAAAGACATAAAGCCTAATTTAGTACCATGCTCTTTCTCAAACTGATCTTTGTACTTGTTACGCATAGCCATTACAGGCGCCATGTTCACTTCGTTGAATGTTGTCAAGATCGCATTAGTTTGTTGAGACTGCAATAAACGCTCAGCAATACGAGCACGCAAACGGCTCATCGGTACGCGCTCTTCAGGACGACCACCTAAGTTCACTTGTGCAGGAGCTGCAGCTGCAGCTGCTTTTGGTGCAGTACCAGACAATGTAGCCAATACATCACCCTTCGTTACGCGACCATCTTTACCTGTACCGCCCACTTGAGCTGATGACAAATTGTTTTCAGCCATCAACTTAGCAGCTGAAGGCATTGCCTTACCACCTGCTGCAGCTGGTGCTGCGGCTGCTGGAGCAGCAGCTGGCGCTGGCGCCGCTGCAGGAGCTGGTGCAGCAGCGGCTGCAGGAGCAGCAGCAGCTTTAGCAGCGCTATCAATCTTAGCGATCACTTGATCAGAAACAACTGTGCCGCCGTCACCAACAACGATTTCAGACAACACACCTGCTGATGGGGCTGGTACTTCAAGCACCACTTTGTCAGTTTCGATTTCAATCAAGATTTCATCTTGAGCAACCGCTTCACCGGCTTTTTTCTTCCAAGTCAACATTGTTGCTTCTGCAACTGATTCTGATAATTGTGGAACTTTGACGTCTACGATAGCCATGTTCTTTTCCCTTATTTTCTATAGAGTATTAGTTAATATATTTTTGTTAGTTGTTATTTAGACAACACGAAACCTTTGAGCTTGGCAAATGCACCTTCAACCAAAGACTTTTGTTGATCTTGGTGTAAATGTGCATAACCACATGCCGGAGACGCTGAAGCAGGACGACCTGAGTAACCCAACTTCTGACCTTCAACCATGTTCTCGTGGATGTTGTGCTGAATGAAGAACCAAGCACCTTGGTTTTGTGGCTCATCTTGACACCAAACAATCTCAGTAGCTTTTGGATATTTCTTCATTTCTGCAGCAAATGCTTTGTGTGGGAATGGATACAACTGCTCCACACGAATCACAGCAACATCATCTTGTTTCTTAGCTTCACGCGCTTTCACTAGGTCGTAATAAACCTTGCCTGAACATGCAATCACGCGAGTCACCTTCTTAGGATCAATCTTGTCATCCATCTCACCAATCACTGTTCTAAATTCACCTTTTGTGAATTCAGTAATAGGTGATGTGGCATCTTTGTTTCTCAACAATGACTTAGGTGTAAAGATCACCAAAGGCTTACGGAACTGGCGAATCATTTGACGACGCAATAAATGGAAGATTTGAGATGCTGTTGTTGGTTGAACAACTTGCATATTCATATCAGCACATAACTGCATAAAGCGCTCTGGACGAGCAGATGAGTGCTCAGGACCTTGACCTTCGTAGCCATGAGGCAACATCATCACAAGACCATTCGCACGACCCCACTTCACTTCACCTGAAGCGATGAACTGGTCGATCACAACCTGTGCACCGTTCACGAAGTCACCGAACTGAGCTTCCCAAATAGTTAATGTATTAGGTTCTGCTGCTGCGTAACCGTATTCAAAACCAAGAACCGCCTCTTCTGACAAGATAGAGTCAATCACAGTAAATGGTGCTTGATTATCAGCAACGTGCTGCAAAGGAATATAAGTACCTGTATCCCACTTTTCACGATTTTGATCATGAATCACCGCATGACGGTGTGTGAACGTACCGCGACCTGAGTCTTCACCAGACAAACGAATCGGATATCCACTCGCTACCAATGAAGCAAAAGCCATGTGCTCGCCCATACCCCAGTCAACGTTCACCTCACCGCGACCCATCGCAGCACGGTTATTTAAAACGTTATCCACGAGGTTGTGTGGCTTGAAGCCTTCTGGCACTTTTGTGATTCTCTCAGCAAGACGCTTCCACTCAGCAAGTGGAATAGCGGTATCAGCAGAGTCAGTCCACTTCTTGTTTAAGAATGGTGTCCAATCAACTGCGTACTTACCTTTGAAGTTAGAGATCACAGGATCCACTGTGTGCTTACCAGCATCCATCGCAGAACGATAGGCTTTCACCATCTCGTCACCGCCACCAGCCGGCAAAACACCTTGAGCTTCTAATTTGTCTGCATACAACTTACGTGTACCTGGATGTTGAGCAATCTTTTTGTACATCAAAGGTTGTGTCAATGCAGGAGTATCTTGTTCGTTGTGACCCAACTTACGGAAACAGATGATGTCGATCGCCACATCTTTTTTGAATGTGTTGCGATACTCAACCGCCCACTGAGTCGCCAATACGACAGCTTCAGGATCATCACCGTTAACGTGTAATACAGGTGCCTCGATTGTTTTCAAGATATCTGTACAGTAAAGCGTCGAACGCAAGTCACGTGGATCTGATGTTGTGAAACCAATTTGGTTGTTAATCACGATGTGGATCGTGCCACCTGTGTAGTAACCACGCACCTCAGCCATCGCTAGAGTTTCTTGAACCACACCTTGACCAGCTACCGCTGCGTCACCGTGAACCAAAATCGGCATCACTTGATCACCCGTTGCGTCACCGCGGCGATCCATACGTGCACGTACAGAACCTTCCACCACTGGGTTCACAATTTCTAAGTGAGATGGGTTAAATGCTAATGACAAGTGAACAGGACCGCCAGGGGTTGTCACATCACTTGAGAAACCTTGGTGATACTTCACGTCACCAGCAGGCAAATCTTCTGGTGCTGTGTGATCAAACTCGGCAAACAAGCCTTTAGGCATCTTGCCTAATGTGTTCACCAATACGTTTAAACGTCCACGGTGAGCCATACCGATAACGATCTCTTGAACGCCAGCAGTACCCGCCACACGAATCACTTCATCCATAGAAGCGATAAAGCTCTCGCCGCCTTCTAAAGAGAAGCGCTTTTGACCCACATACTTAGTATGCAAGTAACGCTCTAAACCTTCAGCAGCTGTTAAGCGATCTAAAACTTGTTTCTTTTTCTCTGGTGAGAAAGCCGGTGTTGCACGAGAAGACTCTAACTTCTCTTGCCACCAACGTTTCAAATTTTGGTCAGTGATGTACATGAACTCAGCACCAATCGTGCTTGAGTATGTCTGACGCAAGTTTTGCAACAACTCACGCAAAGTCATCTTGTCTTTGCCAAAGAATGTGTTGCTTGTATTGAATACGATATCCATATCAGCATCACCCAAACCATAGAAGGCTGGATCAAGCTCAGGAATATTTGGGCGCTCAGTGCGCTTGAGTGGGTCTAAATCAGCCCAACGGTTACCAACGTTTCGGTGAGCAGCAATTAATTGCTGAACAGCCACTCGCTTACGACCTAACTCAGAATCCGCTGAATCGTTAATGACACGGATTGGACCTTGCTTTGCACGCTCAGCGAAAGCACTGATCACAGGTGCATGGGGTACATCGTGTTTAGTTGAACCATCAACGGCTGGAACTAATTGAACGTTATCAAAATACTCACGCCAATAGTCAGAAACAGAAGCTGGGTTTTCAAGATAGGCCTCGTAGAGTTCTTCTACGTAAGGGGCGTTTCCGCCAAAGAGATAAGAACTACCTCTGTAGGACTGCATCATATGGCGCAACTTTTATCGGATACCCCGAGTTTGTAGTGGGTTAAGACCTTCCGCGACACGGCTTGACCGGTTAGCGGATTGCGAACTAGTTGTAACTGCAACGGAAGGATTTCCGCAGACGAGAGCTTAACACGCTTAAGCCCTTATCCGCCTTACTTTTTTACTGAAAACACTGTAACCCCAAGGCTTTAAGAGCGCAGTTAGGTTTTTCCCCTAAGAAAATAAAGGGTTTCAGCAAGCCTTTTGTAAGAAATTT
>JACCEC013256914.1_pt1 | contig 10427 bp, 8 predicted proteins | sample 7450121 | NCBI WGS metagenome assembly JACCEC01 (sample SAMN15323455, study PRJNA562643) | freshwater metagenome | isolation source: river surface water | place: USA:Blue River Watershed | collected 2017-08-18 | reverse complement strand
CATGATAGAAATAACATTGAAACCCGTCAGGTGGAAATATACCGACAATTAGACGATTTGACATATATTTCTTCGGGTCTTCGTGAAAATGAACAAGTAATCGTGAATAACAAATTACTTATTTATGATGCAATCAATGATTAATCTTTTTAAACATTAATTTGAGGTGAATAAATTTATTAAAAATATTATCGCATTTTCCCTAAAAAACAAAGGGTTTACTTTCTTTTGGGTGGGAATTCTGTCTGTTTCGGGCTTTATTGCATTTAAAAATATGCCTATTGAGGCTTTCCCTGATGTCACCAATACACAAATCATTATCGTAACGGAATGGAACGGGAGAAGTGCCGAGGAAATTGAGCGTTTTGTGACGACTCCTATCGAAATATCGATGAATGCCGTGCAGAAAAAAACAAGTGTGCGGAGCATTACGATGTTCGGACTTTCTGTTATTAAGATTATTTTTGAAGATGATGTTGACGACTTTTTTGCTCGTCAGCAGGTTAATAATTTATTAAGAAATGTGACACTCCCCGATGGAGTAGAGCCTGATGTTCAACCACCTTACGGACCAACTGGTGAAATTTTTAGGTACGTTTTGAAGAGTAATTCGAGAGATTCAAAGGAGTTACTAACGATACAAAATTGGGTTATTGATAGGCAGTTGAGGGCTGTTCCAGGAGTAGCTGATTTGGTCGCATTTGGTGGGCAAGAAAAAACTTATGAAATCAGTATTGATCCTAATCGTCTATCAAAATATGATTTGACACCTCTTCAAGTTTTTGAGGCAACTAGTAAAAGTAATCTGAATGTAGGTGGAGACATAATTGAAAAAAATAATCAGGCGTATGTTGTTCGTGGTATAGGTTTGATTCAATCAATTCAAGATATTGAAAATATTATAGTGGATGATGCCAACGGTAACCCGATTTTGGTAAAAAACTTGGCAGATGTTACCGAAAGTGCTTTTCCTCGTGTTGGGCAAGCGGGTCTCAATGATAATGATGATGTCGTTGAAGGTATTGTGGTAATGAGAAAAGGAGAAAACCCGAAAGAAGTTCTCGAAAGAGTGAAAGCAAAGATTAGCGAGCTAAATACCAATATCTTACCCAAAGATGTTAAAATGGAAACCTTTTATGACCGTGATAATTTAATGAATTATACTACCGGAACGGTCATGCACAATTTGTTGGAGGGTATCATTTTAGTAACTGTGATTGTATTTCTTTTCATGGCAGATTGGCGGACTACCCTGATAGTATCGATAATCATTCCTTTGTCATTACTTTTTGCCTTTCTATGTTTGAAATTGAAAGGAATGAGTGCAAATTTATTGAGTTTAGGTGCTGTCGATTTTGGAATTATCATCGATGGAGCCGTTGTGATGGTAGAAGGGCTTTTTGTGGCTTTAGATCATCAAGCTCATCGTATCGGAATGCCTGCTTTTAATAAAATTGCAAAAGGAAGCATGATTAAAAAAACGGGAACAGAAATGGGTAAGGCTATATTTTTCTCAAAATTAATCATCATTACTGCCTTATTACCTATTTTCTCTTTTCAGAAAGTAGAGGGGAAAATGTTTTCGCCATTGGCTTATACTCTGGGTTTTGCATTGTTAGGTGCTTTGATTTTTACACTGACACTCGTACCAGTACTTTCGCATTTACTATTGAACAAAAATGTAAGAGAAAAACAAAATCCTTTTGTGAAATTTTGGGATAGAATAGTAGAAAAGGCTTTTGCATGGACTTTTACTAATAAAATTATCAGTTTAATTGCTTCGATTTTATTTTTGATAATTACTTTATTTTCCACTACTTTTTTAGGAACGGAGTTTTTACCTCAATTAAATGAGGGAGCTTTGTGGGTTGAGGCAAAAATGCCGATGAGTATGAGTTTGAATGAGACAGTAAAAATGACTTCCACATTACGAAAGGAACTTCGTACTTTTCCAGAGGTAAACGGAGTTCTCTCACAAGTAGGAAGAAGTAATGATGGCACAGATCCCAGCGGATTTTATTATGTGCAAATGCAGGTCAATCTGAAGCCCAAAGAGGAGTGGAAAAGAAAAATATCGATGGATGGCTTGGTAGAGGAAATGGATACAAAACTCAAAAAATATCAAGGTATTGGATATAATTATTCCCAACCAATTATCGATAATGTTGCCGAATCGGTAGCGGGTATCAATGCTTCAAATGCCGTAAAAATTTATGGAGATGATTTGGATAAATTAGATAAAATTGCCAATCAAGTACTTGACCAAATCAAAAATGTGGATGGTATCAAAGATGTCGGTATCTTGAGAAATGTAGGACAACCAGAGCTTAGTGTGGTATTAGACCGTGAAAAAATGGCTGCTTATGGAGTTAATCCTGCAGATGCCCAAACTGTTTTGGAGTTGGCATTTGGTGGAAAAACAGCTACTCAAAAGTATGAGGGTGAGAAAAAGTTTGATATTAGGGTTCGTTATCTAAAAGATTATAGAAAAGATGAAAATGACATCATCAACCTGAAAGTACCTACCATAGACGGTACGAAAATTCCATTGAAAGAAATTAGTACTGTCAAGAAAATTACTGGACCAGCATTTATCTATCGTGATAATACCAAACGTTTTATCGGCGTAAAATTTTCTGTCAGGGATAGAGATTTGGGAAGTACTATCGCCGAGGCTCAACAAAAAGTTAGCAAGCAAGTAAAATTACCATTGGGATATAGTATCGGTTGGACAGGTGAATTTGAAAATCAGGTCAGAGCTTCCGGACGTTTGGCTCAGGTAGTACCGATTAGCCTTATTGGTATTTTTGTATTACTTTTTATTATGTTTGGTAATGTAAAAGACGCTTTATTGGTCATTGCCAATGTACCTTTTGCCATTATTGGAGGGATTTTAGCTTTACACTTGACAGGAATTAATTTTGGGATATCTGCTGGGGTTGGTTTCATTGCACTTTTAGGAATTTGTATCCAAAATGGTGTGATTTTAATTGCTGAATTTCATAAAAATTTAAAAGAAAAACTTTCACTAAATGATGCTATTAATCAAGCTGTAAAAGTAAGAATTCGACCTATTGTGATGACGGCCCTGATGGCTTCCATTGGATTATTGCCGGCTGCCATTAGTACGGGTATCGGTTCTGAATCGCAGAAGCCTTTGGCGGTAGTGATTATCGGTGGATTAGTTACGGCAACTATTCTGACATTATTAGTGTTTCCGATTATTTTTTGGATTTTTAATCGTTCAAAGAATGATGAAATTGCCTAAATTAAGCATTTTTACCTGTTTGCTTGTTCTATTTTGGCTTGAAAGTCTTTTATCGAATGGACAAGTTCAGTTGCATTTTCAGCAGACTGTGGTATCTCAAACGAAACATAAGTTTGACGCTCCTTATTCGGGAATCAATAGTTTATTGCCGAATAAGGAAACACAAGCGTCTATTACCTCAACTTTGTTTACAGGAACTAAACTTTGGAAAGGTGCTGAGGCATATCTTAATGTTGAGTTGTCGGGAGGCAGTGGACTAAGCGGAGCAAAGGGTATTGCGGGGTTTACAAATGGAGAAGCATTTCGAATCGGAGATGCTTCTCCGAAAATATATTTGGCGAGAGGCTACCTGAAACAAACCTTTAATTTGTCGGATGATTTAAAATCTATTGAAGACGTCCCTAATCAAATTAAAACTACACAAGCCTCAAAATATGTAAAAATAGTATTAGGTAAATTTTGCTTGACGGATTTTTTCGACCTAAATCAGTTTAGCCACGACCCTCGAACGCAATTTCTCAATTGGTCTTTAATGAGCCACGGAGCATGGGATTATGCTGCCAATGTTAGGGGATATACCGTAGGTGGTATGATAGAATATGGAAGTCCTAAATTTGGAATTCGCTGGAGTATGTCGGCATTGCCCACAACAGCAAATGGTCCTAATTTAGATTATCAATTGCTGAAACATTTTTCTCAGGCGATTGAAATTGAACATCGTCTGACTTCTCGTACGGTATTACGTTTATTAGGCTATTATAATCAAACGTATATGGGAAATTATGTTGATGCCATTGAAAGAACTGATAAAGACTTACTTAAAACCAGACAAGAGGGAAGAACAAAAATTGGTCTTGGAATCAATGCGGAACATAAATTAAATGATTTAATCGGTATTTTTTCACGTTTAAGTTATAATGATGGTAAAAATGAAACTTGGGCTTTTACAGAAATTGATAATTCGTATTCGTTAGGGGCTGTTTTCAATGGAGGCAAATGGAACCGTAAAGATGATAATTTGGGTTTAGCCTGTGTTTCTAATGGTATTTCTAATTCCCATCAACAATTCTTAAAATCGGGTGGAAATGGATTTATGATTGGGGATGGAGCTTTGAATTATCGAAGAGAACTCATCGCTGAAATATATTATTCTTGGCATTTACATGATAGACATTTCTGGTTATCTCCAGATTTTCAATGGGTAAAAAATCCAGCTTATAATGTAGATAGGGGAGCAATTAAGGTATTCTCATTGCGAGCTCATGCAGAATTTTAATTCTTAAAAACTTGTCAGTTGTTTAGCTCAGAGCTTCATTGTTTAGCTTTATGATTTTTTTTGTCTTTAGTCAATCAAATTTACTAAGCTATTCAAATTTTGTATAATTTAGAAAAACATATTCTTAGCTTTGTGGGTTATATTTGAATAAAAAACTAAAGAATTATGTTGTTGAAATTTATTATTGTTTTTTCCACGTTTGCATTCATGGAGTTTATGGCATGGTTTACGCATAAATATATCATGCACGGATTTGGCTGGGGCTGGCATGCCGACCACCATAATCATCATAAAGGTTTTTTTGAAAAAAATGATTATTATGCAGTCGTTTTCAGTATTGTTGCTTCTTCATCTATTATTTATGGCAATACACATGCCGATTTTTGGTTTTTAACATGGATTGGTGTTGGTGTTACACTTTATGGCATTGCTTATTTTATTTTTCACGACATCATCGTACATCGCCGTGTTAAAATCAAATTTGTTGCTAAAAGTAAGTATATGAAAAGAATCATGCACGCTCATTACATACATCACAAGGTACATTCTAAAGAAGGAGCTGAAGCTTTTGGCTTTTTATATGCTCCTAAAAAATATGAGCCGAAACAAAGAGATTAAAATTGACAATGCAAATATAATCCTTCTGAATGCTCGAAAATCTTATTTCTAAAATCAAAATAAGGTTCTGCTCTGAAAGTTAATGTCAGGTTTTCATGAAAATGCCAATCTCGTGAAAACCTGAAAACAACAATATTTCGTATCTTTTCTTGGTAATTTATTTGGTTTAATTTCATGGATTCTGATTGAAATAGTGGATTCCCGAAAGGCGAAATAAACTGATTGCCATACCAATAACTCAAACCCCATTGATAATTATCACTTTTTCTGAAGGCATTCAAATAATATCCATTTCCATTTTTAGGACTTTCTGTAAAATGAACCCAATGGTTCTCGATAGTAATCATTTTTCTATTGGCAAATGAATACGAAATTTTCATCCCTTGGTTTAAATTGATGAATGTTCGGACTGGTAAACTAACAGCCAAATCTTGTCCTCCTTGATGAAATATACTACCTTGTGCAATCAATTGGACTTGTGTTTTGGGATGTTTAATAAGTGTAGGACTGTAATAAGAGTAGCCAAACCAAATTTTTTCCTGATTCGATTTGCCTGCAATTGTACTTGCTTGCCAATCCAACCATGTATCAAAATAATGTTCTTTTTTTTGATATTTTGCCTGAAATCCATGCTCTAAAGGCGAACTGAGGATTCGTTCAAAACCCATAAGTGGTTCTATCAGACGATGCTTTAGATTACCCTCTAAATTGCCAAATAAGTATTTCCAAGATTTATTTCTAACTTCAACTTGAAAAGTAGGCTCAATACTTGAAAATCCTTTTTCCCCGAAATTCTTTCCAGCAAAAACGCCTATATTTATTTTAATATTTTGATGTAGATAATAAGAAAAATTAGGGTTAATGTAATAGCCTGTCAAAGTATAGCCATCTGCAATTGGATTGAAATATTCATTATTTTTGATGAAAATTAAGAATTGATTACTGAACTGTATGCTACCGATTTTTATTGGATGGGGAATAGAGTCTTTTTCGAAAATTCGATTATCCAATTGACCATGAACGGCTTCTATACCCATGAATAGAAAGAATAGTAAAAATTTAAAAAAAATATGAATTTTATTCATGAATATATCGTTAAAGAAGGTATATTTGTTCTAATTAAAAATCAATTGTGACTAAAAAACTCTTACCCGGGATGAATAATTTTTATCTTCTATCGTTATGGCATGAGCTTTTTTTAGATTTTTGAAATTAGTCAAAAATATTCCAATTTTATAATTTCTTTGAATTATATCCAAATTTTAAACAAAAATGGCAGCAGAAAAAGAACCTAAAGGCGATGACAAAGCCAACAAACTGAAAAGTCTCCAAACAACCATGGAGAAATTAGACAAAACGTATGGTAAAGGAACTGTCATGCGTTTGAGTGATGCCAAAGTAATGGAAGTTCCTTCGGTTTCGACGGGTTCACTTGGGCTGGATTTGGCCTTAGGCGTAAATGGATTTCCCAAAGCTCGTATTATCGAAATTTATGGTCCTGAATCTTCTGGTAAAACTACTATTGCGATGCAAGCAATTGCGGAAGCTCAAAAACAAGGAGGAATTGCCGCATTTATTGATGCAGAACATGCTTTTGACAGAACGTATGCCGAAAAATTAGGCATTGATACCAAAAACTTGTTGATTTCTCAACCGGATTTTGGAGAACAAGCTCTCGAGATTGCCGAGCATTTAATTAGCTCTGGGGCAATTGATATTTTAGTAGTGGACTCTGTTGCGGCTTTAGTTCCAAAAGCGGAGTTGGAAGGTGATATGGGCGATAGTAAAATGGGCTTACAAGCCCGTATGATGTCCCAAGCAATGCGTAAATTAACGGGGGTTATCAATAAAACTGGTTGTTGTGTAATTTTTATCAACCAATTACGTGATAAAATTGGGGTCATGTTTGGTAATCCGGAAACAACCACAGGTGGTAATGCCTTGAAATTTTATGCATCTATTCGTATTGATATCCGTAGAATTGGAGCAATTAAGGATGGTGACGATATTTTAGGAAACCGTACACGTGTCAAAGTTGTGAAAAATAAACTCGCTCCACCGTTCAAAGTGGTTGAGTTTGATATTCTTTACGGGCAAGGTGTCTCGAAAGCGGGAGAGGTATTGGATTTGGCTGTGGATTTGGAAATTGTTAAAAAATCTGGTTCGTGGTTTTCTTACGGAACTACTAAGCTCGGACAAGGTCGTGATGCCGTTAGGGATATGATTAAGGATAATCCTGAATTAATGGTAGAATTGGAGGAAAAAATCAAAGCAGCTGTGGCTGAAAATGATGATGCCTTATTAGACGGCAAACCAGGCGACCAAGATGGCGTGGATGATGGTGATAATTGATAAGGTGGCAAAGTGAAGGGGGGCTTTTCCCTTCACTTTATCATTTGATAAACTCAACATCATCTACAAAATATTTTGTATCACCATTCCAAGGAAATTGAAAAAACTTCTCTGAATATTTCAACGTAATGCGTTCACCAGTTTTTAAGGCTTTTTGTAATTTCGTGATAGTTGAATCATTTTTACAAGAAAATTCAAAGTATTTAGGCGTAAGCGAGCCAGTTTGTCCCGAATAACCTCCTTCGTTTAGGACTCCCTCATAAGTTTTGAAAATATAGCCACGTTCGCTTAATTTGGAAATAGTACCTGCTCTTTCTCCTTTAGAGTAATATCCTGCCGTTACATAATATCCGATGCCAATCAATATGGCTAACAAAATCAAAAAGAATAATTTCAATTTCATAGTTTAAAATCAGTTTATTTGATACAAAAGAAAGTATTTTTATTAAAAAAACATAATTTTAGGCAGAATATTACATAAAATTAACCCGTACATTTATCCCAATATTAGAGGCTCGTACCTGAAGATAATTATTGATATCTGATGTTTGACTCAAATTATATCGGTAACTTGGTTCTATCCATACATTTTTCCCATTTCTATTGGAATAAGAAAAGGCAACTGAAGCATTCAAATAATAGGCAAATCGATTGTCGTTTAACACCCGAACAGCCTCGCCTCCAGCTAATAATACTACTTTATTTTTCTTTTTTGAAATTTGTAAAGCATTATCGACTTTTATCCCTAAGGCATGTAAAAACTTTTGTTGACTGATATTTTCTCCGATGCTGGTTAGCGAATAATTCTGATTGTCGTTGATTTGTAATTGATAATTACCACTATTAGTTTCGTAATTAATCACTTGCTGTAAGCCCGAATAACTTAATGACGCACCACTTGAAAATTTCTTCGATATGGTTTGTAAAAAACCTAATCGTGCTTGTACGCCTAATCTTTGGGCATCAAGGGCATTCAAATTATTTATTTGCTGAATATAAACATTATTCTGTGGCAAAATAGTCATCGCTTGATAGGTTTGTAACGGCATGACTCCAGATGTTATTATCAATTTTTTCTTTTCCTTCACCTTTTTCCCTTCTGAATTTTCTTTCAAAGTGATGTTAGCTAATGCTTTACTAAAGTTTGGTAATTCTATTTTCTTGCTTTCAATCAAATCTAAAGATGTATTTGTGTTTTCATAGGCAATGGTATTTTGCTCGATTATTTGGTTAATTGGTTGATTTTGTATCAGTGAATCAGTTGCGGACATAGTTTGTTGCTTTTTATCCAAAGCTGTAAGAGTATATTGGCTAATGACTGTTTCTTTTGCACTATTTTTCCTTAATTTCTCCAAACTCGAAGAAAATATTTTTTGGTCTTTTGTGATGATAGGTAATTGTTGAGTTTTCTTTGGTTGATGAACAATCAAAGGGGCTTGTAATTTTTTACTTGCTAATGTTTTTTCTTGATTGAAAATCAATTGAAAGATACCTGTCAAAGCCATAATCAGAGCAGCGGCCGTCCCTATCCGATAAATAATAGGTAAAATGATAATTTTTCTTTGTTTCTTTTTCTCTAAAGCCGCTTGTATATTTTTCCAAGTTTCCTCTTGGGGTAAAACTTCATATTCATCGAATTTTTGTTGTAATTGTAAGGGAATACGAATTTCATTCCACGTATTTTTGTCTGGACTTACTTCATAATCGTCCATTTTCTTTCGTAATTCGACCGAAAAGCGAATATTATCCCAAGTTTGTTCTTGGGGTTGAGCTTCAAAATTTTCTAATTTTTCTGAGAGCTTCTGTCGAAATTCTTTATCTTTTTCCATCTTTAATCCTGATTAAAGGACTTTATAGTTGATGCCTATTTCTGTCAAACTTTTTCTTAATATAGCTTTCGCCCGAGATAATTGAGATTTAGAAGTCCCCTCCGAAATTCCCAATAATTGAGCGATTTCTTGGTGTTCGTACCCATCAATCAGATACATATTGACGACCATTCGATAGCCATCGGGCAATTGGTTGATAATTCGTACAATTTCTTCATGGCTTAAGGTAGATAACACGCTAATATCTTGGTCAGAATAATCTTCAATTGCCTGATAATCTGTCAGTTGCCTTGCGTTAGAGTTTTGACGGTAGTGGTCGATGGCTGTGCGGACAACCAAAGATTTAACCCAATAACCAACAGATTCAGGCTTTTGTAAATCATTAATTTTATTAAAAATTTTGATAAACGCTTCCTGAAAAATATCTTCTGCTTCCATTGCTGTACGTGCATAACGACGACAAACTCCCAAAAGTTTTCCCTTGTAGAGGTTGTAAAAGGCTTCTTGTGCCTTAGGGTCGTTTCGTTGGCACCCAATCACTAATTCAATTTCATTTCGCATCCTTAGCGGCTTGCTTGTAAGTTTAAAAGTTTAGTAAAATTATGCTTAGGCTCTTCTTGCTGCGAGGAACTTAGCATTTTCGTCAAATTGAATGGTATAAAATTCATTTCCGATTCGTATTGAAACCAAATAACCTATTATTTTATTCACATCCATAATCACAACAGCCTTGTTGAAGGTCCATTTTGGATAATTTTTGTCTAAAAAGTCAATGGCATTTTTAGGAATATCTGTCAATAAAATACCTTTATGTTCAAAATTTCTTGGCGAAAATTTGAAATCAATTTCTTTCATATTCAGCACGTTTCCTGATTCATCAAAAGTAAAATCGACAGTGATATTATTTGCAAAAATCAATATCCAATATGTTTTTTTATTATTTTCTTGAATAATTGAGGCTTGAACATATTTAAAACTTGAATATTTGTTTTTTAAATAGTTGCTGATGGTAATTGGCAAATCTTTGACTTCGATTTTTTTGATATTATTATTTTTAGGTGGGGGCATATTACCGAATCCCAAT
>JACCEC011061075.1_pt1 | contig 10427 bp, 10 predicted proteins | sample 7450121 | NCBI WGS metagenome assembly JACCEC01 (sample SAMN15323455, study PRJNA562643) | freshwater metagenome | isolation source: river surface water | place: USA:Blue River Watershed | collected 2017-08-18 | reverse complement strand
GCCACCCACCCATTGTTCCGTCCTGCGGATCAGATCGAGGTGTCGCAAGCCCAAATGCAACTCCAATTGATGGACGAACAAATTCGGGCCGCCGAGCAAGACCTGATGGTGCGCCTCAGCCAGGCCTATTTCGATGTGCTGGCCAGTCAAGACACGCTCGCCTTTGTTCAAACACAGCTCAAAGCAGTGGCCGAGCAGCTGGCATTTGCCAAGCGTAATTTTGAAGTGGGCACGGCCACCATCACCGACACACGCGAAGCCCAAGCCACCTACGATTTGGTGGTGGCTCAAGAAATTGGGGCGACCAATGATTTGCGGGTGAAAAAAATGGCCTTGGAGCAGCTCGTTGGGAAATCGGACTTGAACCCCAAAGCCGTGGCTCTGTCAGCCACACCTGAAGCACCGCAACCCGCCAATGTGGACGAATGGGTGGCGGTCAGCGAACAACAAAACCCCTCCATCAAGCAGTCGCGCATTGGCTTTGACGTGGCCCAGTTGGAAGTGAAAAAAGCCGACGCCGGACTGCGCCCCACCGTGGACGCCCAGTTCAGCTTCACCTACCAAAACAATGTGAATGGTGGGGCTGCTGGCTTGGCCGACAACCGACTGGGACTGGCCACTGGTGCGGTGGTGATGAACTACCCCCTCTACACCGGCCAAGCCCTGAACAACCGGGTGCGTGAAACCATCAGCCTGTCCAGCAAAGCCGCCACCGATTTGGACACGGTCACGCGCAATGTGGCCCAAACCACCCGTGCCGCCTATTTTGGTGTGGTGACTGGCGTGAGCCAAATCAAAGCCCTGCAGGCTGCAGAAGAGTCCAGCAAAGTGTCCCTGGAGGCCAACAAACTCGGCTACTCGGTCGGTGTGCGCATCAACATCAATGTGTTGGACGCGCAAACCAAATTGTTTGACACCAAAACCAAACTCGCCAAAGCCCGCTACGACGTGTTGCTGGGCCATTTGAAACTGCGCCAGATCACTGGCAGCTTGCAACTGCAAGACCTGCAAGACGTCAATAAACTGTTGACGCCTTAATCCTTCAACCAGGGTTGCAAGAGCGCCACGCATCGCGCCACGGCGCCTTGGTGCTCAAACGAGAACACCTGCGCCGCTTTGGCGTGCTGTGCGTGTTGGGCCCGGTTCAAGGCCAACGCATGGGCCACGCGCATGGCCTCGGACAAATGGGTCATGCGCTGGCCAGCACCTGCTTTCAAGGCCCATTCAGCGGCTTGTTTGAAGTTGTAAGTGTGTGGGCCCAACAACACCGGACAGGCACAGGCACAGGCCTCGATCAGGTTTTGACCACCAAAAGGCTCGAAACTACCGCCCAGCAAACCCACGCTGGCCGCACCGTAATAAAAAGGCATTTCGCCCAAGGAGTCACCCAACACAATGGCATGGGTTTGCGGGTGTTCATCCGCATCGGGTTGCTCTGACCAGGCACTGCGCCGCACCAAGGCAAAGCCTTTGGCCAACACCATGTCGGCCACCACCTCGAAACGCTGCGGGTGACGCGGCACGATCCACCACTGCACATCGTTCATGTACTCGGGGTGCTGGTGCAGTGTTTCCAGCAAGGTCGCTTCTTCGCCCTCGCGTGAAATCGCCAACAGCACGATGGGCTTAGCGGTTTGAGCGCGCCATGCTTGACCCAGCGCCAGCAAGATGGGATCGGGTCGGGCATCGAATTTCAAATTGCCTGTGATGGCTTGCACAGGTGCACCCAAGGCGCGCAGCCGCTTGGCATCCTCTTCGCTTTGCGCCCACACGGCCGTCAGACTGCTGAAGGCCGGCTTGGACAACAAGTGCCACTGCTGTGCCTTGCGCCAAGACTTGTCACTCAAACGGGCGTTGGCCAATACCAAGGGCACACCATGGTCTTTGGCCTGCCAAATGAGATTGGGCCAAACCTCGGTGTCGATCAACAAGCCGACCTTCGGTTTGAAATGCTTCAAAAACCGCTGCACCGCTTGCGGTGTGTCCCAGGGTTGCCACACCTGCACATCGCCTGCTCTCGCCATGTTCAAGCCTTCCAGGCGTCCGGTCGACGTGCCGTGGGTGAAGACAAACCGAATGCCCGGATGGGCCAGGCGCAAAGCCTGCACCAACGCGGTGGCTGCGCGTGTTTCGCCCAAGGAGACGGCGTGCAACCAGACAGCCCCTTCTTGCGCAGGCATGTCGTAATGGCCAAAGCGCTCACCGATGTGCTCGCTGTACAAGGGTTCGTGGCGCGCGCGTTTGAACAACTTGAGCAGTACCAGGGGCACCAGCAACCACATGACGCAAGCGTAGAGAACCCGAATCATGTCCGACCCTCGGCTTGGGATTGCCAGCAACTGCGCCATGCCAACAGCACGGTGTCCACCGAGGGTGTGGGCCGGTCGTGAACCGCCATTTGATGCGGCTGGTGCAAAGGGCCGGTGCGCCAGGCGGTGTTGAAGTTGTAAATCTGGACATGGGGCAAGCCCAGTGCCACCGCGACATGGCTCACGCCGCTGTCCACGCCCACCACCCCGACGCAGGCCGCGAGTCGCTGGGCGAGTTCATCCAAAGCACAGCGGGGCCAGACCACAGCGCCTGGACAGGCTTGGGCCACCGCTTGTGCGGTTTGCAGTTCGACCTCGTTGGCATGCGGCAACGCCAGCTGAAAGCCTTGTTGCTGCAGGGCTTGTCCCAGGGCCTGCCAATGCGCCAATGGCCAGGCTTTGTCAGCGCGGGAACTGCCATGCACCAAAGCCACGGTTTGAGGCAGGACATCGACATGGGGGACGGCTTGCAAACCCATTTGCAGGGGGGGCAAGTCATAGCCCAAGGCTTGGGCGCAAACATGGCGACCTCGGTCCAGCGCGTGGCTGTGCCAGGCGCAGTCAATCAACACGTCGGCCACCCAGCGGGTGGGCGCTTCATAAGCAGAGCCTTCGGTGCGATGGGCCATGGCGTAACGCTTTCCGCCTGGGCCGAGTCGCGCCAATTTGGCGATCAGGGCAGATTTGGTGAGGCCCTGCAAATCGATGACAGCGTCGTAAGCCGTGGTTTGCAATGCTTGTTTGAACAAGGTCCATGCCCGACGGGTGTCGGCGGTCCAAAAGCTTTTGCGCCATTGACGCAACGCACAAGGAATGACCCGATGCACCGCTGGGCAGAGCTTGAGCACCGGGGCGAAAGCTGGTTCGACCACCCAATCGATTTGAACCCCAGGGACGGCCGCCATCATGTCCATGGCCGCAGGCAGGCTGTGCACCACATCACCGAGCGAGGACAACTTGACCAGCAAAACCCTCAATGCGCCGCCTCTTGCACCTGGGCGTCGGGTTTGACTTGGCGCAGCATCGCCATCATGTCTGTTTGGATGCGCGACAGTGCCGCAGGGCTTTGTCCTTCAAAGCGCAACACCAACACAGGCGTGGTGTTGGAGGCGCGAACCAACCCAAACCCATCCGACCAGTCGATGCGCAAACCATCGATGTCGCACAGCACTGGGGCATGGGCGGGCGATGGCAAGCCTTGGGTTTGGGCGAGTTGGAGCAAATCGGCTGTGACCCGGTGCGGCTCGCCCTCGGCACACGCCACGTTGAGTTCAGGCGTGGACTGGCTGGTGGGCAAGGCATGCAGCACCGCGTTGGCGTCGGGGGAGCGGCTGAGGATTTCAAGCAAACGGCAAGCCGCGTAGGTGCCGTCGTCAAAGCCATACCAGCGTTCTTTGAAAAACACATGCCCGCTCATTTCACCGCCCAATGGGGCATTGATGGTTTTCATTTGTGCTTTGATGAGCGAGTGGCCGGTTTTGAACATCACGGGTTCACCGCCTGCGGCCCTGATGACAGGGGCCAGTTGTTGCGAGCATTTCACGTCAAACACGATCGATCCACCGGGCACGCGACTCAACACATCGCGTGCGAACAGCATCATTTGACGATCGGGGTAAATCGTTTGTCCATCATTCGTCACCAGGCCCAGCCGGTCGCCATCGCCATCAAAGGCCAAACCCAACTCGGCGCCTGTGTTTTGCAGCGCGGCCATCAGGTCTTGCAAGTTTTCGGGTTTGCTGGGGTCGGGGTGGTGGTTGGGGAATTCACCATCCACCTCGCTGAACAACTCGATGACCTCGCAGCCAATGGCGCGCAAGATGCCGGGTGCAGATGCCCCGGCAATGCCGTTGCCACTGTCGACCACGATGCGCATCGGGCGGCTCAAATGTATGTCTTGCACGATGCGGTCCAGGTAAGCCTGGTTCACATCGACCGGTGTGACGTGGCCGCCTGCTTTCAACACCCAGGTTTGGTCTTGCATCATTTGGCGCAGACCTTGGATTTCTTCCCCGTGAATGGCACGTCCGGCCATGACCATCTTGAAACCGTTGTAGTCCTTGGGGTTGTGGCTGCCGGTGATTTGAATGCCACTGGTGCACAAGGTGTGCGCCGCGAAATACAACTGGGGGGTGGTGACCATCCCCACATCGATCACTTGCACCCCCACATCGACCAATCCCTGAATCAAGGCTTGTGCCAAAGTCGGGCCACTGAGTCGGCCATCGCGTCCCACGGCAACTTGGGTTTCTCCCTGCGCCAGGGCTTGGGTGCCGAAGGCGCGACCCAAGGCTTGGGCAAACTCGGCGTTGAGGGCTGAGGGCACGACACCGCGAATGTCGTAGGCCTTGAAAACATGGGCTGGGATCTGCATGGCGGGCATTGTAGGCGGGGCACTTGCACCCAAAAGTTCACATGATCGGCTTATGATGGAGGCACCTCAAGCACCGCACCCCGACCCATTGCCATGCCTCAAGCCCTCGCCACCCTCAGCAAACCTGCCAAGGTCTGGCAAATGCCGATCAACACCCCGCTGGGTGGCATGACGCTGGTGGCCAGCGAACAAGGTTTGTGCGGCGCATGGTTTGACGATCAACGTTACAAACCCGATACCCAAGCCTTGCCTTGGGGGCCGAGCGTGCCTTGGTTGCGCCAAGCCAAATGCCAACTGGCCGAGTACTTCGCAGGCACCCGTCAACAGTTTGAATTGGCGCTGGCCCCTTTGCACGGCAGTGCTTTTCAGCAGCAAGTTTGGCAAGCCTTGCAAGACATTCCGTTCGGTCGGTTCACCTCATACGGCGAATTGGCCCAACACCTCCAGCATCCCAATGCTGCCCGCGCAGTGGGCATGGCGGTGGGGCGCAACCCGTGGAGCATCATCGTGCCTTGCCACCGCGTGGTGGGTGCCAATGGCGCGCTCACCGGTTACGCCGGCGGCCTGAACCGCAAAGTGGCCCTGCTCCAACGCGAGGGCATGCTCTTGTGACTTCCACGCCCCGCTGGCGACATTGGCTGCCAGAGTTTTTGTTGTTGGGCATGATTTGGGGTTCCTCCTTTTTGTTCATGCGCATGACCGTGGCCGAATTTGGCACTTTCAGCACGGCTTGGATGCGGGTGACAGTGGCCTCGCTCACCCTGTTGCCTGTGTTGATTTGGCAAGGACATGGCCCCGCCCTCCAAACCCATTGGCGCAGCATTTTTGCCATGGGTGTGGTCAATTCGGGCATCCCCTTCATTTGTTACGCCTACGCCTTGTTGTCCATCAGCACGGGGCTCTCGTCGATCTTGAACTCGACCACCCCTTTGTTTGGGGCCTTGATCGCCTGGGTTTGGTTGAAAGACCGACCAAACCGCTGGCGTTCCTTGGGTTTGTTGCTGGGTTTTGCAGGCGCCGTGTTGCTGGCTTGGGGCATGCCTGGCGGTGTGTCATTCAAAGCGGGTGGTTCTGGCTGGGCGGTGCTGGCTTGCTTGCTGGCCACCAGTTGTTACGGCATCAGCACCAATTATTCGCAGCGTTACCTGGCAGGTGTGCCCCCCATGGCCATTGCCACTGGCAGTCAATGGGGCGCTTGCATCGCCTTGGCCTTGCCTGGCCTGCTCTTTTGGCCGAGCCAATGGCCGAGCAGCCACGCTTGGTTGGGATTGCTGGCCGTTGGTGTCCTCTGCACCGGACTGGCTTATGTGCTCTATTTCCGATTGATTGTCAAAACCGGTGCGGCACGCACCATGACCGTCACTTACCTGATCCCCCTGTTTGCCAACCTGATTGGGTTGGTCGTGTTGGACGAGGTCATCACTGGTGCCATGCTATTGGCCACCTTGGTGATTTTGGTCGGTACGGCCATGGCCACAGGTTTGTTTCCTCGTCAACCTGCTACACGACCATGAACCACGACCACAGCCTCACCCTCTCCCGTGTCTTGAAAGCGCCGCGCGCTCATGTATGGCGCTGTTGGAGTGAGCCCGAATTGCTCATGCAGTGGTATTGCCCAAGGCCATGGTTCGTCACTGAAGCCCAAATGGACCTGCGAGTCGGCGGGGTGCAAACCATGGTCATGAACGGGCCTGCTGGTGAGCGGGTGCCCGTCGGCGGCGTCTACTTGCAAGTGATCGAAGGAGAGCGGTTGGTGTTCACCGATGCCTTTGTGAAAGCCTGGGAGCCCTCGGCCAAACCCTTCATGGTGGGCGACATTGCATTTTCAGACACGCCTGAGGGGCACACCCTTTATGTGGCGCGCGCCCTGCATTGGAACGCGGAAGACAAGGCCAACCATGAAAACATGGGCTTTCACCAAGGCTGGGGCGCAGCGGCAGACCAACTCGAGGCGCTGGCCCAAACCCTCTGACACCTTTTCAGGCTGGGGCTTTGCAAAGCTGGCGCAGTTGCTTGTTCAGTGCGTGTCCAGGCGTGGTCAATGCAGTCATCATGCTGAAATGATGCAGGCCCGGCAGCACCTCGGCCACGGGCACGCGTTCGGGGCCCCAAGCTAGTTGAATGAGTTGGTTGTGCGCCAAAAAAGCCTCGCTCTCCAAACCACCCACCACACTGTGCAACACACCTTGCTGGGGTGCCGGCATCCATGCCGGACTGGCTTGAAGCACTTGCTGGTCGTCCAATCGAAGGGCTTCTTGCAACAGGGGGGAACGGCGCAAGGAATCCAACTCGTACAAACCGGACACCGACAGCGCTGATTTCACCAGGTTGGCGGGTAAGTCGGGTGCGTACCGTTGCCAGTCGCAAGCCAACATCATGGCGGCCAAATGTCCCCCTGCTGAATGCCCTGCGACATGAATGCGCTCAGGATCGCCACCCCAGGTGTCGATGTGCCGCCAGACCCAAGCCAAGGCTTTCACCATTTGCATGACGATTTGCGGAATGGTGACCACCGGGCACAAGGCGTAATTGGGCACCACCACACACACGCCTTCGGCGGTGAGCGATGGAGCGACGAAGGAATGGTCTGATTTGTCCAAAGCCCGCCAATAACCACCATGCAAAAACACGAGCACGGGGGCTTTGGCTTGGGCGGTTGTGAAGATGTCCAGGTTTTCGCTGGGGCCAGTGCCATAGCGAAGGTCGGTCAAACAGGCTGCACTCTCTCGGACCACCTGGGAGTCGGCCGCCCATTGCGCCAAGTGGTTGGCAAAGTCAGGCACCAAGGCGCGGTTGTTGTAAACCCGGTCATGCCATTCGGGAGGGTGGTGAGAGGTGTTCATGGCATCACTACTGACATATGGAATCAGTTCGAATCAGGGGAAGTCTTGGCTCCACCAATGCGGCTTTCCTCACCCTTGATCAGCTTGCCGATATTGCTCTGGTGACGCCACACCAAGATGGCGCTCATCAGCACCACCGCGAGCAGCACCGCATCTTCCGCATACCAAACCAAACGGTGGCCCAAAAAATAATAAGCGGGTGCAAACACCGCACTGGCCAAGGCCGCCAATGACGAGTAGCGCGAGAAAAACGCGACGATCAACCAAGTGGCCAAGGTGGCCAAACCCAACAATGGCTCGATGCCCAACAATACCCCCGCTGCCGTGGCCACACCCTTTCCACCTTGAAAGCGAAAGAACACGGGCCACACGTGTCCGACAAAAGCTGCCAATGCCACCAAAGCCACGCCACCTGACCCCAAGCCATAGGCCGCGCCATGGTGCACCACGGCGTAAACCGGCAGCCAACCCTTGACGCCATCCAGCAGCAAGGTGAGCAAGGCGGCCAGCTTGTTGCCCGAGCGCAGCACATTGGTGGCCCCCGGGTTGTTGCTGCCATAAGAGCGCGGATCGGCCAAGCCCATGATGCGACTGACCACCACCGCAAATGACACCGAGCCCACCAGATAGGCCAGGACCGTTGCCAACGCGGGATTCAAAAGTTCAGGTGAAAAAGGCATGGCTCAAATCGCGGGGTCGCGCATTTCCCAGCGGATCGCGTCAATCGCGGCCAAAACGTCGGGTGAGAGCTTGGTGCCCCAGGCGTTCAAGTCGTCATCGAGTTGCGCCACCGAGGTCACGCCAATGATGGTGCTGGCCACGCGCCAGTTGGTGTAGCAAAAGGCCAGCGCCATTTGGGCGGGCGTCATGCCGTTTTGCCTTGCCAAGGCGTTGTAGCGCCTTGCAGCTTCCAACGCCTCGGGGCGACCCCAGCGTTGTTTGCGCATGCTTTCATACTTGGTGATGCGGGCCTCTTTGGGCGCGTTCTCACCCAAAATCCCCGAGGTGTCGTACTTGCCGGTGAGCAAACCAAAGCCCAAGGGTGAATAGGCCAACAAAGACACGTCCAAGCGGTGCATGGTTTCATCCAGGCCGTTGTCCAGAATGCGATTGACCAGGCAATACACGTTTTGCACCGAGGCCACACGTGGCAAGTGGTGCTGCTCGGCCAGGCGCACAAACTCGTGCACGCCGTAGGAGGTTTCATTGGACAAGCCGATGTAACGCACCTTGCCCGCCTTCACCAATTGGCTCATGGCTTCCAGTTGCTCGTGGATCGGGGTGACGGATTTTTCTTTCGAGGGGTCGTAGTACATCGCACCAAAAATCGGCACATGGCGCTCGGGCCAATGGATTTGGTAGAGGTCGATCACATCGGTTTTCAAACGCTTCAAACTCGCGTCGCACGAAGCCAAGATGTCGGCGGCGGTCATGCCATCGCCGGAACGCACCCAAGGCATGCCGCGCGAGGGGCCAGCCACTTTGGTGGCCAGCACGATTTGTTGGCGCATGCCGGGTCGCTTGGACAACCAGTTGCCGATGTAGGTTTCGGTCAACCCACAGGTGTCGGCCGTGGGTGGCACCGCGTACATCTCAGCGGTATCGAAGAAATTGACGCCACGCGCGATGCTGTGGTCCATGATGGTGTGGCTGGTGGCTTCGTCCACCTGCTGACCGAACGTCATGGTGCCCAAACAAATCGGGGTGACGTGCAAATCGCTTTGACCCAGGCGAACGGGGGTGAGGTCGAGTTTGTTCATGGGGCGGAGTTTACGTGGCCGCAATGGGCTTGCCAGACAATAGCGCCATGGACCACCACACACCCACCGCCATCGTCACCGGGGCCGCACGCGGCATCGGTTTGGCCACCACCCGATTGTTTTTGGCCAAAGGCTACCAAGTGGCCATGGTCGACCGCGACACCGACGAACTCCAACGCGCGGCGACGGGCCTTGCAAACGTGCTGCCCGTGGACTGTGATGTGTCTGAAGAAGCCGCCGTCATGGCCATGGTGAAAACTGTGCAGGAGTGGTCGGGGCGCATCGATGCGCTGGTCAACAACGCGGGCGTGGCCGACTTTGGCCCGATCGAAGAGACCACGTTCAAACGCTGGCAAACCGTCATGCGCACCAACCTGGATGGCGTGTTTTTGTGCTCGCAAGCGGTCATCCCTGCGCTGCGGGAGAGCCGAGGGAGCATCGTCAACATCGCCTCCATTTCGGGCTTGCGCGCGTCCACGCTGCGCGTGGCCTATGGCACGTCCAAAGCGGCGGTCATCCAACTCAGCAAGCAGCAAGCGGTTGAACTGGGCGAATACGGCATTCGGGTCAACTGCGTGGCTCCGGGTCCAGTGAAAACCAAACTGTCGGTGGCGGTACACAGCCCCGAGATCATCAGCGCTTACCACGATGCCATTCCACTCAACCGCTATGGCAGCGAGGCCGAGATCGGCCGTGTGATCGTGTTTTTGGCATCCGAAGAAGCGAGTTACCTCACTGGCCAAGTGGTGGCGGTTGATGGCGGTTTTGAAGCCACCGGCGTGGGCTTGCCCGCGCTCAGGGTTTGAGCGCCTGCCCTCTTGCTTCTTCTTGCAAGCGCAACACCCGTCTTTGCACCTTGCCGGTCGTGGTCATGGGCAAGGCCTCGATGAATTCAATTTCTTTGGGGTATTCATAAGGTGCCAGCAAACCGCGCACATGTTGTTGAAGTTCAGCCACCAGTTCATCGGATGGTGCAAAGCCCGCGGCCAGCACCACATAGGCTTTCACCAAGTGGCCACGTTCAGGATCGGGTTTGGGGACCACGGCGGCATTGGCCACGGCCGGGTGTTTGACCAAGCAATTTTCAATTTCGCTGGGGCCGATGCGGTAGCCCGCTGACTTGAACACATCGTCGGCGCGG
>JACCEC011437904.1_pt1 | contig 10428 bp, 5 predicted proteins | sample 7450121 | NCBI WGS metagenome assembly JACCEC01 (sample SAMN15323455, study PRJNA562643) | freshwater metagenome | isolation source: river surface water | place: USA:Blue River Watershed | collected 2017-08-18 | reverse complement strand
TTATTAATAACAATGCTTTTCAAATCATTTAATGCCGTATTCGGATTTCCTTTCAGCATCTCAAACGAAAACATTTTCAAGAAATCGGCATCGACATAATTGAGGTCTTGGTCTAAGGTTTTATCGCCCTGCACCACCTGTACGCCGCTATCCATAATGCGAGAAATGTGCTTGATTTCTGACTTAAAATCGGCTTTCAAAGCTGGGGTCAATGGTGCGGGCATTGATGTACCCATGCGTGTGCCATCGGCCAGATTTAGTTTAAAAAACACCTTATACAAATGCTCTTTGTTGGCTTGAAAATCATCGTATGAAAGCTCGAATCGGGCGGTCAGAAATAGCAACATCGCACTCCCAAATGCGATAGAAAGCCCCACAATATTAATGAGGGCGTAAACCTTGTTTTTCCAGAGATTACGGAAGGCGATTTTAAAGTAATTTCTTAACATAGCTTTTTCATAATTTTAATAGTGTTTAACCAATCTTGTGCCAAATTCATAAACTCCTAATAATCAAATAAGTATAGTTGATTGAATCTAAAAAAATGTCCGAAAATGGACAGTTTTTGTACGACTTTGGACAAGCGTTGAATTAGATTCTCTTTACGTTAAAAATAATTATATGCAAGTTAACGTGGTAAACCCATCTCACTTCCAAACTCTTCAAAGGATTTTTTAAGTATATAAATTAAGTGTAATGAACTAAAGCCTAATCAATCACCAAATGAGTAACAAAACCTAAGTTTAATCATAAAAAGAATAATATTTTCAAACGTGTCAAAAATACACTATATTTGAATTTTCAACTTTTAATTATATTTTATGTCAATAAAATTCAAAAAAATGAATAAAGCACTTTATATGCTTTGCCTCATGCTATTCTCAACGGTTGTGATAGCTCAAGATGGCACTATTTACCCATTAGAAACACCCAAAGAACCCAATGCAATTCCACTCGGAACTGGCGGTGTTGAAAATCAACCAGCTTCTGAAACTTGGTTTAAGCAATGGGGCGACCCTATGGCACGCAACATCACGAAGGCTACACTTACCCCGTTTTTACCTGAAAAAGGCAAGGCCAATGGTGCGGCAGTAATTGTAGCCCCTGGTGGTGGATTTAGTTGGTTATCTATGGGAAATGAAGGCTGGGAAGTAGCCGAAGCACTTGCCAAGCAAGGATTTGCGGCTTTTGTTTTGAAATACAGACTAAACCCAACGCCAGAAAAATTGGAAGATTTTACGGCATGGATGAATCGCCCTCGCACACCAGCTCCTGCACCTGCTGCCGCTGACGCAAAACCTGCTACTGCTCCACCAGCACCACAGCGTAACTTAAACAACCAGTTGGAAGATGCTGAAGCAGCTTATGCCATGATTATCAAAAGAGCCGATGAATGGGGAATAGATACCAAAAGAATTGGTATGATTGGTTTTTCTGCTGGTGCAGGGCTCACCATGCACGCTACGCTGAATTCTAAAACTATGAAATTGGCATTTATTGGACCAATTTATGGTGGAATGGGGCCAGTGGAAGTGCCGAAAAATGCACCCCCGATGTTTAATGTGATAGCCTCTGACGATTTTCTTTTTAGAGGTCAGTTTGGCGTTGTTGACTCATGGTTCAAAGCGGGTATTCCAGTTGAATTTCACCTTTATCAAAATGGTGGACATGGTTTTGGCCTTGGTAATCCGAATCGTACCAGCAATAAGTGGTTCGATGCCTTTATTCATTGGTTAGACGTGAACAAATTCATGGTGAAGCAATAACACTCAACTATTAAAATTTGGTAGGATTCAGAACCGATTCTACCAAATTTTAATAGTTGAGGTTGTAATTATTAATCAATAGAATCAAAACCCGACATTCACACGTCATTTAATCAAATTACTCCGTCTTCAAACTCTTCACAGGATTCATCAAAGCTGCTTTTATTGACTGATAACTCACTGTTAGTAAGCCAACTACGAGCAATCCGCCCACTGTTAGTAAAAACATATCAACGCCCTGCGTAACGCGATACGGATAGTTTGATAAAAGCTGCTCGGCTACATAATATGCTATCGGTGCAGCAATAACGAAGGCTATCAGAATCAGTTTCAAAAAGTCGAACGAGAGTAAGCCTACGATACTATTAACACTCGCCCCAAGCACTTTTCTAACACCAATTTCTTTAAAACGTTTTTCGGTAGCCAATGCCGAAAGCCCGAAAAGACCGATGCACGAAATAAAGATGGTTATCCAAGCGGACCAACCAATTATTTGTTTCATTTTCACTTCTTTCTCGTAGTTTTTAGCGTTTGTTTCGCTCAAAAACTCATATTCGTACGGCTTTGTAGGCATTGATTCTTTGAATTTAGCCTTGATATAAGCCATTGTTTGCGGAATATTTTGCCCCGTGAGGCGAATATAAAAAGCTCCATAACCACCTTGACTTGGGTCGGCTAAAAGCACTTGTGGACGAACTTTTTCATAAAGAGAAGAATAATGATAGTCTTTTATAACGCCCACCACTCGATAGTTTTTCTTGTTATGAAAGGCCAGCGTCTGCCCGATTGGCGTTTTCCAACCTGCTTCTTTCACAAAAGCCTCATTTACAATGATTGACGAAGAAGTATCAGTCGGGAAATCAGACGAAAAATTACGACCTTGTGCCATTTTTAGGCCCATTAGGTCAATAAATCGTTCATCAACCAAATCCATGGCATGATTCATTTGTTTATCGCCGTTGACGGTCGAGAGGGTAAACCAAAAACCTTGTTGGCGTGGAGCGGTCTTGACAATATTCGGATTTTTGAGGAGTTCGTCCAGAAAAACATTGGCTTTTGAGCGGTCAGAGCCTCCTACATTGATTATCATGATGTTTTTATCGTCATAACCCAAACTCTGATTCATAAAAAGATTGACCTGTTTAAACTGCACGATGGTCAATAAAATGAAAAAAGTAGCCAAGCCAAATTGCAGCACAGTCAGCGATTTTTGGAGGATATTTTTGCCGCCAAATCGAAATCTTCCGTAGAGTGTCTCGACGGGTTTGAAACCCGATAGCACTAATGCTGGGTAAAAACCTGCCATAAAAGCCGTGGCTATAAATATACCAATGTAGAGCAAAACAAGCTTTATATCCAATAAATAACTGAAAGACAACGATTTATCGGATAGTGAATTGAAAGTAGGTAAGGCCAAAACCACTAAAACTATGGCTACCACAAATGCCAGTAAACTCAAAAGTGCCGATTCGGTCAGGAACTGAATAATGAGTTGCTTTCGTTGGCTGCCCATTACTTTTCTTACACCAATTTCTTTGGCTCGCTTCATGGAACGAGAGATGGCTATATTGACAAAATTGATACACGCAATGAGCAAAATAAACAGGGCAATTCCCGATAAAAAATACGAAAACAGTTTATTACCCGAGTTTTTTATACCATTTTGAGCTTGATAATCTTTACTCAAGTGCATGTCAAGGAACGGCTGGAGTTTCCAAACTAACTGACTTTTATAATTCCAGTCTTTTGCTGCTTGTGCAATTTGTTCTTTGGCATCGGCGGCATAGATTTTAGCAAATTTTTGTTCGATAGCCGCAATATTCGCATCGGGTTTTATCGTGAAAAAAGTATTCATGTAGAAGTTAATCCACTGGTCGTCTGACTGTTTGTCGTGATGCAGCGGCATCAATAACTCAATCTGAATAGTAGAATTAATGGGCATTTTTTTCGTAACACCCGTGATGGTAAAATTCTGAAATCGGTTATCGTAATCAATCGTTAACGTTTTTCCGATGGCTTTATTTTTTCCAAAAAAACGCTCTGCTACTTCTTCCGAAATAACGATAGATTGAGGGTCGGATAATGCTCTAAATGGCGTACCTTCTACAAATTCGGCATCGAAGACACTAAAAAAACTACTATCGACCTTCGAGGCTTCTTGCACAAAAATTTCATTATTATGCTTGATATTGAAGCGTTCGCCTTGAATACGCACCATGTTTTCGATTTCGGGGACCTGACGCTTAAAAGTTGCCCCCTGCACCATGCCCGAAATGCCCATTTTGTGGATTTCGCCCGATGGAGAAATTTCGTCTGAAACCAAACGATAGATTTCGTGTTTCCGGCTTTGAAATTGGTCATAACTTAGCTCGTCTTTTACATAAAGAGTTATGAGCAAACACACCGCCAAGCCAAGACTCAGCCCCAAGATATTGATAACGGAATAGAGTTTATTGCTGATTAAACTCCTAAATGCGATTTTAAAGTAATTGCGTATCATAGTTTTGTATCGTTTTAACGTCGGCAGGGTTTTGAACTGCCAACGTTGTTCTATTCTGTTTTCAATGATTTTACAGGATTCATCAATGCCGCTTTAAGAGACTGATAACCAACGGTTAGGAAAGCTATAAACATCGACAAGCAAGCGGCTAAAACAAATATCCACCAACTGATTTCAATTTTATAGGCAAAACTTTGTAACCATTTATGCATGGCATACCACGCTATCGGAAAGGCAATAACACAAGCGATTAGCACCAGTTTCAAAAAATCTTTTGATAATAGTCCAATGATTTGGGTAATGTTTGCTCCCAGCACTTTCCGAACACCAATTTCTTTGATGCGTTGCTCAGCCGTGAAAGTAGCCAAGCCAAACAGCCCCAAACAAGCAATAAAAATGGTGAGCATACCAAAAATACTCAATACAAGTCCCGTTTTTTGTTCGGCTTGGTAAGTTTGGTTCACTAAATCGTCCATAAAAGCATAGCTGAAAGGCTCTTCCACACCAAAACTTTTCCATTGGGTTTTCATACTCTCCAAAAGCCCCGACGCATCTTGGGTTTTTATTTTCACAATCAAACCCCAATTATTTTCATAGACCATCAATAAGGGTGTAATAGATTCGTGCAGCGATTTGAAGTGAAAGTCTTTCACCACGCCAATCACTTGATAAACCTTCTTCTTGCCATTATTATCTATCAATCGGGTAATGTGGTGTCCGAGTGCATCTTTGCCCCAACCAAATGTTTTGGCGGCGGTTTCATTAATGATAATTCCTGAAGAATCTGAACTAAAAGTTCTTGAAAAATTACGCCCTGCTGCCATTTCCATGCCCATCGTCGGAATATATTGGTCGTCAACGCCATATTGCAAGGTTCGCATAATTTGCGAATCATCGGCTTCGGGATATGCCAAAGAATTGTTAGAATTTGTTGGCCCAGCGGGTTTGTAGGGCGATGTCGTTACGTTTACAACTCGACTATCTTTCAGTAATTGTTCTTTAAAAACAGCTTCGTTTTTGCCCAAAGCCCACGAATTTGATAGAACCAATAATTGCTCTTTATCGTAGCCCAGTTTTTTGTTTTGAATGAATGAAAGTTGCAAATAAACAATGGCCGTTCCGATGATAAGACACACCGAAATACAAAACTGAAAAACTACCAAACCTTGTCGAAGTCCGATACTTTTTTTAGTTCCCGAAAATCTTCCTTTTAGTACCAAAATAGGCTTGAACGAAGAAAGAAAAAAGGCTGGATAACTACCCGCAATCAAACCAACCAACAAAGCTAAAAGGAATAAACCAAGAATAATTTGTGGGTTTTGGATTATATCAAAGCTTAGTATTTTGCCCGAAATATCATTAAATGCAGGTAAGAAAATTTGCACTAAAATAACCGCTAAGATTAAAGATAAAGCCGTCAGAATGATAGATTCTAAAAGAAATTGCCCAATTAAATCTATTTTTGCCGAACCCATTACTTTCCGAACGCCCACTTCTTTGGCACGTTTGGATGCTCCCGCCGTAGAAAGATTCATGAAATTGATACACGCAATAATTAGCATAAACAAAGCCACCACCCCAAAAATATACACATACATCTTGTCGCCACCTGGTTCGATTTCAGCCGCAGATGAAGAATTGAAGTGAATATCGGTAAGTTTTTGTAGCACAAAACCTAACTGATTCCCTTTTTCACGAAACTGGTTGATGGTCATGCCCATAGCTTGCAAAATTTCTGGCCCCATGTGCTTTTCGACCATTTGCGGAAGTTTTGCTTCGAGTTTTTTAGGGTCATATCCTTCGGGAAGTAGCAAATACGTAAAATAATTTGAAGTCAACCACGAACTACTTTTTGCTTCAGCATCAGACGCCAACGAACCCAGCATATCGAAATGAAAATGAGAATTAGCTGGAATTTTATCGAATACACCCGTTACTCTAAATGGAGGAGAATCACTCCCTTTTTTGGTATAAATCAGTTCACCGATTGGGTCTTGACTTCCAAAATATTTCTCGGCCAATGCTCTCGAAAGTACAATAGTATTAGGCTGAGTCAAGGCAGTTTTAGCATTTCCCTTTAACAATGGAATCGTGAATACATCAAAGAAATTAGCATCAACTAAAGCCAGTTTATCTTCATTATATATTTTATTATCAACTATCATTTTTGGCGTACCTAAGGTGCGTAAACGAGTAGCGTCTTGTACTTCAGGATAATCGTTTTTCAGTGTTTGAGCGGTTGGAGGCATCACATTCGCTTCGTCGATTTTTCCACCATTAATATTGGCCTTAAAAATAATTCTTACGATACGGTCGGCCTTGGTATTGAAGCGGTCGTAGCTGAGTTCATCCTGCACAAAAAGCATGATTATCAAGCAAGTAGCAATGCCAATAGCCAAACCAAAAATATTGATAAAGCTATATAATTTGTTTTTGAGAAGGTTTCTCCAAGCGATTTTAAAGTAATTGCGTACCATAATTTTGTGTTAATATAGTAGAGACAGGGCATGCCCTGTCTCTACGGAATTTATTCCGTTTTCAATGATTTCACAGGATTCATCAATGCGGCTTTTATTGCCTGATAACTCACTGTCAATAAAGCAATTAGCAACGTACTAACACCTGCTACCACAAAAACCCACGGCGAAATATCAGTCTTAAATGCAAAATCTTTCAACCACGTATTCATGGCATAATAGGCTAATGGCGAAGCTATCACAAAGGCAAGGCAAACCAGTTTCAGAAAGTCTTTTGAGAGCAACTGAACAATGCTCCAAATACTCGCTCCGAGCACTTTTCTGACACCGATTTCTTTGGTGCGTTGCTCGGCAATGTAGGTGATTAGCCCGAATAGCCCCAAGCAAGCAATTAAGACCGTAAGCCCCGCAAAAATCAAGGAAATTTGTCCGATTCGTTGTTCGGCTCGGTACATTTCATCAAACGAATCGTTCATGAAATGATAGTTGAAAGGCATTTCGGGAGCAAACGTTTTCCATTTTGCTTCAATTTGTTTCACGAGGGCTTTAGGGTCTTCGGTATTTATTTTAAAAGCCGTTACCCATGCTGTTCGACCATAACGAAAACAAAGTGGGCCAACCGATTCACGCATCGATGAATAATGAAAATTCTTGACAACACCCACAATCGTTAGGGCCTGTACATCGTTCGGGCTGCCATTGTTTATGAATAATTGCTTGCCAATGGGGTTAGTAAAACCCAGTAATTTGGCAGCTTGTTCGTTTAAAATAATAGCCGAAGAATCGGTGCTGAATGCTTTCGAGAAATTCCGACCTTTCAGAATCTCCATGTCAAGTGTTGGAATATAATCTTCGTCAATTGCCCACGCTTGCATATTGAAGCTATTTTGGGAGTTAAATACCGCTTCGGTCGAGAAAGTATTATCGCTTCGTGAAGAATTAGCCACGGGCAAAAAGCCTGCAAAAGTGGCACTTTTTACGCCCGCCATCTTTTTTACTTCTTCTTTGAAAACATTGTTGTTATCTCTTAACGAAGATGTACCTGTCACGACCAAAACTTGGTCTTTCGAGAAACCTAAGTTTTTATGTTGAATATAATTGAGCTGGCGATAAATAATGAAGGTTGAAATAACCAATACTAATGACGTAACAAATTGAAACGTAACTAAGGCATTTCGGAAATTTGAACGTCGAAAATTAGCGTTGAGTTTGCTTTTTAGCACCTCAATGGGGCGGAAAGATGACAAGAAAAACGAAGGATAATAACCTGCCAAAATACCCACAATCAGTGGAAGAAGCACTAAAAATGGCAAATAAAGTGGCTGAAAAAGTGATTGCGTAGTAAATTGTTTTCCAGCAATATCATTAAAGAATGGAATCAATAAAATAGTGATTACTAAGGCTATAATAAACGCCAAATAGCTTGTAAGCACCGATTCTGACATGAATTGCATGATGAGACTATTGCGTTGGGTTCCCATCACTTTACGAATACCCACCTCTTTGGCACGATTGGCCGAACGAGCCGTGCTGAGATTCATGAAATTGATACACGCTATAAGCAATAAAAACAAAGCCACCACCGAAAAAATATACACATACTGAATATCGCTATTGAGCCCTATTTCATAAATTCGGTCGGATTTTAGATGAATATCCAATAGCGGTGTGAGTGAATATTTCAGATAATTACCGCCTTTCTTGAAATCATCCATGCTTTTAACATCCATGAAGGTCTTCGCCTGTGGCAAAATATATTTATCAACAACTACATCGAATTTCTTTTCAAATTGCTTATAATCAACCCCTTCTCGGAGTTTGATATACGTATAAAAATTATGATTCAAGAAATTATCAAATTTATAATCGTTGATATTCTTGAACGGAAAAAACATATCGGACTGAAAATGTGCATTGGTAGGCATATCTTCATAAACCGCCGTAACTTTGTATTCGACTGGGTTTTGCAGACCAACGCTAAGCGTTTTACCAACTGCCGAGGCATTGCCAAAATATTTTTGTGCAGCAGTTTTACTGATAAGAAGCGTGTTGGGTTCGGTCAAAACATTCTTGGAGTCGCCTTCGAGGATAGTCAACGAAAAAACATCCAAAAGCGTAGAATCGGCGTGAAGGCAGTTATTTTCAACCAAAAACTCGCTTCCCTTTTTAATAAATCGGCGACTGTTATTGGCATACAAACGCACATACTGCTCAACTTCTGCATAATCTTTTTTGAGTGTAGCCCCAAACGGGTCTGAACTCACGGCCATACGCTGCTCAGCTCCACCAAACTTAATATCGGAGTTTATACGGAAAATTCGTTCGGCATCTTTAAACTGTCGGTCGTAGCTGAGTTCGTCAACTACATAAAGCGTAATCAACAAAAAACAGGTTAGACCAACCGCCAATCCGAAGATATTGATGAAGCTGTATAGCTTGTTTTTGAGAAGGTTTCTCCAAGCGATTTTTAAGTAATTGCGTATCATAATTTTGTAATTTGTGATTGGTTACTGGTAAACTGGTTATTGGGAAGGGATATGCTTCACTGATTACCAATTCTCCAGTAACTAATAACTATTTTTTATTCCGTTTTCAAAGATTTCGCTGGATTTATCAAAGCAGTCTTAACAGCCTGATAACTCACTGTTAGTAAGGCAATGAATAAAGCCATAATACCCGCTAAGGCAAAAGTTTGCCACGAAATAGCTATGTGGTAGGCAAAATCTTGTAACCATGCACCAACCAAGTAATAGGCTATTGGCGAGGCTATTACGATAGCCACGCAAACCAGTTTCAGGAAATCTTTTGTTAGAGTATGTTTAAAAATATAATATTGTCAAAGCTTGATACGGTTTAGAATAATTTGGCAATTAGTCCAAAGAATCCAATTTTCAGAACTTTTAGTTGTTTTTTCATAGTCTTTAGCGTGCCTTCTAAAGAAGTTTAGCCAGCCAAATGTTCTCTCAACAGTCCATCTCCACCTGATAGGAATAAATCCTTTACTGCTTGGAGGACGTGAGGCAAACTCTATTTCTAAACCGATAATGGTTGATTCAACCCATTGTAAAAAAACTTTTTTGTAGGCATCATCAACCAGAATTTTTTGCATTCGTTCCAAGTATCCTAAACAGTGTTCGACTAATAAATGTGCTTTTTGACCATCGGGTATGTCGGCAGCATGAACAGCAACACCCCATACTAAGCCAAGTGTATCTACAATGAGGTGTCTTTTCCTTCCATTGATAAACTTATTACCGTCAATGCCTTTGTCCGAGTTAATAAAGGCAACAGACTTAACCGATTGACTATCAATGCTTAATAAACTTGGCGTACCTTCTTTGCCTTGTCTTTTGCGTTCCATTTTATTGAGTTCGCTATTGACTCTTTCGAGTGTCCCATCTTTACCCCATTTTACAAAATAGTAATAGACAATTTGCCAGGAAGGATAACACTTCTCTAAATTTCTCCATTGTGTACCTTTGCGAAGAATACTTAAAATACCATTTATAATCAATCGCAGACTATACTTACGTTTTCTTTTGTCGTTCAAAAATTTTGACATAACTTCCCATTGGGAATCGGATAAATCTTCAAAATAGATTTGCATAACTTTAAAATTTGGTCGTTTCAAAGTTAATAAATCCGATTCCTTTTTAGCTAATTCAAAAATTTAAACATACTCTTA
>JACCEC011925628.1_pt1 | contig 10430 bp, 11 predicted proteins | sample 7450121 | NCBI WGS metagenome assembly JACCEC01 (sample SAMN15323455, study PRJNA562643) | freshwater metagenome | isolation source: river surface water | place: USA:Blue River Watershed | collected 2017-08-18 | reverse complement strand
CATGCAGCGCGAACACACCGAGCCGCTCTATCTGGACCTGCGCTGGCCCGCGGCCGCCGCCACCTTCGAGCAGCCGCTGCCCGTCACGCACAACGCCTTCGTCTACGTGTACCGGGGCAGCGTCGAGGTGCTCGATGCGCAGGGGCAGGCATTCGCCGTGCCCCTGCATCGCATGGCCATCCTGGCCAACGAGGGCGACGGCGTGACGCTGCGCGCGAGCGCGAATGCCCAGGCCATCCTGATCGCGGGCAAGCCCCTGCGCGAACCCATCGCGCAGTACGGCCCCTTCGTCATGAACACCCGCGAGCAGCTGATGCAGGCAATGGACGACTTCCGCAACGGCCGCCTGGGCGGCTAGAACGCGACCTCCCAGCGCAGGCTCCACCAGGTCTCTCCCGGGTTGGGCTTGCGCAGGCCGGCGTTGGACATGTGGGCCAGGCGCAGGCTCAGCGCGTGGCCGCCTCCCAGCATGCGCCCCAGGGCGACTTCCTCCTGGAAATTCAGGCGGCTGCCCTGGCGCTTGCGCTCCACGCGGTAGGTGCGGTCATGCCAGGACAGGCCCAGGCCCGCTTCCGCATACCAGGGTGACCCGCCCGCCTGCGGTTGCCAGCGCACCAGAGGCATCACCACGAGCTGCACGGGATGATCGCGGCCGGCCACCGACACGCCACGCGGGCTCATGCCCGTCGACCAGCGGCCCGCCGAGAGCTCCATCGCTGCGCGCAAACCCGCCGGGGCCAGCGGCCAGGCCCAGCGAACCCCCAGCCCCGCCACCTGCGCGTCGCGCTCAGAGGCGCCCGCCTGCACGAAGACGGCATCGGGTCGCCAATCCAGGGGTGCCACATCCATGCCCCCACTCTGGCTGGACCTGTCATCGCAAGCCTGTCCGCATCACCCGCATTGCGCCGCTGACCCGTCCTACAGACGCGGTGCCCCCGCGCCCGTACAAGCACCCTGGTGCAGACCGTCCCGAGGCGCCACGCCATGAGCAGTACAACGGCCTCCCCGCCGGCGATCCTGACCGTGATGACGGTCAACATCCACAAGGGGTTCACCTTCTTCAACCGCCGCTTCATCCTCCCCGAGCTGCGCGACGCCGTGCGCAAGGTCGGGGCGGACGTGGTGTTCCTGCAGGAGGTGCAGGGCACGCACGAGGACCACGGCCGCAGGTTCAGCGGCTGGCCCGAGGCGCCGCACTACGAGTTCCTGGCCGACGACATCTGGCCGCAGTTCGCCTACGGCCGCAACGTGGTCTATCCCAAGGGACACCACGGCAACGCGGTGATGTCCAAGTTCCCCATCGTCCACGACCAGAACCACGACTGCTCCATCGCCGGGCCCGAGAAATGCGGGCTGCTGCATTGCGTGCTGCGCGTGCCCGGCCAAGCGGTGGACGTGCACGTGATCTGCGTGCACCTGGGCCTGATGGAGCGGCATCGCCAGCAGCAGCTGGACCTGCTGTGCGAGATGGTGCGCGGCGAAGTTCCGGACAACGCGCCGCTGATCGTCGCAGGCGACTTCAACGACTGGCGCCACCGCGCCGACCGCGTCCTGGGCCCCGAGGCCGGCCTGCGCGAGGTCTTCGTCACCGCCTACGGCGTGCCGGCCAAGACCTTCCCCGCGCGCTTCCCGCTGCTTTCGCTGGACCGCATCTACGTGCGCAACGCGAGCGCCCACCTGCCGGTGGTGCTCCCGCGCAAGCCCTGGTCGCACCTGTCGGACCACGCGCCCCTGGCCGCGGAGGTCCACCTGTGACGTCCTGGCTCGGCGGCAACCGCATCACCCTGCTGGAAAACGGGGAGGCCTACTTCCCGCGCGTGTTCGACTGCATCGCGCAGGCGCGGCGCGAGGTGGTGCTCGAGACCTTCATCCTGTTCGAGGACCGGGTGGGGCTGCAGCTGCACGCGGCGCTGGTGGCTGCGGGCCAGCGCGGCGTGCAGGTGGATGTGACCGTGGACGGCTGGGGCTCGCCGGATCTCTCCGAAGGATTCGTGCGCTCGCTGGCGCAGGCCGGCGTGCGCCTGCACGTGTTCGACCCCGGCCCGCGCCCCTTCGGCCTGCGTCCCAAGGCGCTGCGGCGCATGCACCGCAAGATCGTGGTGGTGGATGCACGCGTCGCCTTCGTGGGCGGCATCAACTACTCGGCCGACCACCTCGCCGACTACGGGCCGCTGGCCAAGCAGGACTACGCGGTGGAGATCCACGGCCCGCTGGTGGCCGTGATCCACCGCTACACCCACGCGGCGCTGGCCCAGGGCCTGCGGCACCAGCGGCCCCACGCCTGGTGGTTCGCGCGCCGCCCGGCCCGCCTGCTGCCCGCACAGCTGTCGGCCGCGGGCACGGCGCAGGCGCTCTTCGCCGTGAGGGACAACGTACGGCACAGGGACGACATCGAACGGCACTACCGCGACGCAATCCGCGCGGCCCGCCACCGCGTGGTCATCGCCAACGCCTACTTCTTTCCTGGCTACCGCCTCGTGCGCGAACTGCGCCTGGCCGCGCGGCGCGGCGTGGACGTACGGCTGGTCCTGCAGGGGCGCCCGGACATGGCCATCGTGCGCCCCGCGGCCAGCACGCTCTATCAGCACCTGCCCAAGGCGGGCGTGCGCATCTTCGAATACCGCGAGCGGCCCCTGCACGCCAAGATCGCCCTGGCCGACGAGGACTGGGCCACCGTGGGCTCGAGCAACCTGGACCCGCTGAGCCTGGCCCTGAACCTCGAGGCCAACGTCTTCATCCGCGACCGCGCGTTCAACGCCTCGCTGCACGCCCACCTGGAGGGCCTCATGCGCGCGCATTGCGCGCATGTCGATGCGGCCTCGCTGCCCCCCGTCAGCGGCCTGGCGCTGGTGCGCAGCTACCTGGCCTTCCACTTGATGCGCAAGTTCCCGCGCTGGGCCCGCTGGCTGCCGCCGCACGCGCCGCGCCTGCAACCCGCCTTCGCCAAGGACCCGCCGTGATGTTGCAGCCCCGCGCACGCACCTGGCTGCTGCGCGGCCTCACGCTCGCCTTCTTCGCGGCGCTGGCGGTCTTCGGCGTGCGCTATGCGCGCACCATCCAGTGGCAGGACGTGGGCCAGGCCTTGGCCGCCACGCCGGCGCACGTGCTCGCGGCCGCCGTGGCCCTCGCGGCAGCCAGCCACCTGACCTACAGCAGCTTCGACCTGCTGGGGCGCGCCTACACCGGACACCGGCTGCGGGTGGCCCAGGTGCTGCGGGTCACCTTCACCAGCTACGCCTTCAACCTGAACCTCGGCTCCCTGGTGGGCGGCATCGCGCTGCGCCTGCGCCTGTACGCGCGGCTGGGGCTTTCCTACCTGACCATCAGCCGGGTGGTGGGCCTGAGCCTCGTGACCAACTGGCTGGGCTACCTGGTGCTGGCGGGCCTGGTGTTCAGCCTGGCCCCGCCGCAGCCCCCGCCCTCGTGGGCCCTGTCCGACCTGGGCCTGCGCTTGCTCGGGCCCGTGCTGCTCGTGCTGGCCGGCGCCTATGTCGCGGTGTGCCTGATCGGCGCGCGCAGGCGCCTGCGCTTTCGCCGCCACGTGATCCGGCTGCCCTCGCCCGCGATCACGATCGCGCAGCTCACGCTGTCGTGCGCCAACTGGGCCCTCATGGGGGCGCTAATGTTCACGTTGCTGCAGGGCCGGCTGCCCTATGCGCAGGTGCTGGGCGTGCTGCTGGTGGCGGCGATCGCCGGCGTGCTCGCGCATGTGCCGGCGGGCCTGGGCGTCCTGGAGGCGGTGTTCGTGGCGCTGCTCTCGCATCGCCTGCCCGAGACCCAGCTGCTCGCCGCCCTGCTGGCCTATCGCGCGGTCTACTATCTCGGGCCGCTGGGGCTGGCCGCCGTCCTGTACCTGATGCAGGAGGTACGCCCCGCGGGCCCACGCCCCGGCGCGCTGCCTACGCCGTGACGCCCGGACCGCGCAGGGCCTGCCACGCCAGCGCACCCGCCAGCGCGCCGGCGGCGCTCACGAAGGTGCCCCAGGCGATATCGATCAGGGTCAGGCGCAGCGACCAGTCACGCATCACCGCCAGGCACGTGATGTCGTAGGTACCGTAGGCAAACAGGCCGAACAGCGCCCCGAGCGCCAGGGCCCGCAACGCGTCGCCGCCCGAGGGGGCGACCGCGAACACCATCAGGCCCACCGGGTAGGCGAAGTAGAAGACGGCGGCCGCCACCAGATTGGGCTTGGGGGCCAGCAGGTGGGCCATCGCGCTCTCGTACCAGGCGGTGGCAATCACCCGCAGCCACAGGTAATCGAGCGCGCCCACGAGCAGCAGGACGGCCAGGTAGCTCAGGGCGATGCGGGTCATGGCGTGGCTAGACCCCCAGCGGGCTCACCCCGATCAGGTGCGCGTGGCCCCAGAAGGCGAACACCACCCAGGCGCCCACGCCGGCCACGAACGTGATCCAGGTGCGTGGCGCGGTACCTGGCGCGTACACCGTGCCCTGGGCGCGACCCCGCTGACGCGAAGCGCGAAACACCAGCACCGCCCACGCCAGGAAGGCACCGAACATCACGGTATCAGCCAGGGTGCCGTTGGACAGCAGGTGCGCGAAGGCCCAGACCTTCACCGCCAGCACCATGGGATGCTTCAGGCGCGGCTTGATGCCGTTGCCCGGCACGTAGGCCGCCGCCAGCATCACGAAGGACACCAGAGTGAGCAAGGCCGCCAGGTGGTTCATGCCGCGCGGGGGCGTCCACAGCACCACGGGCGACTGGCGCGCCAGGCCGTAGCCCCACACCAGCAGGAAGAAGCCGGCCAGCGAGACGATCGCGTAGGCGCCCTTCCAGGGCTTCTCGCCGATGCGGGCCACCCAGCGGGCGCGGAACGACTCGGCAAACACGCGCGTCGAGTGCACGCCGAGAAAAACGATGAGTCCAGCCACCAGCATGTCCATGAGACTCCCTCCTGCGCGGCGAACCTTCGGCCGCTGCGGCGGATCATACGGGCCCGGCCCATCCGGCCATGGCGCAGGGGCTTGCGTCCCGCGCCACGCGCTACATTCGCGTTCACACCCCTGAATGACGCCCCGCCATGCACCAGCGCGCCCTCGTCCTCTTCTCCGGCGGCCAGGACTCCGCCACCGCCCTGGCCTGGGCGCTGGAGCGCTACGCCCACGTGGAAACCCTCGGCTTCGACTACGGCCAGCGGCACCGCGTCGAGCTCGATTGCCGCGGCCGTTTCCTGCAGCACCTGCGCGCGGAATTTCCGGCCTGGGCCGCGCGCCTGGGCGAGGACCATGTGCTGGACCTGGGCCTGCTCGGGCAGGTCAGCGACACCGCGCTCACCACCGAGCGCGCCATCGCCTTCGAGGCGAGCGGCCTGCCCAACACCTTCGTGCCGGGGCGCAACCTGATCTTCTTCACCTTCGCCGCGGCCCTGGCCTACCGCCGCGGCCTGAGCGTGCTGGTGGGCGGCATGTGCGAGACCGATTACTCGGGCTACCCGGATTGCCGCGACGACACGCTCAAGTCGCTGCAGGTCACGCTGGGCCTCGGCCTGGACCAGCGCGTGGTGCTCGAGACGCCGCTGATGTGGCTGGACAAGGCGCAGACCTGGGCGCTGGCGCGCACCCTGGGCGGCGACACACTGGTGGATCTCGTGGCCGAGGACACCCACACCTGCTACCTCGGTGACCGCGGTACGCGTCACGCGTGGGGCTATGGCTGCGAGCAATGCCCGGCCTGCGAGCTGCGCGGGCGCGGGCACCAGGGCTTTCTCGCGGCGCGCACCGACCCGGGGGGCTGGACCTGACCATGGCCGTCGCCGCAGCGCCGACCCCTGCACAGGGCGCACGATGGGGCGATGCGCGCGGTCTGGCGCGTGCGCTGGCCGAGGCCCGGCAGGACACCCTGCAGACCTTCGCGGCCTTCGAGGCTGCCCTGCCCGCGCTGCGCGTGCCGCAGCGCGACGAGCTCAATCCGCCGCTGTGGGAGCTGGGGCATGTGGGCTGGTTCCAGTCCTGGTGGCTGGCGCGCAATCCGCAGCGCACGCGCGGCTGGCAGGCCGACCCGGATGCGCCACGGCCTGCGCCGGCGCGCCCCGATGCCGACGCCCTCTATGACTCGCGCCACGTGCAGCACGCCACGCGCTGGTCGCTGCCCCTGCCCGACGCGCGCACCACGCGCGCCGAGATCTCGGCGCAACTGGCGCAGACGCTGGACCTGCTGGCCGCCGAGACCGGTGACGACCCGCGACGCCTGTACTTCTTCCGGCTGGCGCTGCTGCACGAAGACATGCACCACGAGGCGGCGCTGTACATGGCGCAGGCGCTGGGCGTCCCCGTGACCGATGCGCGCTGGCAGGCGCCGGTGCTGCCCGAGCCGGGCGCGCCACTGCAGCTGCCCGCCACGCGCTGGACCCAGGGCTCGCGCCCCGAGGCGGGCTTCGCCTTCGACAACGAATGCGGCCGCCAGCCGCTGGACCTGCCAGCCCTGGAGATCGATGCCCAGGTCCTGCGTTGGCAGGACTACCTGCCCTTCGCCGAGTCCGGCGGCTATGCGCAGGCGCGCTGGTGGGACGCGCCGGGCGGGCAATGGCTGCAGGCGCAGGCGGCCGCCGCTGGACACGCCGTGACCGCGCCACGCTACCTGCGCCGCGACGGTGGCCCCTCTGCGGGCTCATCTGCGGGCGATCACCCATGGCAGCAATGGCGCCACGGCGCCTGGCGCACGCTGGACCTGCGCGAGCCCGCCTGCCACCTCACCTGGCACGAGGCGCAGGCCTGGTGCCGCTGGGCCGGGCGGCGCCTGCCCACCGAGGCCGATTGGGCCCGCGCATGCGCGCACGCGCCGCAGGACTTCCGGTGGGGCGATGTATGGGAATGGACGGCCAGCCCCTTCGCGCCCTACCCGGGCTTCGAGCCGCATCCGTACCGCGAGTACTCGGCGCCCTGGTTCGACGGCCGGCCGGTACTGCGCGGCGCCTCCTTCATGACGCAGCCGCGCATGCACCATCCGGACTACCGGAATTTCTTCATCGCAGACCGCAACGACATCGCCGCCGGCTTTCGCAGTTGCCGCGACCTGCCGGCCTGAGACCGCGCGCCGACAGGGCGCGCCTGGCCGCGCCTCAACGCGGCGACGGCACGTCCTGCCCCTGCGCGCGCACCCACAGCCAGCGCAGACCCTGGCTCAGGTCGCCGCGCCAGCCCGCGTTGGCGGCAGTCACCGGGATCCAACGCGCCCCCTCGCGGCGCGCGACGCGAAACGAAAACACATAACCCGGCTCCTGCCCCATGCGCAGGTCGGTGATGTAGGCCTGCCCCTCGCGCTCATGCACCTTGTAGAAGCCGTGCGAGAACGCGGCGATGCGTCGCACGGAGGGCAAGTCCTGCAAGGTGCGGTACAGGGCCGTATCGCTGGCAAAGGCCTCGAAGCGCACGCGCGGCGCCTCGTCCAGCAGCGAGTAGAAGCCCTCCTCGTACCCGTCCTCGCGCATCACCACCACCCGCCACAGCACGGTGTTGAAAGGCGCGGGTGTCACCAGCACCCGCTGCGCCGGCCGGCCGCTGGCGGCCAGGCTGTCCTGGACCACGCCCTGCACGTGCCATTGCGCCACGGCGCTCCAGGCCAGATAGGCGGTGGACAGGCCCAGCCCCCAGGCATTGGCCCGCAGACCCAGTCCCTCGCGACGGGCCAGAGCCACGGCCAGGCCTATCAGCAGCGGGAGGGTGTACAGCGGGTCGATGATGAAGATGCTGCCCACGCCATACGGATAGTCGGAGAAAGGCTGCAGCAGCTGCGTGCCGTACACCGTCATGGTGTCCAGCAGCGGGTGCGTGACCAGTGCCAGCCCCATCGCCAGCGACCAACGCCACCCCTTTGCGCCTTCCCCGTGCGCGCGCGCGGCCAGCCAACCGAGCAGGGGCGCGGCCAGGGTCAGCCAGAACAGCCCGTGGCTGGCGGCGCGGTGCAGGACCATGTTGCGGACCGCATCACCGTGGTCGATGAAGGCGTCGAGGTCGGGCAGCGTGCCGGCGATGCCGCCCCAGAGCGCAGCTTTCCACACCGCAGTGCGGCGGCCCATCACCGCCACGGAGACGGCGGCGCCCAGCGCGAATTGCGAGACGGAATCCATGGGCAGCGACCTTAGCGCGCCCTCGCGCGGACGATGGCCGTGGGGTCTCTGGCCTCAGCCCCAGGCGAGGAACACGCCGAAGGCCTCCTGCGGGTCGTGCCAGCCCTGGACCTGCGCGAAGCCAGCGTCCTGCAGCAGCTGCGTGAAACTCGAGGGCGTCCACTTGTACGAGTTCTCGGTGTGCAGGCGCTCCCCCGCCGCGAATCGCCGCTGCGCCCCGGGCCAGGTCACCACCAGGTCCTCGCGCGCCTGCAGGTGCATCTCGATGCGTGACTGCGCCTGGTCGTACAGGGCCACGTGCTGCCACTGCCGCACGCGGAAGTCGGCGCCGAGCAGGGCGTTGAGATTGAGCAGGGCGTTGAGGTTGAAGGCCGCCGTCACGCCCAGGTCGTCGTCATACGCCGCCTGCAGCACCTGCGGCGACTTCACCAGGTCCACCCCGATCAGGAGCGCGCCGCCGCGCGCGGCATGGCGCATGTCCCCCACGAGCGCGCGCGCCATGCGCGGCGAGAAGTTGCCGATGCTCGACCCCGGATAGAACAGCAGGCGCGGCGCTTCATCCACGCCAGGCAGGCCGGTCGGCAAGGCCAGTCGCTCGGAGAAATCCAGGCCCACACCGCTCATGGGCAACGAAGGATGCTCGCGCTGCAACGCCGCCAGCGCCTCGCGCAGGTAATCGACAGAGATGTCCACCGCCACGTAGGCGCGCGGGTTGATGACCCCAAAGAGCCGAGCCGCCTTCGCGCAGTTGCCGGCCCCGACATCCACCATCACCGGACGCGGGCCCGTCACGGCATGCACCGCCTGCGCGATGACACGGTCGTGCGCAGCGAAGATCGCCGCCTCGGTGCGCGTGAGGTAGTACGCCTGCAGCTCGGTGATCGCGTCGAACAGGCGCGAGCCCAGGGCGTTGTAGAAGAACTTGGGGGCGACCTGCGCCGGCTCGAGCAGCAGGCCCTCCCGGGCCTCCTGCGCCAACGCGCCCGCAGCGGGCAGGTGGATCTGGATGAAATGCGGGGTTTCCATGGGCGGGGCCAGTTTGCCTGAGTCGGAAAGTATGACAAGCCCGCAGCCGCATCCATGCGGGTTTTCATGGGTGCCGCCGCAAAAAGCTTATCGCATGATCAGTTCTATCAACTGATCAATTCTTGCTGCGCCGCAGCGGGAAAGGAAGGCGCGATGAAGTCCGGGGCATTCGCATTCGAGCGGCCTGCGAGCGTGCAGCAGGCACTGGCCACCAAGGCGCGCTGGGGTGGGGCAGCCCGCTTCCTGGCGGGCGGGCAGAGCCTGATGCCGGCGATGGCCTTGCGGTTCAACCAGTCGGAATGCCTGATCGACCTCAACGGCCTGGAGGAACTGCGCCAGATCCGCATGGAGGGCGAGCGCCTCGTGATCGGCGCCATGGCGCGCCACGCACAGGTCATCGCCTCCCCGCTGGTCGCCCGCGCGGCGCCGGTGCTGGCGCAGGCCGGCCGCTACCTCGCACACGCGGCGATCCGCAACCGCGGCACTTTCGGCGGCAGCGTCGCCCTGGCGGACCCGGCCGCCGAATGGCCCGCCGCCTGCATCCTGCTCGATGCCACCGTTCGGATCGTGGGTACGCAGGGCCGCCGCGAGGTGGCTGCCCGGGATTTCTTCCAGGGCCTGTACATGACGCAGCTGGGGGAGGACGAGCTGCTCGAGTCGGTGGTGATCGCGCCCCGGCCCGCACAGGAAAAAAGCTGCGTGCTCGAACTCGCCCGCCGCCACGGCGACTTCGCCACCGCTGCGGTCATGGCCAGCGCGCACGTGCAAGGCGGCCAGCTGCGGTCGCTTCGCGCCGTGTTCTTCGCGGTGGCCGACACGCCCCTGCACGACGCCGCGCTGGACGCCCGGCTGCAGGACGCCTTCAACGCCGGCCCGGCCCGCGACGTGGCCGCCGAAACCGCGAAGGACCTGGCCGGCCGCGGCCTGCGCCCGGATCTCTACACCCAGGCCGCCACCAAGGCGCACCTGTGCGGCGTGCTGGCCCGCCGCGCGCTGTCGCAACTGGTCGCCGCCTGAGCGCCCCCCCCAAAGGAAGGAGCCCCATGACCCCCATGACCGTTCATTTCCGCCTCAATGGCCAGGACGTCTCGGCGGACGTCGAGCCGCGCATGCACGCGGTGGACTTCCTGCGCGAGGCCTTCGAGCTGTCCAGCCCGCGCGCAGGTTGCGAGCACGGCGTGTGCGGCGCCTGCACCCTGCGCGTCAACGGCGAGATCGTGCGCGGCTGCCTGATGCTGGGCGTGCAGCTTGATGGCGCCACCGTAGATACGCTGGAGGGCCTGACCGCCAGCGGCGAGATCGCCGACCTGCAGCAGGCCT
>JACCEC011289266.1_pt1 | contig 10430 bp, 8 predicted proteins | sample 7450121 | NCBI WGS metagenome assembly JACCEC01 (sample SAMN15323455, study PRJNA562643) | freshwater metagenome | isolation source: river surface water | place: USA:Blue River Watershed | collected 2017-08-18 | reverse complement strand
ATGAAGATGCCAAAAACAATCAACCATTTTGACCTGCTACCAAAAAATAATAGACACATCAAAAATTTGATGTGTCTATTATTTTTTAATAATTTTCTTAGATTATTTCCTCTCAAACGGTGTTTTTGGGGTTAATGAGGTATTGAAATTATGATAATTTTTTTTATTCCAAAATTTCTAACTGCACATTTTTTAGACGGCGTTTGTCCATTTCTATCACCCTAAAACGGAAATTGTGAAGCGTACATTCATCTTCTAATTTCGGAAACGTGCCGAAATGCTCTAACAATAATCCTGCTATTGAATCTGCATCACCACGCATATCATCAAAAGTATCGGTTTGTAAATTTAACAATCTACACACATCTTTTAATAAGGTTTTGCCTTCAAAAATAAAGGTTTTTTCATCAATTTTTTGATATTCAATCTCTAATTCATCGTCAAATTCGTCTCGAATTTCGCCCACCACTTCTTCCATAATGTCTTCTAAGGTAATGATGCCCACCGAACCGCCATATTCGTCCACCACTACGGCGAGATGTGTACGCTTTTTCTGAAAATCGCGCAATACATCGCTAATTTTTTTGGTTTCAGGCACATACATGACATCAACTTGTATTAAGTTTTGCCATTCAAAATCCTCGCTTTCGTGTGCATACTCTATCAAATCTTTTGTATATAACAAGCCTGTTACATTGTCAAAATCTTCGTCAATGACGGGAAAACGCGAAAATTCTGTTTCTTTGGCAATTTGTAACACCTCTGAAAAATTCGCCCGCAAGTTAATAGCTTTCACTTTTACCCTCGAAGTCATGATTTGCTTGGCTAACACTTCATTAAAAGAAACAATACGTTTTAGAATATCCACCTCACCTTCCGTATTTTCTTCTTGGCTAACCGTCATTTCAATGACATTGTGAAGGTCTTCATCGCTCAAAGCCGTTTGCGCACTTTGCCCCGACCCTAAACGCCGCTCCACTCTTTTAGAAGTCGTAACAAGCAAACCACTAAGCGGACGCAGCAACGATACTAAAATACTGAGGGGGGGGCTGATGAATTGCGCGAAGTGAATTTTATTAAACTGCGCATAAATCTTGGGGGTAATTTCGCCAAAAAGCAAAATCAAGGCAGTAGCTACCACCACACTCATCAGAAAGGTAATGAAATTTTCCCAAGATTGAAAATTTACATTAGGAAAAGTTTGATATAACTTTTGTGCTAAACTCTCATAAATACCTGCTGCTTCTGCCTGAGTTGAAAGAAACTCTAACAAAATAGCTACGCCAATATTAACAAAATTATTAACAATTAAAATAGTGGCTAACAATTGTTTAGGTACTTCTAAAAGTTTGGTGATGCGCATGGCAGCGGGAGAAGATTGGGTCTGTAAATCTTCCAACTCTGCGCGATTCAAGCCAAAGAAAGCCACTTCAGAAGCGGACATACACGCCGAAAAGATGAGCAATATCATTAAAAGCAACAACGAAAGGGCAACCGCCGAACCACTGACGGTAGCCGCATTGAGCCAAAATGGGTGGAAAATAGAATGAAGGAAAAAGGTATAACTATCTGTTTCCAATGCTGTTTTATTTTATTAAAAAAATAAAACCCTCCTAAAAACGTAGCTCAAACTACTTGTTAGAAGGGTCTTGTGTATCACTAAATTAAAAGGGTAAATCATCGTCCACTTGTGCAGCAGGGGTATAACTCGGACTGCTCGAAGCACTTGCGCCGCTTGCGCTCGGTGTGTAGGTCGTGGCAGTATGCTGCGGTTCGGGTGCGGCGTTGACGCGAGGGCTTACACTTGGGGCTTCGCTCGGAAAATAGTCCGCACTGTTTGAGGTAACATTTGCACTACCTTCGCGTTTCTCTAAAATACGTATGGTATTTGCCACAATTTCAGTAAGTTTGCGTTCTATTCCATTTTGGTCGGTATATTTTCGGTAAGTAACTTTCCCCTCAACATAAGTCATCATACCTTTTTTCAAAAATTTTTCTGCATATTCAGCCAAATCTCTCCAAACAACTACATCATGCCATTCGGTTAATTTTTGCCACTCTCCGTTTTTATCTTTGTAATTTTCATTAGTAGCGACAGAAAATTTAGCAACTGCTACACCACTCTCTAAACGTCTTACTTCGGGGTTCTGTCCCAAATTTCCAATTAAAGTTACCTTATTTATCATACTATTTTTTGCAATATTTTTATGTTAAAAAAATTTTAAAAAAAATTTGGAAAAACTTAAATGATTTTTTTTTGAAAAACAAAGTTAAAATTTTTACACCTAATTTCCAAACTTTTTTTCTCTTTTTTTATAATTTTAAAATAATAATAAATTTTTTGTTTTATTATTATTTTCTAAAAATGTCGTAATTATTTTTGGGAATGCAAAGTTATTCAAATTTTTTTCGTCCACACGCAAAAACTCATTGTTGGGAAAACTAAAATTTTGCGCCAAATGGATTGTCCAAAAAATGCCTACTATTTGCTGATGCGTCAATTGCTGGCGAATAGGGGCAATAGGTGGCAATAAATAATACTTTTCATTCTTTAATAAATTATTGACAATCAATTTATTATTTAAATTTTCTTCTACTTCTGCTACCCCCTCAGTAGGGTTGTGTTCGGTTTCATTTTCGGATAAGTAATTTAAAATATGTTGGAAATCGTTGGGCAAAAAATCGGTTTCGACCATTGGAAATTCGTACAAATCGCGCCAAATATCGGGTATTTGTCGTTTGCGTATAAAAGTTTTTTCTTCCCTATCTTTAAGAAAAAAGTAATTGAAAAAGCGCGTTTTGCGCACCAATTTTTTGGTCTTGATGGGCAAATCTTGCACTTTGTGTGCTTGGTGGGCTACGCAATGCGCTTGCAGGGGGCAGGTGGCGCAAAGTGGCGCAGCAGGTTTACAGCAAGTTGCGCCAAAATCCATCATCGCTTGATTAAAATCAGCAGGGCGAGTGGTAGTCAGGAGTTCGTTGGCGAGGGTCGTAAATTCGCGTTTGCCTTCGGTGCTATCAATGGGCGTAGCAATGCCAAAAACGCGGCTCAACACTCTGAACACATTGCCGTCCACAACCGCATGAGGCAAATCGAAAGCAAACGAAGCGATAGCGGCAGCCGTATAAGGACCCACGCCCTTGAGCGATAAAATACCTTCGTAAGTAGTTGGAAATGAGCCATTTAGCTCATAAGCGATGTGTTTAGCGGTGCTATGTAGGTTGCGCGCACGCGAGTAGTAGCCCAAGCCTTCCCACAATTTCATCACCTCGTCTTCGGGTGCGTTTGCGAGGTCGGTTACTGAGGGGTAGTTTGCGCGAAATCGCTCGAAATAGGGCAGCCCTTGTTCGACCCGCGTTTGCTGCAAAATGATTTCGGAAAGCCACACTAAGTACGGATTTTTTTCTCCTTTCCAGGGCATCGGGCGCACATTCTGCCCAAACCACGCCAATAAACTACGCCTAAACCAATCTTTTTCTATTTCACTTGGCATTTAAAGCTATTTTAAAAATAAAATTATAATCGTGTTAAAAAAATATTTTGACAATCATTTATCTTGGCATGTGGAAAATACTTGTAAATACAACGTTTTTCCACATTATTTACATTTTTTCCACAAAACACTTCGCAAAATGTGGAAAACTTGAAAACTATGTCTATTTTCTATATTTTTCATAACTCATTAACAATCAACATTTTATCAAAGTTTTCCACAATCATCATTATTTTTTAAGAAAGAAAAGCCGTTATTTATCCACATTTTTATAAAGTTCTCCACATTTAGCGCATTAAATTTGCTAAAATCGGGCATTACTGACAAAAAAAATGTGGATAACGCTTGCAAGCAACCAAGTTATCCACATTTTTTTGTGTAAAATTTTACACATTATAATTTAATTTAACGCATTTTAGGTCTTCTCATGCCGCCTTGAAATCCTCTGAATCCTTGTCGCATCATGGTATTTTGTGCTTGTGTATTTTGTTTAATAGCATTTTCAAAATCTTTAATTTGTTGTTTCAAAGAAGGTTCGGTTATTTTGAGTTCTTTGGCTTGCTTGACATACATTTCCGCCGCTTTGAGGTTGTTTTTAGAAGCGCGAATATTGGCAAGTTGTAGTAAAATCATGGCTTTTTCGTTGTCGCTTGGCAGCCCTGCGGCTTGTGCTTGCGTATAAAATGCCTCTGCTTGCTCAAACTCTTTGCGTTGCATGGCAGCAGTGCCACGCAATAAAAAATAATAGGAGCGGTTAGCACTATACAACCATTGTGGGAAAAAGGTGAGGCTAAGGCGTTGTTCCATGCCATCGAGGTCTTGCATTTGGAGCATCATGGCAGCCGATTGGACAGTTCCGAGCAAAATATAACTAATGACCATCGCAATACCCACCAAAATAAGCGGAAATCCGTACCAAAAACCGAAACTTGCCCAAAGAATAATGCCCCCTAACAAACCTAATACAATGAGCGCGAATTTTAGATAAATATTTATAGTATAACCCATATTTTTTTATTTTTTAAAATAGCGAAATAAAATATTTTTTGACGATAAGTTGTTTTATAAAACAGCCACAAAAATAAATCTTTTTTACGTTACCCCACGCAGATTTTAAGTTTTTAAGAAAATATAAATTTTACCTTTTTCTTGCTCGAATGTTATTTCAAATGATAGGTCAACACCTTAGAATAGATAGAAAAGTTATATTTAAAAACTTTATTTTTAAAATTTTTAAAAAAATGTTTTAAAAAAAGGTAAAAAGTGTTTAAATAATTTGGTGATAAATCCGTAGTTTGACTAATTTTGTGCGTTTTTGAACTCGTCACTTTTTATTGGTGCGTTTTAGTGTTTACTCAATGAGTGATGTTTTTTTTAATACAAAAAATTTTTCAATCCATTTTTAAGTCCATCAAAAGTATCTAAAAAAAAATAGATGATTCAACGGCTAAAAATACGTAACTACGCGATAATCGAGGCTTTAAACATAGATTTTTCCCCTCATTTGACTATCATTACAGGCGAAACGGGGGCGGGAAAATCTATTTTGTTGGGTGCTTTGAGCATGATTTTGGGCGAGCGCGCCGACACCAAAGTTTTGTATCGGCAACATGAAAAATGTGTCATTGAGGGTATTTTTTCGATTGACAAATACGATTTGAAAAATTTTTTTGATGAACACGAAATTGACTACGACCCTTCGGAGTGCGTCATTCGGCGCGAACTCTCGCCTTCGGGCAAAACGCGCTCATTCATCAACGATACGCCTGTCAATTTGGGGCAGTTGCGACAGTTGACGGGGGCGTTAGTGGACTTGCACCGTCAGTTTGATACGCTTGATATTCACGAAGTTTCGTTTCAGTTGCGCATGATTGATGCGTTGGCTGAAAATCGCCCCCCCCTCAGTACTTACCAAAATTTGTTTAAAAAATACCAAACAGACCGTCAACGCTTGGCTCAACTCAAAGCCGAAAGCGAGCGAGCGATGCGCGAATCAGACTTCATACAATTTCAGTTGAGTGAATTGCAAAAAGCAGAACTCATTGAAAATGAGCAAGAACGAATCGAAGAAGAACAAACACGCCTACAAAATGCCGAAAACATCAAACGAACTTTGATAGCTGCACATCGGGCGGTGGTGGACGATGAAAACCCTATTTTGAGTCAACTGCAAAGCGTGGGGCAAGCCTTACATGGGTTGCGCCGTTTCGGGTCTGCTATCGCGGCTTTGTATGAGCGTTTTGAGAGTGTGCGCCTCGAATTGCAAGACGTAGGGGACGAACTCGAAAGCCAAGCAGAAAGCACTGAATTTGACCCTGAGCGCATTATCGAAATTCAAGCGCGATTAGATGTTATTTATCGGCTACAAAAAAAACATGGGGTGCAAACGGTGACAGCGTTATTAGATATTCAACGCAACTTTGAGCAGCAATTAACCGCTTTTGGCGACCTCTCAGACGAAATTGCACGCTTAACACAAGACCTAATTGAGCAAGAAGCCGAACTTTGGATACAAGCCGAAACCCTCCGCACAAGGCGAAAAAAAGTGATAGAAGGGTTTGAAAATCGCGTAAAAGCAATGTTGAATCAGTTAGCGATGGAAAATGCCGTTTTAAAAGTGCAGATTGAACCCCTCAAAGAATTAACTTTGGCGGGGGCAGACCACGTAGAATTTTTGTTTTCAGCTAACAAAGGTTCGCGCCTCAACCCCATTAAAGATGTGGCTTCGGGTGGGGAGTTGTCGCGCCTGACGCTTTGCACCAAATCGCTCGTGGCTTCTGCCATACCGCTCCCCACGCTGATTTTTGATGAAATTGATAGCGGCGTTTCGGGCGATGTGGCGTTGAAAATGGGCAATATTTTGCAGCATTTGGCAGCCGAACACCAAGTTGTGGTCATTACGCACTCGCCGCAAGTGGCAAGTAAAGGACATCGCCATTATTTTGTATATAAAAAAGTCGAGGGTGAACGCACATTAACCAATGTACGCGAACTCAAAAGCGAAGAACGCGTGCAATCTGTTGCCATGATGTTGAGCCAAAATCCGCCTTCTAATGCCGCTATCGAAAATGCAAGAGAATTGTTAGGCATTCCGAAAGAAAGTTTATTTGATTAGATTTATCTTAGCAAAAGATGAGTTATCATGCAATTAAGGGCTTATATTTGCGTAGCAAAAAAGTTGTAGATTTTTTTTCATACCCCCCTCAGTAAGTAGCCTCACCTAATCCTTCACAAAGGAGTGGATTTCAAAACCTTGAAAATCAATTTATTATACCATTTGAAAGCAGTGGTTATAACCTACTTAACTGACTAAAATAGTACGAATAGATGAAAAATTTACCATTAGGCATACAAACTTTATCAGAAATAAGAGCAAAAAACGCGATTTATGTAGATAAAACACCATATATTTATGATTTAGTGACAAAAGGTAAATATTACTTTTTGTCTCGCCCACGCCGCTTTGGAAAATCATTACTCATTTCAACTTTAAGAAGTTTGTATCTTGCTGAAAAAGAATTATTTATAGATACATGGATTTATGATAAATGGAATTGGTTGCAAAAAAAACCGGTCATTCATCTTTCTTTCGATACCGTTGATTATGAAAAAAAAGGTTTAGAAGATGCCTTGATTAACGAATTAGATACTTGTGCTGCGCGATATGAAGTTGTGTTGGAAAAAAACGGCTTAAAAGCTAAATTTCGCCACCTTATCACTTTATTGTATAAAAAATATGGAAAAGTAGCCTTGTTAATAGATGAATATGATAAACCAATTATAGATTATTTGGAAACGTCAAAAATAGGCGAGGCAAAAGCCAATCGGCTTGTGATGCGCTCATTTTATAGCGTGTTGAAAAGTGCCGATGATATGTTAGAAATCGTTTTTATTACAGGCGTTTCTAAATTTGCGCAAGCCTCTATTTTTTCACATCTTAATAATTTAGAAGATATTACGATTGATGAAAAATACGCAACTTTGGTGGGTTATACGGAAAAAGACCTTGAAAATAACTTTGGTGATTATCTTGATGAATGTGCAAAAAAAATGAATCTATCTAAAAGGGAGTTATTACAAAAGATGAAAATTCGGTATAATGGTTATAGTTGGGACGGTATAAATTGCGTATATAATCCATTTGGTGTACTAAATTTTTTGGCTAAAAAACAATTTCGCAATTATTGGTTTTCGACAGGCAACCCCAATTTTTTAGTCGAACAAGTCAAAAAACAGGCTTTTTTCCGCTTAGAAAATTTGGAAGTCAATAGCCTTATTTTTGAGCAATACGACATCGAAAATTTAGCTTTAGTTCCCTTGCTATTTCAAACGGGTTATTTGACTATAAAGGAATTAAATATTATGAATGGTGATGTTATATTAGATTATCCCAATGAAGAAGTACGAGAAAGTTTTTATCAAATCTTGATAGATGACATTGCATATAACACACAACGCACGAACACAGGCAGAACTATTCAAGATATTTATAAAGCATTTATCAATCATGATTTAGGACAAGTTCGCTTGATATTGAATAGCATTTTAGCGGATTTGCCTACCCAAACTTTTGAGAAACAAACAGAAGGCTTGTATCATGGATTGTTACATATTATTTTTAATTATTTAGGAATGTTTATGCAAAGCGAAGTTCATTCCTCTTGGGGTCGTGCGGATATTGTTATAGAAACATCAAGTCATGTGTATGTTTTTGAGTTTAAATTCAACAAAACCGCACAAGCGGCAATCAATCAAATTGAACGGCAAAAATATATGCAAAAATATCAAGCATCGGGCAAAATAATTGTTGCAATAGGTTGCAACTTCAATAGCACAGAAAGACAAATTGATGATTGGCTTACGCAAACTTTAAATCATTGATTCCCCCCCCCTCAGTAAAGGTAAGAAATAAGTAATTGATTTTAAAATTTTTATAAAATTTTTTAAATAAAATATAAATATGTTTCAAGGATTTCCCGACTCTACTCGTGTATGGATTTACCAAAGTAACCGCCCCTTTTCGGATAAAGAAAAAACAGTATTGCAGTCTCAACTCAATGCCTTCGCGCAATCTTGGACGGCACATACTTTGCCGCTTTCGGCTGCTGCTGCTTTATTATATGATAGATTTTTGATATTAGTAGTTGATGAAAGCAAAGAGCAGGCAAGCGGTTGTTCGATTGATAGCTCGGTGAATTTTATTAAATCTATTGAACAACAATATAATATACAACTCTTTGACCGTCTTTTATTTGCGTTCAAAAATGGCGATGAAGTGCAAAGTGTGCCACGTTCTATTTTTACACAACTGTATAAAGATGGCAAAATCAACGATGATACCTTAGTTTTTGATAACATGGTAACTACATTAGGCGATTTGCGCCAAAATTGGTTGAAACCTTTATCTAAAAGTTGGCATAAACGCATGGTCGGTTAATTGAATATGGAAACAAGCGAATTACTCAAAAAAGTCCGAAAAATTGAGATAAAAACGCGCGGGCTATCTGCTAATGTGTTTTCGGGCGAATATCATTCGGCATTCAAGGGGCGCGGTATGTCGTTTAGCGAGGTGCGCTCGTATCAGTACGGCGATGACGTGCGTAATATTGATTGGAATGTGACGGCGCGAACAGGCACGCCGTTTATCAAAGTTTTTGAAGAAGAACGAGAGTTGACTGTTATGTTATTGATTGATGTGAGTCGCTCGGCGTTTTTTGGGACGGTTTCTCAATTCAAACAAGAAATGATGACCGAAATTTGCGCAGTTTTGGCATTTTCGGCAATTACAAACAATGATAAAGTAGGCGTACTTTTTTTTAGCGACAGAATAGAAAAATTTATTCCACCTAAAAAAGGGCGGTCTCACATCTTGCGCATTATCCGCGAATTGCTTGATTTTCAGCCCGAAGGCACGGGGACAAACATCGCACGCGCACTCGAATACCTCAATAATGTGCAAAAAAAGCGCACTATATCCTTTTTATTATCTGATTTTATTGCAACGGATTATGATGCTGCTTTGCGCATCGCTACGAAACGGCATGATTTGGTGGGTATTCACGTTAGCGACCCACGCGAGGCAGACCTCCCCTCAGTAGGGCTATTTCGGGCGATAGATGCCGAGACGGGTCGCCGTCTTTGGATTGACACCGATAACCCCGAAACACGCCGACAATATGCACAGTTTTATCGTGATAAGTCAAAATATTTTTATGACTCTTTCAATCGTTGCGGAGCGGATACTATTTCGATTCAGACGAGTGAAAACTATGTCAATCAGTTATTGAAGTTTTTTAAACAACGCCGATAAGTAGCCCCACCTAAATCCTGCCCAAAGGAGCGGGCTTCAAAACCTTGAAAATCAATTTGTTATACTATTTCATAAGAGCGTTTATTTTATAAAAAGTACTTAAATTGCTTTTTCAAATAAAAATATTTTAACTATTTATACACGTTCAACTTAGTTTTTGCACGTTCAGTTCATTAGCTATTTCAGTGAGCAAAAAATAGTTTTACCTTTGCGCATCAATAATGACTCATGCTTTTTTAAGAAACTTTTTCATAATTTCGTGTTCAATAACCTTTAATAGTTTTATCCAACAAAACATGAAGATATATAAAAAATCCTAAGACGGTGTAATGTCAAAGGGCTTGCTGTAAGGCAAGCCTTTTGTTTTGGGGCTATATTGCATCAGCAAAATGATTGTTAGAAAACAAGCAAAAGTAATAATTTTGAAATATTGCCCAAAGTCATATAAATATCTTCCAATAATACCGTCAGTAGAGGCGGTGCTAAGTAACCATACTGTTATCAATCCTGCAAGTAAAGATTTATTTTTGGTGGAAAAATATATAAAAATCAAGTAAGCGAAAGCAGGTAATAAAAATAAAAATGCGTATTTCTGTTGATGTGGAAAGACTAACACAATTGCAATT
>JACCEC012520941.1_pt1 | contig 10431 bp, 17 predicted proteins | sample 7450121 | NCBI WGS metagenome assembly JACCEC01 (sample SAMN15323455, study PRJNA562643) | freshwater metagenome | isolation source: river surface water | place: USA:Blue River Watershed | collected 2017-08-18 | reverse complement strand
TATTATGCAAACGTGTCCACAGCTAGAGTCATTGAGTGATGAAGCCAAGTTGAGTGACGTTGCTAAAACAGTAACCATAAATTATACCCAATATTATTCTTGTGCAATCAAAGTTGATGCGTGGATCGAGTGGTACGAAATCCAAAAAAGAATATTTGAAGGTATAAAATAATGGAACTGACGAGAGAACAACTCAAAGAATTACTACCAAAAAACCCTTATCTTGATTACTGGCACTCAGCACTAGCACAACTATTGCCTGATTACGAAATCAATACTGCACAACGCATAGCCGCATACGTTGCACAATGTTCACACGAATCTGGTGGTTTCATGGTTCTAAAAGAGAATCTAAACTACAGACCAGCATCTCTACGTAAACTGTTTCCAAAATACTTTCCAACTGATGAGTTGGCGAATGAGTATTGCTCACGCCCAAACAAACAAGAAGCAATTGCTAACAGAATCTATGCCAATCGCATGGGTAACGGACCAGAAGAATCTGGTGATGGCTACAAATACTGTGGTCGTGGTCTAATTCAATTGACAGGCAAAGATAACTACACATGGTTTGCAGCCTCGCTTGGCATCTCTGTTGAAGAAGCATCAGAGTATCTCCAGACATTTGAGGGTGCGGCTCAATCAGCTTGCTGGTTCTGGGAAACAAACAATCTAAATCAATGGGCAGACAAGAATGACATTCTTACATTGACCAAGCGTATCAATGGTGGTACTATTGGTCTTGATGATCGTATCAAACACTATAATCATGCATTACATGTCTTGGGAGTACACTAATGACTGAAGAAGTAAAAAAAGAAGAAAAGCCACAAGAAGATTGGATGACTAAAAAGTGGCGCCCAATGATGGCCATGATGTACATGGTTTGCTGTTTGTGTGATTTTGCATTGTTTCCAATTATGTTTACTGTCGTACAGTTCTGGGAAGTCCAGGCTGCTAACGATGCATTCAGACAATGGGTACCAATCACACTACAGGGTGGTGGTCTATTTCACGTAGCGATGGGTGCAGTTCTAGGAGTATCCGCATATGGAAGAACACAAGAAAAAGTTGCAGGAGCAACAAATGTGTCAACAAGTACACCAGCCCTTCCAACAAGCGGGGTTGCAACACCTACACTATCTTCAGCAACACCAGTTGTGCCAGTCCAAGCTAGTGTACCAGCATATACACAATCTCCAGCACCGATAAATACTGAACCAGCACAAGTAGTTGCGGGCTTCGGCGGCAAGGCTGCACCACCTCCAGCACCACAACCACTAATCTAAGGAATAACATGAAATCAATTATTACCGCAATTATATTTGCATTTGCAACTCTTGTTAGCTATAATGTCCATGCTGAAGCAGAAACTAAAAAAGTCTGTGTGATGCAGAAGGATCCAAAGACAAACAAAGAAAAAGAAGTTTGTAAGAATGTCAAACAGCATAAGAAGCTGGAAGGCACCAAGGTCGAAGACGCTAAGAAGAAATAATGTCTGACGAAAAAGATTGCATTGAAATGAAGGTAGATGTTGGAGTCCTGAAGAATCAGGTCTCCAGCTTGACCATGCTCTGTGATAAAATGGACAAGGTCATAGAGAAACTTGTGGACAACCATGACCGAATGGTCAATCAAATATACACCGATATGCAAAGACGAGAAGATGAAAAGGACGCAGATGTGAAAGAGTTACATTCAAGGATTACCACTATCAGCCGTGAGTTATCTGATAAGGTAGAATTGACTGAACGCCGCATCATGGACGAAATAAAGTCCTTGCGTAGTGATATAGCAGAACACAACAAAAAAGAAGACAGAGAGATAAGCAAGATTCTAGAATGGAAATGGATGGCAGCCGGTGGTATTATTGTACTAGCCTGGTTGTTCTCACATCTAAAGATTGACGCAATTACCAAGTTATTTGGTTGACATTTTTGAGATTTAGTATATAATGATTAGTTATGAGTTTATCAACAGACTTGAAGTTTACACTTCTAATTTCCAATCGCTTTGAAAAGTTTCAGCGCAAATCTGATTATCTTTTCAATGTCCGTTGCCCGTTGTGTGGCGACTCCCAGAAAAACAAAAACAAGATGCGTGGATATATCTACCGCATCGCCAATGAACTCCGTTACAAGTGTCATAACTGTGGTAGCGGCATTGGCATTGGTAATCTAATCAAACAGATTGATACCAACATCCATCGTGAATACATCCTTGAACGTTACAAGTCAGGTGAGATTGGTGGCAACAATAACAAAGCAAAGTTGTTTGACATACCAGCACCACGCTTTGGTAAAGTTGATGAAGTCCACTATCAAAATGCAGAGCGATGTGATAAACTACCCGATACACACTTTTGTTTGTCGTATCTAAAGGGTCGTAAGATTCCAAACAAGTTTTGGAACAAGCTATACTTCACCGCAAACTATAAGAAGTTTTGTGATGAAGTCTATCCCACACACGATAAAGAAATTACACCAGATGCACGATTGGTGATTCCATTCTTTGATGAGTGGAATTCATTGTCTGGTGTATCTGGTCGTGCATTGGTCAATGCAGATAGTAAGCTACGTTATGTCACAATCAAGACGAACGATAGCCCCAACAAACTAATCTATGGACTAGATAGAGTTGACTTTACAAAGCCAGTGAAGATTGTTGAAGGTCCTATTGATTCGTTGTTTCTAAACAACTGTATTGCATCAGGTGATTCTAGCTTGCATGTAACTGCAAAAAATATTTTAGCAGAGAAAAAAATATTGATCTTTGACAATGAACCACGAAATAAAGAGATTGTGAAGTTGATGAAGGATGCTATCATGTTGGGTCATGATGTTGTCATTTGGCCCGATGTGTTGAAAGCGAAAGATATAAATGAGATGGTCATGTCTGGCATCTCATCCGATGAAATTGAAGCTATTATAAGTAAGAATACATTCAGTGGTCTTGAAGCCCAGGCGAAATTTGTTTTTTGGAAGAAAGTATAATATGAAAGTGAAATTGATTAGTTCTAGTAAGCCATCGAGAGAGATGGTTAGTGATGGTTTATATGATGCACAAGAGCTTATAGCATTTTGTGCGAGAGTGTCGAATCCCAGCAACCAATTCAATACGGAGACAGCAGATAAACTAATCAAGTATTTGATCAAGTATAAGCATTGGAGTCCAATGGAGATGGTGTCAGCATGTCTAGAGATTGAAACTACACGTGATATCGCACGACAAATTCTAAGACACCGTTCATTCTCTTTTCAAGAGTTTTCTCAACGCTATGCTGATCCAACTAAAGATTTAGATTTTGTTATTCGTGAAGCAAGACTGCAAGACACCAAGAATCGTCAAAACAGTATTGAAACTGATGATGCTAGATTGCAAAGAGAATGGAGCATACGACAAAATAATGTAATCACTGAAGCAAAGCTGGCATATCAATGGGCAGTTGAGAATGGTATCGCTAAAGAGCAAGCAAGAGCAGTTTTACCTGAAGGTCTGACAGTAAGTAGAATGTACATGAACGGCACCCTACGTTCATGGATTCACTACATAGAAATTCGGAGTGAGGCTGCAACACAAAAAGAGCATAGAGAAATCGCAGTAGCATGTGCTAATGTAATCGCTGAGGTATTTCCCATGGCGAATGAGTTTGTATCAAAATAATAATAACGGAGTAGAGATGAGCATAAAAATAGATTACAGTCGGGATGAGTTGTTTGATGAGTTAGGCAAGCTAAGACTAAAAGAAAGTTACATGAAAGATGAGGAACAATCACCACAAGAGAGATTTGCATTCGTTTCTTCGCAATTCGCATCGAACCCAAAACACGCACAAAGACTTTATGAGTATTCTTCTAAGCATTGGCTTTCATACTCTACTCCTATTTTGTCTTTTGGGCGGAGCCGTAGGGGTTTGCCTATTAGCTGTTTTCTTCCATACTTACACGATAGCGCAGAAGGTTTGGTCGATTGTCTATCGGAAGTCAACTGGCTCTCAATGTTAGGAGGTGGAATTGGACTCGGACTTGGTATTCGTTCTGCTGATGATAAGTCTACTGGCATTATGCCTCATTTACGGACTTATGACGCTTCTAGCCTTGCGTACAGGCAAGGTAGAACCCGCCGCGGTAGTTACGCCGCTTATCTTGATATCTCTCATCCAGACATTGCATTGTTTTTGGAGATGAGAAAGCCAACTGGTGATCCCAACATGCGAGCACTAAACTTGCACCATGGTATCAATATCACCGATGCATTCATGCAGAAGATTGAAGAATCTATGATGAATCCAGATGCTGATGATTCATGGGAACTAAAAGATCCACATAGTGGTGAAGTCCGTGATACAGTATCAGCACGTGAGTTGTGGCAATTGATTCTTGAAATGCGTATGCACACAGGTGAGCCATACTTGCACTTCATTGATACAAGCAATCGTGAAATGCCACAGTTCCAAAAAGATTTAGGATTGAGAATCAATCAATCAAACTTGTGTAGTGAAATTATTCTTCCGACAGACAAGGATCGCACAGCGGTGTGTTGCCTGTCTTCAGTAAACTTGGAGTATTATGATGATTGGAAAGATGACAAATTATTTGTTCGGGACATCGCTGAAATGCTTGATAACGTTCTCCAGTATTTCATTGATAATGCTCCTGACAGCATACAGAGAGCAAAGTTTAGTGCTAGCCGTGAACGCAGTATTGGTATTGGTGCCCTCGGCTTTCATGCACTTCTACAGAAAAAGGGAATCCCATTTGAAGGAGTGATGGCTAAAGTCACCAACAATCAGATTTTCAAACACTTGAAGGAGAAGGGTGATGAAGCTAATCTACAATTGGGTAAAGAACGTGGTGAAGCACCTGATGCTACTGGTACGGGGAAGCGTTTTAGTCATATGTTCGCCATTGCTCCTAATGCTTCAAGTTCTATTATTATGGGTAATACTTCTCCTTCAATTGAACCCTACCGTGCGAATGCATACAGACAGGATACTTTGTCGGGTTCTTTCCTAAATAAAAATAGGTACTTGGATGCAGTTATCAAAGCACAAGAAGGAATTGACTACGATGAAACTTGGTCTAGTATTATTGCTAATGATGGTTCTGTTCAACACCTCGCATGGATGGACGAAAACACAAAAGACGTATTCAAAACATCCATGGAGATTGACCAGCGTTGGGTTGTTGAACACGCAGCCGATAGACAACAATACATTGATCAAGCACAGAGTCTGAATCTATTCTTCAGACCAGATGCCAATATCAAGTACATTCACGCATGCCACTTCCTAGCATGGAAGAAAGGCTTGAAGACATTGTACTATTGCCGTAGCGAGAAGTTGGCTAAGGCTGATAAAGTATCAAAGCGCATTGAGCGTGAAGTTATCAAAGAATTGGACATGAGTGCTATTGCACAAGGCAATGAGTGTCTGGCATGTGAGGGCTAAATGAATAGACGCCCACTAAAATTTATCACACGTGATAAAGAATGGGAACTAATTCAGCGATTGATTACAATCGTTGATAACCGAACATTCAATCCAGAAGATACAGTTATCGTTATGGCATCACCAGACTATTCAGCGACTGTAGCGATGCATCTTGCACACGCATGGTCGGTGAATGGTGATATGTTGCCAATCATTCCTGTTGATGTAACTTATCCTGATGAGGAGCCAAAGTTTTACATTGACAAGATGAGATCACAGTATATGGATTTCAAGCTATACAAGAAACTGGTGATGGTTGAAGCTGGTATCATACGTGGTGGTAATTGGAAATGGATGCTTGATGTTACCAAAGAATTTGAGTTTGATAGGAAAGACATTACATTGGTAGCCCTATGTGAGAATATTCATAGTAAAGTGAAGTCAGATTATGTTGGGGAATACTATGATGATAAGAAAGAAGAATTGATGTTCTATTTTGAACGATACAACAAACACTGGGAAGTAAAATGAAAGAAATAATTAGATTTACCGCATCATGGTGCCAACCATGTAAATCATTGGCCAAGAACTTGGAAGGAGTTGATCTAGGCGTACCAATTACCGTTGTAGATATTGACGTAAACCCTGAAGTTGCGATAGAATACCAAGTGCGTGGTGTGCCAACTCTGATATTGAAATCAGGTGATACACAGAAGCGTTTGGTGGGTGTACATACAACAGATAAAATCAAAGAGTGGATAGAACAATGATCAAGAAAACAAACACAAGACTAAGCGATGAACGCAGTAATTTCAAGCCGTTCAACTATCCATGGGCGTATGATGCATGGCTAAAGCATGAACAATCACATTGGTTGCACACCGAAGTGCCTATGTTGGAAGATGTGAAAGATTGGAAAAAGAGGCTAACAAATGATGAACGACAATTTCTCACGCATATCTTCCGCTTTTTTACGCAAGGTGATATTGACGTTGCTGGTGGTTATGTTCGTAACTATCTTCCTTATTTTCCTCAACCCGAGGTGAGAATGATGTTGATGGGCTTCGCCGCACGTGAAGCACTACACATCGCCGCATACTCACACTTGATTGAGACATTGGGACTACCAGAGACAATGTACAATCAATTCTTGGACTATCAAGAGATGAAAGACAAACACGATTACATCCTTGATATCTCTGGAAAGAATGGAACAAAAGAGAATACAGCCCGTCACATTGCCGTGTTCAGCGCATTTACTGAAGGTATGCAGTTGTTTTCCTCCTTTGTTATGTTGTTGAACTTCCCACGCCACGGTAAGATGAAAGGCATGGGACAGATTGTTACTTGGTCTATTGTTGATGAGACAATGCATGCCGAGAACATGATGAAGTTGTTCAAGACTTATATCAATGAGAACACCGAGATTTGGAATGATGAATTGAAATCGTCAATCTATTCTATTGCTGAACGCATGGTAGAATTGGAAGATAAATTTATTGATCTTGCATTTGGTGTAAATCAGATGGAAGGCTTGACTGCTGATGAGTTGAAGAAATACATCCGATACATTGCTGATCGCAGATTGATTGGACTTGGTATGAAGGGCATTTTCAAAGTCAAAAAGAATCCACTACCATGGGTGGAAGAAATGATCAATGCACCAACACATACCAACTTCTTTGAGAATCGTGCAACGGACTATGCAAAGGGTGCATTGTCTGGTTCGTGGGATGAAGTATGGGCTATGGAAAAAATATGAAGATGAATCAAAAGATGGAACAATATTGCCAGGAAGTAAAGCTGGACACAGAGAACATTGCCATGCAATTGCAGGGCATTTATGATAGAATGCTTGAAGATGTACTAAAGAGTATTGATGACACGTGTAAAGAGGTGGCATATACCAATTTTGATGCATCGTATATTGGTAATCTCAAAATGAAGATTGAAAAGAATCTCATTAGTACATTTGGTAAATAAAGGAACATATTATGGCTACAGAAAAAGAAACTAAAACTGAAGTGAAGCTGGAAACAACAAAGCGCAAAGTAATTCAAATTACAAGCTCACCCACAAACACTGGTCGCACCATTGTAGTTGCATTGTGCAATGATGGTACAATCTGGTGGCGTGATGCAATGTCAGTAAGTACGGAGTGGACACGCATAATGGATGTCTGATCATGATTATTGGAACTAATCCTAGCATGATAGTAGAAGAAAATTTTGAGTTAGATATTCAGGAGTTTGCGATAGGTGGTAAACTGATAAAAGGCAGTCTGATAATTCCTATTGAACGCTTTGAACAACTTATTCTTTCAGGTGGCGATTCGTTCAAAGACCATTTGAAAAGGGATCTGGCTCAACGATTAGCTGAACAGATTCTAAAAGAAAAATTTTGTGAGATAACTCAGCGTGACGATCCTGTGACACTAACAAAACATATTGCGATTCGGTGCTATCTAGCGCCTCATGATCAAGTGAAAATATTGAGAGTATATGATGCCAACCTTCACCAAAGCCGAAGAAATTGAAATTGTTTCTATAAAGAAACTGATTGAGTTTCATTATGACGTTGCAGTTATGAAACTGCCAGCCCAACTAAAATCATTCCTTGAAACGCATGGCATCATAACTGGTGGCATAACTGCATCAGTAGCTGATGGTGGACCACCAAATGATATTGATGTTTATCTAATGTCAAAAGAGGCTGTGGATGCATTTAGGAGTGCAGTAACCAGTGCATCAGCAGGCAGTCTATTGATGGAACATATCAAATCAGTAAATCAAAAATATCATATTGAAACGATTGTTGATGGCAAACTTGTCACAGCAAATGCAACAACATTTGAAGGTGGACTTCAAGTTATAACAATGGATACATCCGATATGAGAAAACATTTTGATATGATCCATTGCATGCCATGGTATTCTTTATCAACAAAACAATTCCATATCTCACGTGCTCAATATGATTCTATAAAATCAAAAAAGGTTGTGCAGAATCCACTATGTAAGCCAGGTATATCCAAACGCAGGCTGCAAAAATATGTGGATAGAGGTTGGACTTACAATATTATTGAGGATGAAGCGAATGCGTAAAAATTTTGAATATTATAAACGTGACTACTGGTCATTCGGTATCACCTTACAGAATCCATATGAGCGTGAGCACCATGAAAAGCCATATTGTGCATTGAATATCAATTTGTTCAAGCATTCATGGTGGTGGAAGGTGCCTGAGTTGTTCAAGCCAAAAGAGAAATGGATTGATACAACCAACATGTCATGGAATCAAGACAAAGAGGGACCACATGGATTCATGGAAGAGATTCGTAAAGAATATGGCTTCACGTTTACACCCGATGGTCTACATGTCTATTATGGCATTCAACCAGGCAATTGGTCACGTGATGATCCAGAAAACTCCGATCACTCAAAACTATTTTGGTACCCATGGCGCCTAGAAATTGTGCGACATGATCTATTGTATCCAGATGGTGATGTGTATCATAGAAATTTATATCCGAGAAAGAATGGAGAACATCTACATTGGTGGGAAGTATTTGATAAAGAAGCAAAGAGAAACAATTCTGGTGATGTTCAGGTACAAGTTGCTGAGTTTGTTGAGATAGACCATTGGACCAAAGATGGCAAGAATCAAAAAGCAAAGATTAGATTGTGTGGTGAAGAAAGAGAATGGCGCCCAAAGTGGACACGTTGGCTACCAATATTCAGGCATGTTCGTAGAGTTGTTGATTGTGAATCAGACACCGAACTTGGACCACGTGCAGGATCATGGAAGGGTGGCATGATGGGTTGGTCATGTGAGTGGAAAGAGGGCGAAGATATGCGTGATGCATTTCATCGTTGGTATAAAAATTGGGATGGAAATTGATATGAGTAATTTAGTGAAACATGCACATTATGAATTTGCAGCCGCAGGTTGGACAGATGGCAATGGTAATTTCAATGACGAGATGCAAGAGGCTATTTGTATCCATGTGCTACAACTATTAGACTTGTTTGCGAAAGAAGGACATTCTGGTAGTACCGCACCATATACAATCAATCTATTTTCTAGATTGGCTAATTTTCAACCCATCGCACCATTGACTGGTGAAGATTGGGAATGGAGTGATACTGGTCATAACTACCAAAACAAACGTGCGTCACATGTATTCAAAGACTACAATGGTGAATGCTATGACATTGATGGTATCGTATTCTGGGAATGGGCAAGGTCATACGATGATGATGGCAACATAACTGGTGCACACAAATCATATTATACATCCCGTGATTCACGTGTGCCTGTATCATTCCCTTATGTTGTGCCAGATAAGCCAAAATATCAATGGCGATGGTCTGATGCTGAACCGAGAACACCACCACAAACTGAAGAAGGATTTATCAATGAATAGAACTATTGAAGAACAAATCAGGGATATGAGTTATTATGTAAACGATCCAAACATGGATGGTTTCAGCCAATTTGAAAAGAAAAAGCAACTATACAAAATATATTGGCAAGCAAGAAAAGCGGTAGAGAACTCACCACATTTCACAGGTGAAGAAGAATGGTTAGAAGAAAATGAGCCACCAGGATATGTACGATGATATGGTAAAAATATATGGCGACAGACTGCCAGATATTGACCATGAGCCACTGAGATTTGCATACTACGTGAGACTGTACAAGTATCACCATATGAAATAGAGTCCACACACTATGAAATCATGTTGCAATGCAACATGAAACTGCTATATAATTATATGCCGTTGCTTATGAAAGGACGCACATGATAATAGCAATACTCACCAAAATTTATAAATTCTTTACAGAATACAATCTACAATCAAGATTAGAAAGCTACATCGTAGCAAACAATCCAAAGTCAGAGGCGGATGTGGAACGCCTAACAAGAGATTTCCTTAGAAAATATTATTATCTATGAAATCTATTGCAAAACTCTACCACGAACTCCGTGCTCAAAT